>Ga0196899_1000028_pt1 | contig 79046 bp, 80 predicted proteins | sample VirMetDEL_Sep_01_FD_169095 | JGI IMG/M metagenome (GOLD analysis project Ga0196899, IMG submission 169095) | Aqueous microbial communities from the Delaware River and Bay under freshwater to marine salinity gradient to study organic matter... | ecosystem: Environmental > Aquatic > Marine >... | reverse complement strand
CCGAACTCAGAAGTGAAAAGCGCCATCGCCGATGGTAGTGTGGGAGATCCCATGTGAGAGTAGGTCGTCGTCAAGCTTTATATTAAGAGAAATCCCATCCTGCTCAGCAGGGTGGGATTTTTTCGTTATGGGGAATCACCATCGCCGATGGTAGCGTGGGGCTCTTTATAACAGACAAGCATCCCGCAAGGGGATAAGCATGTGATAATAAGTCTTCATCAAGATTTTATTAAGAAGGCCCTGATAGCTAACGCTGCCAGGGCTTTTTTTCGTCTGCGGGAAGTGCCATCTTGTCATTGCCTTCGCTTGCGCCAGTTTCGTAAGCTCAACGCGTCAGCGCGACTCCAATGTCAAGAAGGCCGACCTTGTTTGGCTCAGGTTTGGTAGATCGCGGCTTTAGCCCGACAAGGTACATAAAATGTAGGCATATTCATCATGTGTTTCGGTGCTTTACTAGTTCATTTTGATGTGACTGAATCCTGTCGTCACGTCTGTATGTACACTGATATTCAGAGCGATTTCACTATTCGTGATTATTAAGGGATTATCTTTTGTCTTTTAAAAAATCTTTGTCATTTTATTTCTTAAGTTCTTGTAGTTGTTTTATGTAAGTCAGCTTCTCTCTATTCTTATGCCAAGCATCGTAGAGCGCTATCAGGTTTTCTAATGCAATCTGTTTAGATGCGGTTGGTGCTTGTGCTTTTTCCATCAAGGAGAGTGATTGCAGAAAGAGGGATTCTGCTTTTAGGTAGTCTCTTTTAGTATAGAAAATAGCACCTGCTCTTGCGGCGGTATAGGCGGCTTGTAATGGCTGGGTCGGGATCTTGTCATGAAGTACTAGGCTCTGCTGATAAAGTGTTAAGGCTTCTTTAGTGTTGCCTTGATCTTCTTCTACACTACCGAGATTACCAAGTATGAGTGCTTGCTCTATACTTTGGGCGTGGTTGAGTTTATGTAATCCAGCTAGGGCCTCTTGATAAAGCGCTTTGGCTTTTGGGTAATCATTTTTCTGCTGGCTGTCTAATGCCAATTCATTTAAGTTCATAATATTGGCTAACGACGCTTCGCTCGATGTAGATCGAATAGTAAGGGCTTGCTTACGCAGAGGTGTCGCTGAACTCTGTTTTCCTTGAGCCTCTAAGATAGCAGCAAGACGTTCTAGTGTTTCGGCAAGGCGGACATCATTGCTTTCTAGTGTATTTTTTTCTCGGTTGAGTTCTTGCTTTAGTGTAACTTGCGCGGCATCTTGCTGGTTTTGTTGTACATATGCTTCGGCTAGTGAATAGTTAATTTGACGAAAAAGTTCACTAAATGGCTCATTACTTCTTCCTTTCATAAACTCTTCGACGATGGATATGGTCTCGGCATAATTCTGCGATTCATTATGAAGGCGAGTTAGCGCGTTTACGGTTTTTAAAACGTCATTCGCTTGAACATCTTCAAATTGTTGAATATCCCAAGCTTGGGTATAAGCCTCAATGGCATTTAGTGGTTGGCCAGCCTGTTCTAGGAAATTGCCTTTATTAAATAACAGAGTGGCTACTTGAGGGTGTTCGTCATCGTAAGCGCTTTTTGTAAATTGGATCGCATCATTGATTGAATCAATTGCAGTCTCCTGCTTGCCTTGTGCAATTTGAATAAAAGCCAATAAGTTGAGACTGCTAGCACGAAACGCGGTACCGTTGTCGGCTTTTTTTGCAATCTTAAGGGCGTGTTTGGCGTTCTTTTCTGCCTTTATGTAATCGCCTTCTTGATAAAGAGCCATGGCTTTATCTTGGTAGTATTGCCAGTTACCTGTTGCCCAAGACACAGAGCTGAATAATAGGGCGCAAAGAGTGACAAAAATGATTAAGTGATGCAGTTTTATCATGTTAGAAATTTTTCTCCAGTTTTAGGCTGACTTGGTTGTTTTCACGGCTATACAGCCAATCTACATTGCTGTTTATATTTGAGTGTTTGATGGTTAGGCTCGGAGCAAAACCTAAGATGGACAGTTGAGGCGATTTCATGACCAATGTGTAGCTGCTTTCATGGTCATTGCGTTTTGCACCAAGAATGTTGCTGTACGCTTTGTAGGTTTGTTCGCGGAAAGAGGTGAAAAATGTTGTGCTTAGAACATTAGAAAACGATTTTGAGACCCCGAGTCGTACACCAAGTTGTAAGTAGCCATAGGGTTTATCATCCGCTTGTCTATCTAATCCATCAACACCTCCAAATAACGTCCAGCTATTTGGTAAGACCTGCCACATAGTTGCATTTGCTGAGTAGGAAGGGCCGTTATAACGTTCGTAGTTTTGCTTTTTATAGCGCAGCTCTTTGTAATCGCCTTGGACTTTAAGCATTTGCTTGTTGGAAAAGCGGCGAGTCCATTCGCCATGCAGGCCTAAGGCACTGTACATGGCTTTATTTCCATAGGCAGAAAATTCAAAAGAAGGCGCAAATTGTATCTGGTCATCGAGATCTTGGTAGCGATAACCTAGCTGTGTTATTAGCGTACTTTCATTGTAAGCACTGTAATCGTCATAACTTTTACCGTACAGCAAAGAGCGAGAATACAGTCCATTATGGCCAGTAACAGGTGTGTGCTTGTTAAGGGTCAGTTCGTAATCAAGCCCTGTTGCTGAAATGGCATCGGGGATTTTTCGTTCATAAATACATTGGCCTTGGGAAAGGAGTAAACAGGTACGACTTTCTGAAGATTGGTTAAGGTTATCATTCCATACTGCACCAAGCGCGATAGACGTCGACCAATCACGGCGCTGTTCAAGTGCTTTACGGAAACTTTCTACCGTACGATAGACGCCGGTCTGTTGCTCATTGTCAGGATCAAGCTTTGCCGATATTTGTGTAAAAACTACCTCTGCTTCTTTATCTTGATGATCTTCGAATAGTACGCGGGCCAGTTCCAGTTGACCTGGCAAGAATTCAGGGTTCAGGCCGAGGAGCTGGCGATACTCTGTTGCGGCTTGCTCCATATTACCTTGGATTCGAGCTAATGTGCCTTTCGCATAAGCGAGTAAAAGTGGATCAGCATCGGAAAGTGTTCGGTATTCATCGAGAAAGTAAACGACGGCATTCCATTGTTTTTGTTTAATGGAAACATAGAGCGCACGCCCGATGTCATTAGCATTGTGTCCTACGGTGTAAGACTTGCCATCAAGAATCAGCTCTGGGCGTTTTCCTGATAGGTAATCTTCATCTTTGAGTAACTCACTTTCCTTTGAATTGTTTTGTTGTTCTATGTTTTGGTTTAACCTGAGCTGAGTATCTAGATCGTGATCATCTGCTGTTGCAGACCGTGAGAACATAAACAGCAAGGCCAATCCGACTATCTTGCAATGAAGAAAGTTACTTTTTAAAAAATGCATGTAAATGGCTCATCATAGGCTGTAAAGAGAAAAGCCGAGCAGGATAATCATGCTCGGCTAAGGTTAAATCATAATAATGACTTAGTCTTTAGAACCACCAAATGCGGTGTCGTATTGCGTACCAGCAAAGTCAACAAGGCCGGCTAGATCCGCTTGGCCATTGTAGAACTGAGCAGAGACATCACCACTGGAAGCAACTACAGAAGCAGACTCTATAGCAACTGCATTACTACCCGTTACACTGGCATCGCTATTAATGGAAGCAGTGCCGACATTAACAGTCAGCCCATTTGTACTTGTCATGCTACCTGTTAAGGTTGCCGCGCCAAAGTCAGTGGTTAATGTACCGTTTAGCAAGCTTGCTGCTGTGCCGTCGTAGTTATTGATACCTACGACTGTATAGGTGGCCGTGCCAGAGCTTGGCACAGAGGAGTCCGCAGAGACGCCTGAGTAGTACACAGTACGTGTTGCGTCGCCACTAGTGCCACTGGCAGACCATTCACCGAACCAAACGTCACTAGTGCCTACTTGAGCGAAGTGGAATACCCCCAAACCTGAGTGATCGGTTTCTGGCTCTTCACCTGGCTCGTAGTCATAAGGAAAGTTTAATACATGAACACCATTTGATGTTCCGCCATAAGCACTTAGCCCTTGAAAATCGACAAAGTTAGTAATCCCAGTGTATTGCACCGCGATTCCTGCTTTGCCTGATGAATGTGGCCCACCGTTTACTGTTGAAATATCAATATCCACATAACTAGTGTTACTTGATGCACCTGGAGCGGTCGCTTGTGCAGTACCTGATAATGCTAAAGTACCAAGAGCGAGAGTCATTGCGCTTACTAGTTGTAACTTTTTCATTGTATTACTCCATTATATTGTGTGTTTCCCCAATGAAAACACGGTTGCCATGACACTACTTATGTAGTGTCATCCTTGCTAACGGGTCGCTAGAAGCGGCCTGTTAAACCCAGTTTAAATGTGCGTCCCGGCGCGGCGACAACGGATCGAGTTGCTGGATCCACATAGTATTGATCGGTTAGATTTGAGCCAGTGAACTCCACATCAAAGTTGTTGTTAATTCTGTAGCGAATATAAGCATCGACTAGGACGGTGTCGTCCCAAGAAAAGGGTGTGTTAAAGGTATAAACATACCCAGTACTGTTGTTTGAATTTTGAACGGAGTTACGGATGTACCAGTCTAGGTCGTCGTTGTCATAGCCCTTGTAATAGGTAAGGCGTCCGCCTAACTCCAAGCGGCGCTCCATAAAGCGTTGTCCTAGGGATAGATTGGCTGACAGTTTTGGTGTGGCTTGTGCAAGTTGATAGCCACCAGGAAAACCGTATTGGAAGCAAGTTGGGATCGGTTCATTAGCGGCTCGACTTATATCATTAATGGATAACATCGCGGCGCTGTCTTCATCACAGATTTCATTTTGTAAGGTGTAATTCACGCCTAAACCGGTGAAAAATTGGCCATTGTCATAACGGGCACTGAGTTCTATGCCTCGAATTTTTTGCTCGTCGACATTATTAAATTTAAAGTATTTGTCACGTTCGATGACGTCTTTAGTGAGGTTGTCGTAATAAGCTATTTTGATGTCAGCGTGTTCGGCGCTGGTAAGCCATTGGGTTAAATCGTGTACATAAGCCAGCTCCCAGTTATAGGCGTGTTCTGGTTTAACACCATAAATGCTTTGAGACGCGGAAAAGGCGATGGTGCTTTCAAACATGCTAGGGTAGCGTAAGGTTTCGCTGTATTTTAGATAGGCTCGACTGTAGTCGGTGAATTGGTAGCTGATGCCAGCATGGGGCACCCAGCCATGGTCTTTTTGTTTTTTTGCGGTCTGGGCGATAAATTCATTTACAGGCTTAGCACTGCAACTAACGACATTTTCATTGGCTAATGAGCCATTTAGGCAAGGATTGTCAGCACGGTCGTAATTGCCGTCAGCATCGGGCTTCCAAGTGCCAGCATCAGTCGTTCTTTCTTGAGTGTATGGCGTCGTAGCAAGGACACTTTCCACTGTTGTAGGGATTCCTATTGATGTAAGAAAATCTGCTGTTTCTTGAGCCATAGCTTGTCGCTCAGACTCTGTGTAGGTATATAAAGTTTTATAGGAAATATTGTAATAATTAGTGTTTGCTTCTGAGAATTCTCCATTGTGAGCATTCAAAAAATCATCGAATGCCCAGTAATCGGAATAGGTCATGCCGGCATTGAGTTTGAGTTTGTCGGTTGGTTGCCAAGCAAGGTCAAAATTGGTTTCCCATTCTTCCCGTCGTCCCGCTCGTGGAAAAGACAATTTGCCAGATTGTGTGAAACGTCCATCATATTCGTCTTCTGAACTGAGCTCTTCATGCTGAAAACGACCACCTAAAGTCAGATCCAGTGTATCGGTCAGGTTCATCTTGTTACTTAACGTAATACCATCCACAAGGTTTGTGGCATTTGCCAATCCTGTGTTGATCAAAGGTGAGTCGGTATCGTTTGGGGGAGTGGCATTTGGGTATCCCCCAGAGGTGTAAGTATCACTGACGGTGTCGGTACGCCAAAGATTGGCATTAAAATCAACCCAGCGATTATCGAGAGGTTTGTAATTGTATTCTAGGTTATAAGCTTTGGCGTTGACTTTACTGAGTGGCCACTGAATAGCACTTCTATCATCTTGGCTGCTAATTCTGGACGGCATGATCTCGCCATAAGTCGAATCAGACTCGCGGTAATTAAAGCTGATTTTTTGCTCATCGCTGATGTGTAGTGTTGTCTTTAGCAACCAAGATTCCATTAGGCTGGAGGTGTTAGTGACTTCAGTTCCAGGTTTCCAGTATTTGGCCATGGTGGTTATGTAATCTAAATCTTGACCAATTTCTTCTTGGCTGTAGTAGCTTGTGTTGTTTTTCCCTGAGTAATAATTGCCTCGCTCCCGATAAGCATAAGCAGCGAGCACGTCAAAGTGCTCACTCTTTTTGGCCGCAGCCACGCGATAGGCGTAGTCACCACCATTTAGCGGGTTGTTATCGCTATCCGATTTGTTTTTTACATTAACACGTAGAGTTTTATCGCTCGCTGGGAAACTACTGCCAACAGGGTAACCCTCTACTTCATTAGGTAATTCGCCCGTGTGAAGGCTTGGTACTCTTGCGTTCACAGCATTGCTACTGCCTTCTATTTTGAATTCTGCGCCAAAGGTTTCACCATCGCGGATTAAATCGTCGGGTGACAGGGTTTTGACCACCATGGCGCCACCAACACCGCTATGTACGTCCCGCTCATTGGTGGCACCTTTGTAAATTTGAACATTGCCAATAAGGTTTGGGTCGATGTAATTGCGGTTAGTCGCGCCGTTGTAGCCACGCCATACTGTCAGCGCTTGTTCTGTGCCATCAATTGTTACCGGAACACGGCCAGGGCCTTGAACGCCACGAATGTTTAGATCGAGTGCGCCGCTGTTGCGGGCTTCGCCACTGAATACGCCGGGAACGCCTTGTAGTAAATCGGATGGGGTGGTGCCCTTATAACGTTCCACCTCGGTTTTACCAATAAAGGTCGTGGAGGTGTTTTTGTCGTATACGTCGTCATAGCCCTTTTGATCACGGGCACTCATATCAGACATTGCGTTGTTGTCTTCAATGGTAATGGTAGGAAGATTGACTCCGTCATCTCCTTGCTCGGATTTTACGATGTAACTGCCATTTTGAGTTTGTTGGGCAACCAGATTAGTGTTTGCCAGAATCTTTGCCAGTGCAGCGTCTTGTGTGTAGTCGCCGTTAAGTCCAGAGCTGCGTTTGCCTGTGGTAAGGGCAGAGTTAATGGATAAACTCACATCAGCGGTTAATGCAAATTGATTCAGTACTGAATCTAAAGAGCCTGCCGGGATGGAATAGTAGCGACTGTCTACTTGGGCCATGTTATCTGCGGCTAAAACGGGAGAAATTCCATATAATGCGACGGAAACGCTTAATGGTATGGCCAGTATTAATGGTTTGAAGAGGGGCTGTTTTTGGTGTTTCATTCTTTAACTTCTCGGCTGAATTAGTGTCTATACCCTTCATACCGAGTGAAGATGGAAAACCCACAAAAGAAAATAAAAGCAATTATCATTTTTATTTTTTGGGTTGTACTTAGCTTGCTGTCACGTTGACCCAATAAGGAGTTAATTGGTAAATGTTGATGGGGAGGCTTGCTTGCAGCTGTTGCAAAATTTGATCTGTATTGTCTATAGAAAATACGCCTGTGACGGCCAGCTGCCTGAGCTCCGGTGCCACTCTGACTATACCTTTTCGGTAACGACTTAGTTCATGTATAAAATCGGTGAGGGGCATTCGTTGTGCTACCAGCTTACCTGTAACCCAGCCGATGGTATTGGGGTCTGTACTAGATATGCGGGATGTATTGATGGTATTGAAAGAGACACTTTCACCAGGGCTTATTGATAGTGGATTATGCATTTGTTTACCAAGCAATTGGACGCTTTGGCCTGAGAATACGCTAATACGGGTGATGTCATCTGTGCGACGAATATTAAGCTTGCCCTGATTAAAAGAAATTATGCCATCCATTGTTTCTATTTGGTAAGGCGTTGCTTGTGATACATCTAGGAAAAATTCACCGTCATCAAGTTTAAATTGATGTTCTGTTGGCATAGCAAGAGTGGTCTTTGTATTCACAACTAGTTTATTGATATCGCTTAATGGAAAGCTTCTTACTTCCCCTGTCGCTGTGGCTAGGTTCTTATAGTAAGAGGCGTGAGAGCTTATGGACCGATTATGTATATAGCCGCCAGCGAAGAAGAGCCCTCCAGCAGAAAGCCCCATTAAACTTAACACATGACGACGAGACATTTTTCGGCTTCGAGCTATGATTTGAATCGTCTCTTTCGGGGCATCTCCGAAATGAGCCTGTGCTTGTATCAGGCATTGCCATGCTTTTTCATTGTCAGGGTCGGCGGCTCGCCATTTATTACAAACATGCTGATCATGTTTGGATGGTTCGTCTGACCAGAGTCTTGCCATTAGATGTGCTGCCTGTTGGATGCGTTCTAGATCAATTTGGTTTGGTTGCATTATTTGTGTCTCTCCATCATGGCTATGGCACACGCTTGTAACGCTTTGGCGATGTATTTCTCTACAGAAGATATTGATACGTTTAATTGCACTGCAATGTCGGAATAGGGCAACCCTTCTAGTCTGCACAGTAGAAATGCTTGGCGTGCTTTTTCCGATACTTGGTGTAATAGCGTATCGATCTCTATTAAGGTCTCGATAACTTCAAGGCGTTTTTCTGGTGACGAATGATACTCTTCAGGAAGATGACTGATTGATTCCAAGTATGCCTGTTCAATACGCCACCGACGATATTGATCAACAACTAGACCCTTAGCGATACAGGTTAAATACTGGCGTGCGTATTCGGTAGGCGGTATTTTTCCACTAACCAATACTTTCAAGTAGGTGTCTTGCATTAAATCTGCGGCTTTATGTGAGCAGTTAAGTCGCTTACGCAGAAAGTTGGATAGCCATCCTTGATGCAGCTCGTACAGCTGAGTGAATTGGAGTTGTAAATCTCTATTCATATCGTAAAACCTATCATTTGATAATGGTTATCATTTATAATTTCAGGAGGAAGCTAAATATGCAATAGATTTAATAAAACTTAATATTTGGTTGGTTGGATATTTTTGTGTATTTCCTGTGCTCGTGTCACAAAAAAAACGGCCCATTTAGGACCGTTGAATTTGAACTGTTTCTTATAGTGCTAGTTTTCTATTTGTGCTTTGTCGACGATGTGGTTATCACCAATGTCTTTCGGCAAAATTAAATTTAGCGTGATCGCGACGATGCCACATAGGCTGATGCCTTGTAGGCTGAATTCACCAATGCCAAAGGCCATGCCGCCGATACCAAATACCAGCGTTACACCAACGATGATTAAGTTGCGTGATTTATGAAGGTCGACTTGATTTTTGATTAGGGTGTTTAGGCCCACTGCAGCGATAGAACCAAACAATAGAATCATAATACCACCCATGACAGGCATAGGAATTGTTTGCAACGCAGCACCTAACTTTCCTACCCATGCCAGTACGATGGCAGCAATGGCGGCCCACGTCATAATGATAGGGTTGAATGCCTTAGTAAGCATAACGGCGCCTGTTACTTCGCTGTAAGTCGTATTTGGTGGCGCGCCGACCATCGCAGCCGCCATCGTAGCAATACCATCGCCCGTGATGGTGCGGTGTAGGCCTGGTTTCTTTAGGTAGTCTTTCCCTGTTACATTGGAAATAGACAGGATATCGCCCACGTGTTCAACCGCTGGGGCAATGGCAACGGGCAACATAAATAAGATGGCGTTAATGTTGAATTCAGGCGCAGTAAAGTTCGGCATGGCAAACCATGCTGCATTATGAATGGGCTGGAAGTCGACAATGCCGAAGAATAAGCTTAATGCGTAGCCGACGATAATGCCGCCGAAAACAGGCAGTAGCTTAAAGAGTCCTTTTGCGAATACACTAATTAAAATAGTGGTTAGCAAAGAAGCTAGGGCAATCCAGATCGCAATATCGGCATCAATAACTTGTGTGTTTCCTGCTTTGCCAAGTGCCATATTGACAGCAACAGGCGCGAGACCAAGACCGATTACCATTATGATAGGGCCGATGACAACAGGGGGTAATAATGTGTGGATGAAGCTCGCACCTTTTAGTCGAATGAATCCACCAAGTACAACGTAGACAAAGCCTGCTGCAATTAACCCTCCCATGGTAGCGGGAATTCCCCACGTTTGAACGCCGTACATGATGGGAGCAATAAAGGCAAAAGAAGAGGCAAGAAAAATAGGGACGGTACGGCGTGTGGTGAATTGAAATAGCAGCGTTCCCACACCGGCACCAAAAAGAGCAACACTAGGGTCCAAGCCTGTTAACAACGGGACAAGCACAAGAGCGCCAAATGCCACGAATAGCATTTGAATGCCTAAAACGGCATTTTTCATAATTTTAATCCTTGCAATGGTTTAAGTACGGGAATTTTATAGACAAGTTTATGCCAGCGCCATGGTGATTTAATCTCAGCTGTTACTTCTTGGATTTTAGGTTTGTTTCAAGAAAATGACGGGCAAATTCGTCTGCAGGAATGGGGCGACTAATGTGGTAGCCTTGAATGTCATCACAGCCAAGCTGTTTGAGTAAATCGAGCTGTTCTTGAGTTTCGACGCCTTCTGCAATAGTTACCATATTTAACTGTTGGGCCAGAAGAATAATGATGCCAACAATGACATAGTCATTTCTATTGGTTGTCATGTTACGTACAAAAGACTGATCTATTTTGAGTTTATAAACAGGAAAGCGTTGTAGGTAGCTTAAGGATGAGTAGCCAGTGCCAAAATCATCAATAGCGGTTTTTATACCGTATTGTTGGAAAGACTCAAGTATTGTAATAGTGTGCTGGGGATTTTTGATAGCAATACGTTCTGTTAGTTCCAATTCTAAATATTGTGCAGGCACATTGTACTCATTGATAATAGTGTTAACAATCAAAGGAAGATCATTTGCTTGGAATTGGGCATAAGATAGGTTGACTGCTATTCTAACTGGCTCGATTCCGTCGTCGAGCCATTGCTTAATTTGACGGACTGTTTCTCGTAATACCCATTCACCAATAGCTAAAATTTGCCCACTTTCCTCTGCCAGAGGAATAAATTCAACAGGACTTATATGGCCGAGTGTCTTGCTATGCCATCGAATGAGTGCCTCTGCACCTATTATTTTACCTGTAGAAATTGATACTTGTGGTTGGTAATGCAAGTAAAGCTCTGCTTGCTCTAAGGCGTCATGGAGAGCATTGCTTAGAATGAGGGCGCGTTTGGAAATGGCCTGCATTTCCTCACTAAAAAAAGCGTACTGATTTCGGCCTGAATGTTTTGCATAGTACATTGCTGTGTCGGCTTGTTTATATAAGGTATCGAAGTCTTTACCATTTCGTGGATATAGGCTTATGCCAATCGAAGGTGTGATGAAAAATTTATGTTGATCAATATGATAGCGAGCTGCCAAGCCCTCTTTGATTAGAGTGATTCTTTCGATTAGCTGTGCTTCTTGCTCAGCGGGTAGCAGGATAATGAACTCATCTCCGCCTTGTCGAGCAACATAGCCGTCAGAAGTGACTAAGGTACGCATTCGCTCTGCTACAGCAAGCAGCAATTGATCACCGATCGAATGACCAAGGGAGTCGTTGATGTTTTTAAAGTGGTCCAAATCGATAAACAGTAATGCCAGCTTGGTATCGGGCGTCATAATCTTATGGAAGGTCTTATGGAGCGAGACTCTATTGTAGAGTTTGGTGAGTGGGTCATGATGAGCCAACCATTCTACTTGAGAGTGCGCCTTTTTAAGGTCGTCAATATCGATACGAACTCCTAACATACGTGATGGTTTGTCCTCTTGATTAAACTCAGTCACGATACAGCGTACCCCAATCCAGCGGTAGTCTCCGTTATTGTGTCGAATACGGGCTTCGTACTGGTAGTAGTTCGGAGAGGCTTTACTGTTTAAAATACTTTTTATGGTGTTTAATACATGTTCACGATCATCCGGATGGATTTTCTCCAATTCAATTTGTCGATCTGCTGGACCTTCAATCGGTACATAGCCGAGCATAGTGAAATAAGAAGGTGTTGCAAACCAAACATCTGTTGCTACATTCCATTCCCATATGCCAACTTTGGTGAGTTTGAGTGCTTCGTTTACTCGAATCTCTGCTTCTATAAGTTCACTTTCCCTTTCTTTGAAGAGTGTGGTTTTTTGAGCGTGGCCGATCGATGAAAAACATTGTCCAGATACGTTGTAGGCTTGAGTGCTTTTTACCTGAAAATAATCTATGCTGCCACAGGGGAGGCAGACATATTCTTCCGTTGTGTCTGTTGTCTTGTTTGAGGTTATATTAGGGATTATTTGGTTGGTAAGTTGTTTGTGCTGGGAGTGAATCTCCTCATCTGTATAACCGATTATATCGGTTTTTGAGAGATTGAGCAGACGTTCAAATGACGCGTTACAATACAGATAAGTTTGATTTTCATCTTTGATCCAAATCGGGTCAGAAAGACAATCGAGAGATGCTGTTAATCGATTTACATGATGCTCGCAGTGCGCAAGTTTTTGCAAAATAATGCGATTGTCTGCTTTTATCCTAAGATAGGTTCTTGCAAATGTGGCTGAAAAATATAAGGCTAAAAAACAACCGAATATTGTTATCCAATCATATAATGTCATTTTCCACCTTAAGAATCTGATTGCGCTGTAGAAGCCGCTTTCGAAGCCCCACTTTATTGATTTTTTGACCAGTTTAATCTAAAGCAGACTTCTTAGCTGTATAACATGTGATGCTACACTGTAGCCTTATGTAACCCATTTGATACCGAGTGGCTGCTTTGAATTAAAACGAGCGTGCTGTCATAACAACATACATATTGATTAGCACAGGTTTAGATCCCAAACAAACTGTAAGGTTTTATATTGAGTTTTCCATATGAAAATATTAAATATTTACTCTATCTGAACACTCGATAAGGTCGTAATTAGCTAATATAGATATTAATTTTTAACTGATAGGGTCATGTTATATGTTTCCTCAATGTTTCTCAGAGTCCATGAAGGATTCAAACGTGGTTGTGCCACAAGTTGTGCGCCATCCATATAAAATCAATGCTTCTAATCGCTTATATAGATTAGTCAGTCGATCTTTAGTTGCAGTTGGGGTGATGTTTAGTCTTACGGCTTGTGCGGCTCAGTCACAGACATCACCGTCTCAGGCTTCACAATCTGCTGCTCAGCCGGAAGAAGGGCAAGCGTTCAGTTATGCTTGGTTAAAAGGATATGCACGTCAATTGGCGACAACGCCTTATAAAAGTCATCAAGGCGAATTACCGGAGAGTTTAAAGCGCCTAGATTGGGATGATTACCAAGAAATTCGCTTCAATAAAGAGGCCGCCTTGTGGCGTGATCAAAAGTCAGAATTTCGTACCGAGCTTTTTCATCTTGGTTTAGGCTTTGATACACCCATTCATATGAATGAGTTGGAAAATGGTAAATCAACGCCAATTCCTTATATGCCTTCTGAATTTACCTATGGTAAGTCTAAGGTAGATGGTAAGAAACTTCCTAAAGATCTTGGCTTTGCCGGTTTTAGAATGCAATTTGCAACAGATTGGCAGCGTGATGTGGTTGCCTTTTTAGGCGCAAGTTACTTCCGTGCTGTAGGCGCTGAAATGCAGTATGGCCTTTCAGCACGTGGTTTAGCGATTGATACCGCGATGCCGTACCCTGAAGAGTTTCCAATTTTTACCGATTTTTGGTTAGAGAAACCAACGCCAGGATCGGATGTGGTGACTGTGTACGCATTAATGGATTCTCCAAGTGTTACGGGTGCTTATCGTTTTGATATGACCCCAGGTGAACCGTTCAAGATGCGAGTAGATTCCGCTGTTTATCCTCGTAAATCCGTTGAGCGTTTAGGTGTTGCACCAATGACGAGTATGTTTATGGTCGGTGAAAATGATCGCAGAACCAATTACGATTGGCGTGCAGAAATTCATGACTCCGATGGCCTTGCTATGCAAACAGGAAGTGGGGAATGGATCTGGCGCCCGTTAGCGAATCCTGCCAATTTGCAGTTTAATGCTTACAGTGATGAAAATCCTAAAGGGTTTGGGTTATTGCAACGTGATCGTAACTTTGATCATTACCAAGATGACGGTGTTTTCTATGAGAAGCGCCCAAGTTTGTGGATTGAACCGATTGGTAATTGGGGTAAAGGATCTGTGCAATTGGTAGAGATTCCAACTCTCGATGAAACGTTCGACAATATTGTCGCTTTCTGGAACCCAGCGGCACCAGTTGAAGCCGGACAAGAGTTGCTTTACAGCTATAATATGTATTGGGGAAGTCATCCTCCTGTGCAATCTAACCGCGCTCGTGTTGTCGATACCTTTACAGGTATTGGTGGTGTGATTGGTAAGAAGCGTCAGTATTACAGCAAGCGCTTTGTGGTCGACTTTGCAGGCGGCTCTTTAGCAATGTTAGGCAATGATACAAAAGTAAAAGCCGTCATTACCTCATCGGAAGGGCGAGTTGAAATTGAATCTGCTCGACCGCTGCATTCTATCGATGGGTATCGAGCAATGTTTGATTTGGTGCCACCAAAAGGTGAGCCTAAGCCGATTAACTTACGTGTTTACTTAGAAGCGAATGGTCAGCCGTTGACTGAAACTTGGCAGTACCAGTGGACTCCGCCAGCAGAGAGCGATAGAGAGCTTCATAATGCAGGTCATTTGAAGTAGCCATTATCCATTTGCTTATGAAGCCAATAAAAACGCCCGATTGAAGTGATTCACATTGGGCGTTTTTATTTGTTCATTAATAGGCTTGGGATTGTTAACCTTTGCGGCTGTTTAGAAAATCACGGTATTCATAACCACTGCGCTTAATGGTTCTTTTTTGAGTCTGATAATCGACGTAAGTGAGACCAAAGCGTTTGCTATAGCCTTCTGCCCATTCAAAGTTATCCATCAAGCTCCAAGCAAAATAACCACGAATATCAACACCGCTCTCAATCGCTTGATGTACCGCATTCAAATGGCCCTCTAAATAGCGTATCCGCTGCTCGTCGTTCACCTCGCCATCAATAAGTTGATCTGCACATGCGGCGCCATTTTCAGTGATATAAATGGGTGGCAGTGTATATTGCTTGTGAAGGTTGACTAATAGCTCGGCGAAAGCATGTGGGGCGATCTCCCAGCCAATATCGGTATACTCAACAGAGCGATGGTTTTTTACATTTTTGAAGAGGTTATCTGCGTCGAAGGCATTGTGATTACAGGTGTAGAAGTTCATTCCCAAAAAATCAATCGGTTGAGAAATAATGTCCATGTCACCAGGTAAAATGGTTGGCAAATACTGTGGTGCGACGGTTTTGAGTAGTTGAGGATATTGTCCTTTCATAAGTGGTTCAATGAAAAATTGATTGTCTAGGGTTTCCCTTACCAAACAAGCAAATTGGTCTTCGGTTTTTTCACTGGCCGCGTAAGAGCGGTTCATATTCAGAACAATACCAACCTGAGACTTTGGCGCATTTTTGCGAATAATTGGCAATGCTAAACCATGGGCAAGTAAAATATGGTGAGCGGCTTGTCTGCCGTATTCTGGTTTGTTTAAACCGGGAGCATGTATGCCTAATTCATACCCTAAAATAGCGGCGCAGAAAGGTTCGTTAAAAGTTGCCCAGCTGTCGACCCATTCACCTAATTCTTTGGTCACTAAATCCGCGTACTTTGTAAACTGGTAGGCGGTTTCTCTGTTTAGCCAGCCACCTTTGTCTTCTAGGTGTTGTGGTAGGTCCCAATGGTAGAGTGTGACAAAGACGGTCAGTCCTTCGTCTTTGAGTTTTTTGAGTAAGCGGCGATAGAAGTCGAGTCCGGCTTGATTGGCTTTCCCTTCTTTATCCATTACCCGAGGCCATGCAATGGATAATCGATAAGCATCGACTTCAAGTTGTTTGATCAGCTGGATGTCTTGTTCCCATAAATGGTAATGGTCGCACGCGATGTCGCCATTATCCATGCCCTTTACCTTGCCAGGCGTCGCACAGAATGTATCCCAAATAGAGGGTAGACGATTATCAGATTGGGCGGCGCCTTCTATTTGAAACGCCGCTGTGGCGACACCAAAGATGAAATCTTGGTTAAGCATTTTCGAGTTTGCGGGTAAGTTGATAGGCATGATTTCCTCAGTATTCTTATGGGTTTCCAATCGGAAGGTCAGTTATGTTCTCAAAGGTACTGGAGGAAAGGAAAAAGGGTCAATGATGATCGATGTATTTTAGTAATTTAAGGTATTTTAAGTGCTTTTTAAGTCTACTTTAGCGGAGAATATAGCGCATCGGTGTAAGGGCTCTGCTTTGAGCTGTGTAGGCTTGAAAGCGATTTTTGAGTTCAGCTGGTAACATTTCGATAGAGATAGTCGTAAAATGATTTGCATGATAAAAAGGCACCAAGTGGGTGAATGCAAAGCAATAAGTCGGCCTGTCACTTAGTACGGAATCAAGGTTGTTAATGAGGTGAGTGCCAAGGCCCATATTACGATGGGAGGGTTCTGTTACCATGGCAGTGAGCAGTTGATACTCGGCAATTTGCTTGAGTCGAAGCGAGCAAACAATAGCATTCTTATGGTTGCGTAGGACCCAAATAGGGTCTGCTTTGTTAGGTTTTCCGCTGGGATAATGCGTTTGGTAAAACCTTTTTACCAGTGGAAACCAAAGGGAAGGTACTTGCTCAGCATCAGGGTAAGGTCTTTTCATAGGGAATAGATGTGGTGATCAAATAATGAATGTTAGCATAGCTTGTGGCGTTCAAAAAACATTGGCTAGATTGGGTTATTTAATAATAAGAGGGATTGGTATGTGGCAAAAAATAATGTTGTGGAGCGTGTGTCTTTTGACATTGCCCATTTCTGGGATGTTAAATGCGGCGGAGAAGCAAACAGCATTTGTTTTTGCACCAGACGAATCGTTTGACCAGTATCTCGTACGTGCAGAAGAGTATCTTGGCAAAAATAAGCGATGGCTTAATCCTGCCAATAAGTTTAGAGAGCTTGATGCTGTGATGCCTTTTGAACTACTGCCTGATCCAGAGTTTTGTGCTGGGCGGGCGAATATTGGTGTGCTCTTGTCACATGGCTTATCCGATTCCCCATTTTCGATGCGAGACCCCGCTATTGCGTTGCAAGCGGCTTGTTATCATGTCCGTGTTATTTTGTTGCCAGGTCATGGTACGAAAGCGGAAGACTTATTGAATGTCTCGCGTGATGATTGGCGGGCGACGTTTCGAAATGCAGCCGCTGAATTCAGTAAGCAAGTGGATGTCTTGTACGTGGGAGGTTTTTCAACAGGCGGAGCGCTGGCGACAGAATATGCTTGGCAGCATGCAGACCAAGTGGCAGGGGCGGTTTTGTTTTCTCCTGTGTTTAAAGTTAACAGCAGTATAGATTGGCTTGCGCCTTGGTTGGCGTTAGTGAAAGACTGGCTAGACAATGACCCCAGTGATGATTTTGCGAAATACGCTTCTATCCCTTTACCAGCTATTGCCGAGGTATACGAATTATCGGCAGAAGTACGTGATTTAGTGTTGGATAACCCTAAACGCTTACCTGTATTTATTGCTTTGTCTGAAGACGATCAGACGGTGGATTCGTCCGTCACAGAGGAGGTGTTTAAGGAAGGAATGATTGGCTCCAAGAGTCAAATGGTGTTGTACAGTAAAGGTCAAATGAGTGCCAACACGGATCGGATCAAGGTTTATAATACCAATTGGCCTAAGGACAGAATCTTAGGGCTTTCACATATGGCTGTACATGGTAACCCTGAGAACACATATTACGGTGAGTCTGGTGTCTATCGAGTTTGTGGCTGGTATGTGTCAGATGAGGACTTATATCAGAGTTGTCGTACTGATCAAGCGAATTGGTTTGGCGAAAAATCGGATGATTTGCTGGAAAAAAGTCCTCATGCAGCAAGGGTCTCTTGGAATCCTCATTTTAATGCCTTGATGCAAGAGGTCGTGTTTTTTATTAGAGCGAATGCAGGTAGCAATGGATAAAAGGAAGGGCATATGATCAATGAAATAGAGCTTGAGCTAAACGTTATCGAGATGACTCCAATGCAAGTGGATCAATATCATAGTAAAGGGTATTTGGTGTTGGAATCGGTGGTACCGGAATCTATTTGTGATGCCTTGAAAGCGCGTATGGCATTGTTGATGAAATCATTTGAACCAGAAGCGGTGCGCTCTATTTTTACAACCAATGAACAATCTCGTCACACTGATCGTTATTTTATGGAGTCAGCCGATAAAGTGTCTTTCTTCTTTGAGGAGGAGGCTTTTGACGAGGCTGGGCAGCTGAAACAACCGCTCGAATTATCGATTAACAAAGTTGGGCATGGTTTGCATTCTCAAGATGCTTTGTTTAATGCTTTTTCTCTGTCTCCTGTATGGGCGACACTCTTGCAGCGTTTAGGTATGAAAGATCCTCGAGCTGCTCAATCTATGTATATTTTTAAGCAGCCTGGAATTGGTGGTGAAGTAAACTGTCATCAAGACAGTACTTTTCTTTATACCTCGCCCATGAGTGTGATTGGGTTATGGTTTGCTGTCGAAGAAGCGACACTGGAAAATGGCTGTCTATGGGGAATACCAGAAGGGCATAAGCAAGGTCTGCTAAAGCGTTTTGAGCGTGTCCAACCTAATGCCGTAGAAACCAAAATGGTGACGCTGAAAGAGCATGTGTGGAATGCCGATGAGCTCGTGGCATTGCCTGTTCCTAAAGGGTCTTTGGTGATTCTTAATGGTGAGTTCCCACACCTTAGTTACGCAAATCGTTCGGATAAATCACGTCATGCCTATGCCATACACGCAGTTGATAATGTGTGCGATTACCCTGAATTGAATTGGCTGCAGGCACAACAAGGTCAGTCGTTTTTGCCTTTTCATTAGGCTTTGTGACTCAACATATAAGAGAAAATGGGAGAGCGTCGATGCAAGCCGTTTTAGCGCTGCTTAGTGATAATGAATTTCACTCTGGTGAAGAGCTGGGAGCCGCGTTAGGCGTGACTCGTGCTGCGGTATGGAAAAAGCTGAAGAAGCTTGAGTCTATCGGGGTGAGTGTCCATTCCGTTAAGGGGCGTGGCTATCGGTTGCCATCACCACTTGAATTATTGTCAGAAGATAGCCTGCGTCAGCATGGTGTGTCGGATGAGGTCACCATTAAATTGGCGTTTGAAACAGAGTCTACAAATGGTGATGCAAAGCGATGTATTTCCCAAGGTACTTCTTTACCCGCGTTGATTTCAGTCGAGCGTCAGACCCAGGGTAAAGGGCGCCGTGGTCGGCAATGGGAATCCGGCGTTGCTAAAAATATTACATTTTCGTTTGTATGGCGTTTTGAGAATGGTCCAAACGTAGTAGAGGGCTTAAGCCTTGCGACCGGGGTGGCGGTTGCTCGGGTGTTAAAGAAAATAGGTGTTCCCAACCCCGGTTTAAAATGGCCAAACGATGTACAGGTCGATGGGCAGAAAATTTGCGGAATTTTACTCGAGATGGTCGCAGACCAAGATGTATGCCATGTCATTATTGGGGTTGGTCTCAATGTTGAAATGGACAGCAGTGTCATGAAGCATGTTGATCAGCCGTGGACAGACCTTGTTTCTCGATTAAAATCAAGACCAAGTCGAAACATGATATTGGCAGAGCTTACTAAAGAGCTTATTGAGGTCTGTAAGCTCTTCGAAGAGGGCCATGGAATGAAACATTTCCAACATCATTGGCAGGCATATGACGTGTTATTTAATCAATCTGTTACAGTAAGTACGGTGTCTCAACAGCGCCATGGCACTGCTCGAGGGATTGATCAAAAAGGGGCTTTGTTATTGGAAGAGCATGGTGAGCTGGTGGCTCTGCATGGAGGAGAGATCAGTGTCCGTCGAGTGTAAGTTATTGGTGATTGATGCAGGCAATACAAGCATCAAGTTTACGGCCTTGTTTGGCGATCAAGTGTTGTGGGTTAGGCGCGGCGATAGCTATCCCACTGACGCAGATTTTGCGCCAGATGTGATTTATTTTGCCAGTGTTCGTTCCAAAGAGTTGAGTGCTTTGTTACGTGCAGACATTCAGGCAGAGTTTCCGCAAAGTCAGTGGTTGACATTAAAGAGTCAAGCCTACGCTTGTGGGGTTCGTAATGCCTATCTTGAGCCAGAGCGTTTGGGTATAGATCGCTGGTTGGGTGTGATTGCCGCACATCATTTGGTAACTGGGGATGTGGTGGTCGTTGATGCTGGAACGGCCATCAAAATAGATGTAGTGAATCAAGCGGGTTTGCACCTAGGAGGGTACATTACTCCTGGACTTATTATGATGGAGGAGTCCCTACTTTCTAAAACAGCGCGCATTCGTTACGAGGCGCATGAGGTCGTAGCAGGGGAGGGGCTGCCTAATTCTACTGCCAGAGCTGTGACGGAAGGGTGTCATGAAATGGCGCTGGGGTTTTTAGAGCGTATTTATCGTCGTTATCCTACTTTTAAATGGGTAGTGACGGGAGGTGATGCACAAAGGCTATTGGATTTATTGGGTGTATCTCTGGAGTGTCAGCCTAATCTTGTTGCGTTGGGTGCAAAGTTAGTTGGTGATGAGCGCTTGCGAGGCGACAAATGAAGTGGCTATTTCTGTTTGTGGTGTTACTGAATGCTGGTTTTCTTGGTTGGCATGGTTTTGTGAAGGATAAGCCAAAGTCGGCACAGGAGTCTGTTTACGCCCCACCAGTGAGCGAAAAAATTCATTTGCTATCCGAGGAATCAGCAAATAGTGAGCAAGTTACCCATTCGAATGTGGCATCGAATGAAAGCTTAGAAGAGGCGCTGAATCGCGTCATAGACCAAACGGTCGCGAAGTCGCCAGCATTGTTGTGTCCGCGTATGGAGATGGAGCGACAAGAAGATAAAAAACAAATTACTCAGGCTCTGAACGATTTTGGCTGGTCTTACAAAGAGCAAGAGGTGACCGGTAAGCGTCCTAAATTTTGGTTGTATATTGCCGCGCCAGATACACCAACAACCGCGGCTAAAATCGTCAAAGATCTTGCTTCCAAATCGGTTGATAGTTTCGTGATTAATCGTGCTGAAATGAAGAATCGTATTTCATTGGGTTTATACTCATCGCAAGAACGAGCTGAGCAAGCGAAACAACGTATACAAAATATCTCTGGCTATACGGTGGATGTCTATGAACATATGAGGAATGTGCCACTCCAGCAGGTGGATATAGCGCAGCCTGTAAGTGAGAAAGATTGGGAGCGGTTTGTTTCGCGCCTTGATCTGACCAAGATGATGATAAAATTAGAAAAAAATCCTTGCTAGTGCTTGCAATTGGCAAAGCGATTCATATAATGGCTCCCACCTTTTGGGGTGTTGCGTTGTAGCGCTGAGTACGTGGAGGGGTTCCCGAGTGGCCAAAGGGAGCAGATTGTAAATCTGCCACGAAAGTTTCGGTGGTTCGAATCCACCTCCCTCCACCAATTGCGGGTATGGTATAGTGGCTATTACCTCAGCCTTCCAAGCTGAAGAGGCGGGTTCGATTCCCGCTACCCGCTCCAGGCTCATGTAGCTCAGTTGGTAGAGCACACCCTTGGTAAGGGTGAGGTCGGCAGTTCAAATCTGCTCATGAGCTCCAGCATTTTCAATGCAAAAGATAGGTGGGTAACCGCCTTTTTTATTGTCTGTTTTTTGGGCAGATACCCTTGCTAAGTTTAGCTTGTTCAGGTATCATCCTCCGCCCATACGAATGTAGGCCAATAGTTCAATTGGTAGAGCACCGGTTTCCAAAACCGGCTGTTGGGGGTTCGAGTCCCTCTTGGCCTGCCATCTTTCGTATCCTATTTCTTAGTTAGGGATCACCTGAAGTATGAGTTCGAGTACTGAAGCTCAAGCGTCTCGCGGAGATGTGTTTAAGTGGGCGATTGTTGTTCTGCTAGTTGCGGTAGGCGTGATTGGTAATAACTATTATTCTGCTGAGTCACTATTGTATCGTTTTATCGCTATTTTGGTGTTGGCTGGTGTCGCTGGTTTTGTTGCGCTGCAAACTGTGAAAGGTAAGGCTTTTTTTACTCTTGCGAAAGAGGCTAAAACTGAAATTCGCAGAGTTGTGTGGCCGACAAGGCAGGAAACTGTGCAAACGACCTTAATCGTGTTAGCGGTTGTTGTTTTTATGTCTCTCGTGCTATGGGGGGTGGATTCGCTCCTTGGCTGGATCGTTTCCTCGGTAATTAGTTAGGAGTTGCTCGTGACCAAACGATGGTATGTAGTACAGGCGTACTCAGGGTACGAAAAGCACGTAATGCGTTCGCTTATTGAGCGAGTGCAGGTTATGGGGCAGGAAGAGAATTTTGGTGATATTTTGGTGCCGACCGAAGAAGTGGTCGAAATCCGAGATGGTAAGAAGCGCAAGAGTGAAAGAAAGTTCTATCCAGGTTATGTGTTGGTTCAGATGGATATGAATGATGCCTCTTGGCACTTGGTTAAAGGTACGTCTCGTGTGTTAGGGTTTATTGGTGGTACGGCAGATAAGCCATCGCCAATTACCAGTCGCGAGGCTGACGCCATTCTGCAGCGTGTTAGTGATGGGGTTGATAAGCCTCGTCCTAAAACCTTGTTTGAAGTGGGTGAGGTCGTTCGAGTTAATGAAGGCCCATTTGCTGACTTTAACGGTGTTGTGGAAGAAGTAGATTACGATAAAAGTCGAATCAAGGTGGCAGTGCTTATTTTTGGGCGCTCAACGCCAGTTGATTTGGAATTTAGTCAGGTTGAAAAGGCCTGATTTTGTTGAACGGGTAGCCTTCGGGCAGTGACCCAATTGGAGTTAAAAAATGGCTAAGAAAGTCCAAGCTTATATCAAGCTGCAAGTTAAAGCGGGTCAAGCGAACCCAAGTCCACCAGTTGGTCCAGCACTTGGTCAACACGGTGTGAACATTATGGAGTTCTGTAAAGCGTTCAATGCGAAAACTCAAGGTCTAGAACCTGGTCTTCCAACGCCTGTTATCATCACTGTATACAGTGATCGTAGTTTTACATTCGAAACGAAATCTACTCCTGCTGCTGTTTTGCTTAAAAAAGCGGCTGGCCTAAAGAGTGGTTCTCCTCGTCCAAACACTCAAAAAGTGGGTACGGTTACTCGTGCTCAACTAGAAGAGATTGTTATTGCTAAGCAGGCTGATTTGACTGCTTCTAACATGGATGCAGCAGTTCGTACTATTGCTGGTAGCGCTCGCGCTATGGGTCTAGAAGTTGAGGGTGTTAACTAATGGCTAAATTAACTAAACGCGCTCGCTTGATCGCTGAAAAAGTAGAAGCAACTAAGTTTTACTCTGTTGAAGAGGCTGTTGCTCTATTGTCTGAGCTTTCTACTGTTAAGTTTAAAGAGTCTATCGACGTATCTGTTAACCTAGGTGTTGACCCACGTAAATCTGATCAGGTTGTTCGTGGTTCTACTGTATTGCCTCACGGTGCAGGTAAAGATGTTCGTGTTGCTGTGTTTGCACAAGGCGCAAATGCTGAAGCGGCGAAAGCGGCGGGTGCGGATGTTGTAGGTTTCGAAGATTTGGCTGAACAAGTTAAAGCTGGTAATCTTGATTTTGATGTTGTTATTGCTTCTCCAGACGCAATGCGCATCGTTGGTCAACTAGGTCAGGTTCTAGGTCCTCGTGGTCTAATGCCTAACCCTAAAGTTGGCACAGTAACGCCTGATGTTGCGACTGCAGTTAAGAATGCAAAAGCAGGTCAAGCTCGTTACCGTACAGATAAAAATGGTATCATCCATGCTGCTGTTGGCTCTATCGAATTTGCTGCGGATGCTATCAAAGGTAACCTTGAGGCGCTTTTAACCGACCTACGTCGTGCTAAACCAGCGTCTTCGAAAGGTGTTTACCTGAAAAAAGTGACTTTGTCCTCTACAATGGGGCCTGGTCTACAAATTGATCTAGGTGCACTTAACTCAACTAAGTAAGCATCTAAATCATGAGCTTTGGGGTCTGCCTTCATTTGTTTGTTGAGCAGGCCGTCAAAGACCGCAGGAACCTAACGGTTTAATAACAACGTTGAAAAATGTTTGTCCTGCGCAGATGGTGTGGCCCGATTCAGATATACTTGGATCTAACTCACCAGCAAGTACTTCGAGCAATCGGAGAGTTGGTAAATATAGGGGAATTTATTCCCTGCTAATCCAGGAGAAAACCAGTGGCATTAGGTCTAGAAGACAAAAAAGCCATTGTCGCCGAAGTTAGCGAAGTTGCTAAAACTGCGTTGTCTGCGGTTGTTGCTGATTCTCGCGGTGTTACCGTGAGCAGCATGACAGCGCTACGTAAAGAAGCGCGCGAAGCAGGTGTCTATGTACGTGTGGTACGTAACACTTTGGCTCGCCGTGCAGTTGAAGGCACTGACTTCGAATGTCTAGCTGAGAGCTTTGTTGGTCCTACGCTAATTGCTTTTTCTAACGAACACCCAGGTGCGGCTGCTCGTTTGTTGAAAGCGTTTGCGAAAACTAACAGCAAGTTTGAAGTGAAGGCGTTGGCGTTCAACGGTGAGTTGATCCCAGCTGGCGACATTGATCGTTTGGCAACACTGCCTACATACAACGAAGCTATTGCGAAACTGATGAGTGTTATTCAGGGCGCAACAAGCAAGTTGGTACGTACTCTTGCAGCGGTTCGCGATCAAAAAGAGCAAGAAGCGGCTTAATACGGTTTACCGTATCCCTTCTTGATAAATATTTTGTTTTATTACCTTCGGGTAATTTTAAAGAATGCTAGGAATCTGAGTCATGGCTCTAACTAAAGAAGATATCATCAATGCAGTAGCAGAAATGTCTGTGATGGACGTTGTTGAACTAATTTCTGCAATGGAAGAAAAATTCGGCGTATCTGCAGCAGCTGCTGTAGCTGCGGGTCCAGCTGCTGACGCTGGTCCAGCTGCTGAAGAACAAACGGAATTTGACGTTATTCTTACTGCTGCTGGCGATAAGAAAGTAAACGTAATTAAAGCAGTTCGTGCAGCGACTGGCCTAGGCTTGAAAGAAGCTAAAGCAATCGTTGACGGCGCTCCAATGACTGTTAAAGAAGCTGCTTCTAAAGAAGATGCTGCTGCTCTTAAAGCGGCTCTTGAAGAAGCTGGTGCATCTGTCGAAATCAAGTAATGATACTTGCATTTCCAGATTTCGACCAATAGTCGAAATGGCTGGTGACATTATTGTCACCGGCCTTTTTGGGTTTCTGAAACTCAAATAAACCTTAAAAGAATTTTCAAATGGGAGATAATGCTCCCATATATGGTAAGGCCTGATTTGGGCCTTTTGCGTCAATGTGCACAAGCTGGGGAATGCTGATGGCTTACTCATACACTGAGAAAAAACGTATCCGTAAGGATTTCGGTAAACTGCCGCCCGTTTTGGATGTGCCATACTTGCTGGCAATTCAGCTTGAATCCTACCGTAATTTTCTGCAAGAAGGTAAAAGCATTGCAGAGCGTGGGGAATTAGGTCTGCATGGGGCCTTTAAATCTGTCTTTCCAATGGTCAGCTTTTCCGGCAATGCGGCGCTAGAATACGTCGATTACCGTTTAGGCAAGCCAGTTTTTGATGTTAAAGAGTGTCAGTTGCGTGGCGTTACTTACGCGGCACCTTTACGTGTTCGTGTGCGACTCATCATTTATGATAAAGAGTCGTCCAACAAAGCAATCAAAGACATTCGCGAGCAAGAAGTCTACATGGGCGAAATTCCGCTGATGACAGACAATGGTACCTTTGTAATTAACGGGACTGAGCGTGTTATTGTATCTCAATTACACCGTTCTCCTGGTGTGTTCTTCGATCACGACCGTGGTAAGACACACTCTTCAGGCAAGTTACTACATTCTGCTCGTATTATTCCTTACCGCGGTTCATGGTTGGACTTCGAGTTTGATCCAAAAGATTGCGTATTTGTTCGTATTGACCGTCGCCGTAAGTTGCCAGCAACGATTTTGTTGCGTGCTTTGGGCTACGACACTGAGCAAATTTTAGATACTTTCTTTGATACTACTCGTTTCTATTTGAAGCGTGATGGTTTTGAAATGGATCTAGTGGCAAATCGTCTACGTGGCGAGACTGCACTGTTTAATATTGCTGATGCGAATGGCGAGTTAATCGTTGAAGAAGGCCGTCGTATTACGGCTAAGCATATTCGTGTAATGGAAAAATCAGGTCTTGAGCGTCTTTCTGTGCCGCTTGAGTACATGCTTGGTAAAGTAACGGCGAAAAACTTAGTTCATCCTGCGACGGGTGAGTTGATTGCGGAAGCAAACACTGAGTTGTCTGTTGATTTGCTAGAGGCATTGGTTTCTTCTGGTATTACTGAAGTAGATACGCTTTATACGAACGATTTGGACAATGGTCCATTTATTTCTGACACGCTTCGTATCGATCCAACCAGCAATCAGTTGGAAGCTTTGGTTGAAATCTATCGCATGATGCGTCCTGGCGAGCCACCGACCAAAGAGTCGGCTGAAGGCTTGTTCCAAGGTCTGTTCTTCTCAGAAGATCGTTATGATTTATCTGGCGTTGGTCGAATGAAGTTCAACCGTCGTTTAGGTCGTGAAGAAGATACGGGCGCTGGCGTTCTTGATAATGACGACATCGTAGCTGTTCTAAAAACTTTGCTTGATATCCGTAACGGTAACGGCATGGTTGATGACATCGATCACTTGGGTAACCGTCGAGTTCGTTCTGTTGGTGAAATGGCCGAGAACCAATTCCGTGTTGGCCTTGTGCGTGTTGAACGTGCTGTGAAAGAGCGTCTGTCTATGGCAGAAGCAGATGGCCTTATGCCGCAAGATCTTTTGAATGCGAAGCCTGTTGCGGCTGCAATCAAAGAGTTCTTCGGTTCAAGCCAGTTGTCTCAGTTCATGGACCAAAACAACCCGCTATCTGAAGTAACGCATAAGCGTCGTGTTTCAGCGTTAGGGCCTGGTGGTCTTACACGTGAGCGTGCAGGCTTTGAAGTACGTGACGTACACGCTACTCACTATGGTCGTGTTTGTCCTATCGAAACACCGGAAGGTCCAAACATCGGTCTGATCAACTCGCTATCTACTTATGCGCGCACTAACAGCTACGGCTTCTTAGAAACGCCATACCGTAAAATTATCGACGGCAAGATGACGGATGAAACTGTCTACATCTCTGCGATCGATGAAGCGAAATATGTTATCGCCCAAGCGTCTGCCAATGTAGATGCAGAAGGTCGTTTGGTTGATGAGTTGGTTCAGGTGCGTCATATGCACGAAACAACTTTGATTCCAAAAGAAAAAGTAAACCTAATGGACGTGTCTCCTCGTCAGGTTGTATCTGTTGCGGCATCTTTGATTCCGTTCCTAGAGCACGACGATGCTAACCGCGCATTGATGGGTTCGAACATGCAACGTCAAGCGGTGCCAACACTTAAGGCAGATAAGCCTGTTGTGGGTACGGGCATGGAGCGAAATGTAGCAAAAGACTCTGGTGTTTGTATCGTTGCCAATCGTGGCGGTGTGATTGAGTCTGTTGATGCTAGCCGTATCGTTGTACGTGTGAACTCAGAAGAAACCGTAGCGGGTGAGGCGGGTGTAGATATCTACAACCTAACGAAATACGTGCGTTCTAACCAGAACACTTGTATTAACCAGCGTACTTTGGTGATGAAAGGCGAGAAGGTTGCTTCTGGCGACATTATGGCCGATGGTCCTTCTGTTGATATGGGTGATTTGGCCCTTGGTCAAAACATGCGTATCGCGTTCATGCCTTGGAACGGTTACAACTTCGAAGACTCGATTCTTGTTTCTGAGCGTGTTGTAGAGGAAGACCGATTTACTTCTATTCACATTCAAGAGTTAACGTGTGTTGCACGTGATACTAAACTAGGGCCTGAAGAGATTACGGCCGACATCCCTAACGTGGGTGAAGGTGCACTTTCTAAGTTGGACCAGTCAGGTATCGTTTATATCGGTGCTGAAGTTGAGCCAGGTGATATTCTAGTTGGTAAAGTAACCCCTAAAGGTGAAACGCAGCTGACTCCTGAAGAGAAACTTTTGCGAGCTATTTTCGGTGAAAAAGCCTCCGATGTAAAAGACACATCTCAACGCGTAAAAACGGGTACACGCGGAACGGTTATCGACGTTCAGGTGTTTACTCGTGATGGTATTGAGAAAGACGAACGCGCTAAGTCTATTGAGAAATCGCAACTTGATCAGGTCCGTAAAGACTTGAATGAAGAGTTCCGTATTGTCGAAAAGGCAACGTTCGAGCGGTTGGCAGAAGCGCTAATTGGCCAGCAAGCCGAAGGTGGCCCTGGTTTGGCTCGTAATGCCATTATTACGGAAGAGTTCTTGGCGAATCTAGATCACCCAGAGTGGTTTAAAATTCGTGTGGCGAACGAAGAAGCGAGTGAGCAGCTTGAAAAAGCGCAAGCCGCTTTAATTGAACGCCGTAAAGAGCTTGATGCAAAATTCGAAGATAAGAAACGTAAGCTACAAACAGGTGATGATTTAGCGCCTGGCGTTCTTAAAATCGTTAAGGTTTATGTTGCCATCAAACGTCGTATCCAGCCAGGTGATAAAATGGCCGGTCGTCATGGTAACAAGGGTGTAATTTCTAAAATTATGCCAGTTGAAGACATGCCGTACGATGAAAACGGTGATCCAGTTGATATCGTATTGAACCCACTAGGTGTTCCTTCACGTATGAACGTTGGTCAAGTCTTGGAGACTCACTTAGGTGCTGCTTCTAAAGGCTTGGGTCGTAAGATCAACGAAATGCTTGTTGCAGAACGTGAGAAGGCTGAAGCAGTTGCAGAATTGCGTAGCTTCCTTGATGAAATCTACAACGGTTATGAAGGCGATTTGCGCTGTGCTCGTACGGAAGATCTGGACAGCTTTACAGACGAAGAAATCTTAACCTTGGCATCCAACCTAACGGGTGGTGTTCCAATGGCGTCTGGTGCCTTTGATGGTGCAAAAGAGTCTGAAATCAAACGTATGTTGCGCTTAGCTGGAATCAACGAAAGTGGTCAAGTTAAATTGTTTAACGGCCGTACTGGTGATGCTTTTGAACGTCCTGTAACAGTTGGTTACATGTATATGCTGAAGTTGAACCACTTGGTTGATGACAAAATGCACGCACGTTCTACAGGTTCTTACAGCTTGGTTACTCAGCAACCGCTGGGTGGTAAAGCTCAGTTCGGTGGTCAGCGTTTCGGGGAGATGGAGGTATGGGCACTAGAAGCATACGGTGCTGCTTACACGCTTCAAGAGATGTTGACTGTTAAGTCCGATGACGTGAATGGCCGTACTAAGATGTACAAAAACATCGTAGACGGTGACCACCGTATGGAACCTGGCATGCCTGAGTCCTTCAACGTGTTGGTGAAAGAGATTCGTTCTCTTGGTATCGATATCGAGCTGGAAAACGAATAAGCACGAATCACATTTGACCTGCTGGGGAGCAAGACTCCCCGGCCTTACGAGTGGGGCGAATATCCATGAAAGACTTATTAGGTCTTCTAAAATCACAGGGACAATCTGACGAGTTTGATGCGATCCGCATTGGCTTGGCATCACCAGATATGATTCGTTCATGGTCTTATGGTGAAGTTAAAAAGCCAGAGACCATCAACTACCGTACGTTCAAACCAGAACGTGACGGTTTGTTCTGTGCAAAAATCTTTGGTCCTATCAAGGACTATGAGTGCTTGTGTGGTAAATACAAGCGTTTGAAACATCGTGGTGTTATCTGTGAGAAGTGTGGCGTTGAAGTGGCTCTGTCTAAAGTGCGTCGTGAACGCATGGGGCACATTGAGCTTGCATCGCCTGTTGCACACATTTGGTTTTTGAAATCTCTTCCGTCTCGTATCGGTCTTATCCTAGATATGACGTTGCGTGATATTGAGCGAGTTTTGTATTTTGAATCTTTCATCGTGATTGATCCAGGTATGACGACGCTTGAAAAGGGTCAGTTGCTAAATGACGAGCAGTATTTTGAAGCGCTAGAAGAATTCGGTGACGAATTTGATGCCCGTATGGGGGCAGAAGCAGTTCAGATGTTGCTTCGCGATCTAGACATGCCTGTAGAAATTAACAGCATGCGTGAAGAGCTTAACAGCACGAACTCTGAAACTCGTATTAAGAAGCTGTCTAAGCGTCTTAAGCTAGTAGAAGCTTTCTATCATTCTGGTAATAGCCCAGAGTGGATGGTGCTCGATGTATTGCCTGTTCTTCCGCCAGATCTTCGTCCATTGGTACCACTAGAAGGTGGTCGTTTTGCGACGTCTGATTTGAACGACCTTTACCGTCGTGTAATTAACCGTAACAACCGTCTAAAACGCCTGTTAGAGTTATCAGCTCCAGATATCATCGTACGTAACGAAAAGCGTATGTTGCAAGAGTCTGTTGATGCTTTGCTTGATAATGGTCGTCGTGGTCGCGCGATTACAGGTTCTAACAAACGTCCTTTGAAATCTTTGGCTGATATGATCAAAGGCAAGCAAGGTCGTTTCCGTCAGAACTTGCTAGGTAAGCGTGTTGACTACTCTGGTCGTTCTGTAATCACAGTAGGTCCTTCACTGCGTCTACATCAGTGTGGTCTACCAAAGAAAATGGCACTTGAGCTATTCAAGCCATTCATTTTCTCTAAGCTTGAGCTTCGTGGCATGGCGACGACGATCAAAGCGGCTAAGAAAATGGTTGAGCGTGAAACGCCTGAAGTGTGGGATATCCTAGATGAGGTTATCCGCGAACATCCAGTGATGTTGAACCGTGCACCAACACTTCACCGTTTGGGTATCCAAGCGTTTGAACCTATGTTGATCGAAGGTAAAGCGATCCAGTTGCACCCACTTGTGTGTGCGGCCTACAACGCTGACTTCGACGGTGACCAAATGGCGGTTCACGTTCCGTTGACAATTGAAGCGCAGCTAGAAGCTCGTGCCTTGATGATGTCTACGAACAACATCCTATCACCAGCAAACGGTGAACCTATCATCGTTCCTTCTCAGGACGTTGTATTGGGTCTGTACTACATGACACGTGAGAAAATCAATGCCAAAGGTGAAGGCATGGCATTTTCTGACATAAAAGAAGTACACCGTGCGTATGGTGCGAAACAAGTTGAATTGCACGCGAAAGTAAAAGTACGGATCAGCCAAGTTGATACCACGCTTGATGGCGAAAAAGTACCGTCTACTTTTATTGCTGATACTACTGTGGGTCGTGCTTTGTTGTTTGATATTGTTCCTGATGGCCTACCGTTCTCTGTGGTTAACCAAACCATGAAGAAGAAAGCGATCTCTAACTTGATCAACGAGTGTTACCGTAAAGTCGGCTTGAAAGAGAGTTGTATTTTTGCTGACCAATTGATGTACACCGGTTTTGCTTACGCGACAGCGTCTGGTTCTTCTGTTGGTGTTGACGACTTCGTTATACCGCCAGAGAAAGCAGCCATCATTGCTAAGGCAGAAGCCGAAGTTAAAGAAATCGAATACCAATATGCGGACGGTCTTGTAACGCAAGGCGAGAAGTACAACAAAGTAATCGACTTGTGGTCTCGTACCAACGAAACGGTTACTGAGGCCATGATGAAAAACTTGGCAAAAGAGATGACTGTCAACAAAGCAGGTGAAACGGTTGAGCAACAATCTTTCAACTCTGTATACATGATGGCCGACTCTGGTGCCCGTGGTAGTGTTGCGCAGATGCGTCAGTTGGGTGGTATGCGTGGTCTGATGGCGAAACCTGATGGTTCTATCATCGAGACGCCAATTACCGCGAACTTCCGTGAAGGTCTATCAGTACTTCAGTATTTTACTTCTACTCACGGTGCTCGTAAGGGTCTAGCCGATACGGCATTGAAAACGGCAAACTCTGGTTACTTGACGCGTCGTCTAGTAGACGTAGCGCAGGACTTGGTTATCACTGAAGTTGATTGTGGCTCTACAAACGGTATTTCCGTTGCTGCTATGATTGAAGGCGGTGACGTAGTTGTGCCGCTAGGTCATCGTGTATTGGGTCGTGTTGTGGCTCAAGATGTGATGGACGCGAAAGGCAATTTAGTGCTTGAAGCGGGTAAGCTAATTGATGAGCATGATGTGCGTACCATTGAATCGGCTGGTGTGGATGAGATGATCATTCGCTCAGTAATCACTTGTAACACACGTCATGGTGTGTGTGCTAAGTGTTACGGTCGTGACCTTGCTCGTGGTCATCAGGTTAACATCGGTGAGGCCATTGGTGTTGTTGCGGCTCAGTCTATCGGTGAGCCTGGTACACAGTTAACAATGCGTACCTTCCACATCGGTGGTGCGGCGTCTCGTGCTTCTGCAGTTGACAGTGTTCAGGTGAAGAGCGCGGGTACTGTTCGTTTTAATAAAATGAAGAGTATCGAGCGCCACACTGGGCATCTAGTGGTTGCATCTCGTTCTTCTGAATTGGCAATTGCTGATGAAGCGGGTCGTGAGAAAGAGCGTTACAAACTTCCTTACGGTGCGGTATTGAGTGTGCGTGAAGGTGATCAAGTGACAGCGGGTCAAATCGTTGCTAACTGGGATCCACATACACACCCAATCGTATCTGAGATGGAAGGCCGTCTAGAATTTAGTGGTATGGAAGAGAACGTCACTATTCGTCGTCAATCAGACGAGATGACGGGCTTGACTACCATTGAAGTAATGGAAATGCGCGATCGTCCAGCAGCAGGTAAGGACATTCGTCCGATGATTTCTGTTGTTGATGCGGATGGTAACCCAGTATTGATTCCAGGTACTGAATCGCCAGTACAGTATATGTTGCCTGAAAAAGCATTGTTAAGCCTAGATCATGGTGCAACAGTGAAATCCGGTGAGGTTCTTGCGCGTATTCCTCAAGAATCTATTGGTAACAAGGATATTACCGGTGGTTTGCCGCGAGTGGCGGACCTATTTGAAGCGCGTCGTCCAAAAGATCCTGCTGTCATGGCGGAAACGAGTGGTGTTGTTAGCTTCGGTAAAGAGACAAAAGGTAAGATCCGTTTGGTTATCACACCGCAAAACGGTGATGAGCCAGTTGAGACTTTGATTCCTAAATGGCGTCAAATCAACATCTTCGACGGTGAGGAAGTGGCAAAAGGTGAGATTATCGCCGATGGTCCGTTAAGTCCTCATGACATTCTGCGTCTTCAAGGTGTAGAGGCTTTGGCTGACTACATTACAAACGAAGTGCAGGAAGTTTACCGCTTACAAGGCGTTGTGATTAACGATAAGCATATTGAAGTTATTGTTAACCAAATGTTGCGTAAAGTGGAAGTTGGAGAGTCTGGTGATACAGATCTTATTCAAGGTGATCAGGTTGAGTTTACTCACCTGCTAGACGCAAACGAAAAAGCGATTGCTGAGGGTAAATTCCCAGCTAAGTATGAGCGTGTGCTTCTAGGTATCACCAAAGCTTCTTTGGCTACTGAGTCCTTTATATCAGCAGCGTCTTTCCAAGAGACTACTCGAGTTCTTACGGAAGGTGCGGTAACTGGTAAAAAAGATCACTTACGTGGCTTGAAAGAAAACGTTGTTGTAGGTCGTTTGATACCAGCGGGTACAGGCTTGGCTTACCACAATGAGCGCAAGAGAAAGAAAGAGCTTGCGCAAGCAGCAAAAGAAGGAAGTTCAACAGTGAGTGCATCCGATGTGGAAGAAGCATTGAGTGCAGCATTGAAAGACTAGTTATTTGCTGTTAAATCGTAAGGGAGGTGATTTTTTAGTCGCCTCCCTATTGACTGTTTTATAGGCGCAAATTAAACTTGCGCCTCCTTAATTTTGGCGATTTCCGTCATAAGAATTGGATTTGTGGAGCTTGTCTAATGGCAACCGTTAACCAGTTGGTTCGTAAACCACGTAAACGTAAAGTGGCAAAGAGTGACGTTCCTGCGTTACAAGCTTGTCCGCAACGCCGCGGTGTCTGCACTCGCGTATATACTACTACTCCTAAGAAGCCAAACTCGGCTTTGCGTAAAGTATGTCGTGTTCGCTTGACCAACGGCTTCGAAGTTACTTCCTACATCGGTGGTGAAGGTCACAACCTGCAAGAACACAGCGTCGTGCTGATTCGTGGCGGTCGTGTAAAAGACCTTCCTGGTGTTCGTTACCACACAGTACGTGGTAGCTTGGATACTTCAGGCGTACAAAAACGTAAGCAAGGCCGTTCTAAATACGGTACTAAACGTCCTAAGTAAGCTGAAGCTACTTAATTCATCGTTTAGACATAATTTTTTAATACAGTAAGGCCGAGCAATAATTAAATTGTCTCGGGCGAACCTGAAGAGGATGTAGATATGCCTAGAAGACGCGTCGTCGCTAAGCGTGAAATCCTTCCGGATCCTAAACACGGAAGCCAACTTCTCGCTAAATTTATTAACCATGTAATGGTTAGTGGTAAAAAATCTGTAGCAGAAAGCATTGTTTACAATGCATTGAACACTGTTGCAACACGCGCTAAAACAGAAGAGCCAATGGCTATCTTCGAAAAAGCACTAGAATCTATCCAGCCAATGGTTGAGGTTAAATCTCGCCGTGTTGGTGGTGCTACTTACCAAGTTCCTGTTGAAGTACGTCCTGCTCGCCGCGCAGCATTGTCTATGCGTTGGTTGGTTGATGCTTCTCGTAAGCGTGGTGAAAAATCCATGGCTCTACGTCTTGCAGGCGAAATCTTAGATGCTGCCGAAAATAAAGGTTCTGCTGTTAAGAAACGTGAAGACGTTCATCGCATGGCAGAAGCTAACAAAGCATTCTCTCACTACCGTTTCTAATCATCCAGAGAAGGATACACAGTGGCACGTAAAACACCTATCAACCGCTACCGTAATATCGGTATTTGTGCGCATGTTGATGCTGGTAAAACGACGACAACTGAGCGCGTTCTTTTCTATACTGGTCTGTCTCATAAAATTGGTGAAGTGCACGATGGTGCCGCCACCATGGATTGGATGGAGCAGGAGCAAGAGCGTGGTATCACGATAACTTCAGCAGCAACAACTTGCTTCTGGAGTGGAATGAATAAGCAGTTTGATGAGCATCGTATCAATATTATTGATACGCCTGGGCACGTGGACTTTACGATTGAAGTAGAGCGTTCATTGCGTGTCCTGGATGGTGCTGTTGTTGTGCTTTGTGGTTCTTCGGGTGTGCAGCCTCAAACCGAGACAGTTTGGCGTCAGGCGAATAAGTATGAAGTTCCTCGTATGGTCTTTGTTAATAAGATGGACCGTACGGGAGCGAATTTCTTTTCGGTTGTGCGTCAATTAAAAACGCGTCTTGGGGCAAATGCTGTTCCCATTCAGATTAACATTGGTGCCGAAGAAGATTTTAAAGGTGTCATTGATTTAGTCTTAATGAAAACAATAATGTGGAATGAAGAAGATCAGGGGATGACTTTCTCTTTGGAGGAAATTCCTGAAGATTTGCTTGATGAAGCGTTAGAGTGGCGTGAGCAGATGGTGGAGGCCGCAGCGGAAGCGAATGATGAATTGATGGATAAGTACCTTGAAGAGGGTGAATTGTCCGTTGATGAGATTAAAAGCGGTTTGCGAATTCGTACGTTGTCCAATGAGATTGTCTTGGTTACGTGTGGTTCGGCCTTTAAAAACAAAGGCGTTCAGGCTGTTTTGGATGCGGTTGTTGAATATTTACCTTCTCCGCTTGAAGTGAAGGCGATTGAGGGGACGCTTGAAGATGGTGAAACGGTTGTGACTCGAGTGGCAAATGATGAAGATCCTTTTTCGTCATTGGCTTTTAAGATTGCAACGGATCCATTTGTGGGCACATTGACATTTATTCGTGTGTATTCAGGTGTATTGCGTTCTGGTGATGCGGTTTATAACTCTGTTAAGCAGAAGCGTGAGCGTATTGGTAGGATGGTACAGATGCATGCAAATAATCGTGAAGAGATCAAAGAGGTTTTAGCGGGTGATATTGCTGCTCTCGTAGGTATGAAGTTTGCAACTACGGGTGATACTCTTTGTGATATGAATGATGTTGTTGTGTTAGAGCGTATGGAGTTTCCTGAGCCAGTTATCTCTGTTGCGGTTGAGCCTAAATCTCAAGCGGATCAAGATAAAATGGCTGTTGCGTTAGGTAAATTGGCGCAAGAAGACCCTTCTTTCCGTGTGGAGACGCATGAAGAGACGGGGCAAACTATTATTTCTGGTATGGGTGAGCTGCACCTTGATATTCTTGTTGACCGTATGCGTCGCGAGTTTAAGGTGGAGGCAAACATTGGTAAGCCTCAGGTTTCCTACCGGGAGAAAATTCGCAAAGAAGTGGTGGTTAATCACAAGTTTGTGCGTCAATCCGGTGGTCGTGGTCAATACGGTCACGTCGTAATGAAGTTAATCCCAACTGAAAAAGATGGGCTTGAATTCGTTAACGAGATTGTTGGTGGTGCTATTCCTAAAGAATACATCCCTGCAGTAGAAAAGGGTGTTTCAGAGCAAATGAAGAATGGCGTGATCGCTGGTTATCCATTGCTGGGTATCAAGGTTGTGCTGATCGATGGTTCATTCCATGATGTTGACTCTAATGAAATGGCCTTTAAAATTGCAGCTTCTCAGGGCTTAAGAAAAGGAGCAGTTGACGCTGACCCTTGTGTTCTTGAACCTGTAATGAAAGTGGAAGTTGTAACTCCTGAAGAATACATGGGCGATGTGATGGGTGACCTGAACCGTCGTCGTGGTCTTGTTCAGGGGATGGACGATTCCCCGTCAGGGAAAATTATTCGTGCGGAAGTTCCTCTTGGAGAAATGTTCGGATATGCAACTGACGTGCGTAGCTTGTCGCAAGGGCGTGCAAGTTATGCAATGGAGTTTGAGAAATACGCTGAAGCACCGGCTAGTGTGGCAGACGCGATCATCAAAAATGAAGATTAATCATCATACTTACTAATTCTTAAGGTGTATGTATCATGGCAAAGAGTAAATTCGAACGTAATAAACCACACGTTAACGTTGGCACTATCGGTCACGTTGACCATGGTAAAACAACTCTAACTGCAGCATTGACTCGCGTATGTGCAGAAGTATATGGCGGTACAGCTGTTGCTTTTGACGGTATCGATAATGCTCCTGAAGAGCGTGAGCGTGGTATCACTATCTCTACTTCTCACGTAGAGTACGATTCTCCAGTGCGTCACTATGCACACGTAGACTGCCCAGGACACGCCGATTATGTTAAAAACATGATCACTGGTGCTGCTCAAATGGACGGTGCGATCCTTGTTTGTGGTGCGACTGACGGTCCTATGCCTCAGACTCGTGAGCACATCCTTCTTTCTCGTCAAGTAGGTGTTCCTTACATCGTTGTTTTCTTGAACAAGTCTGACTTGTTGGCAGAAGACTGTGGTGGTGCGGATTCTGAAGAATACGCTGAAATGCTAGAGTTGGTTGAGATGGAGTTGCGTGATCTTCTATCTGAATACGACTTCCCAGGCGATGATACTCCAATCATCCCAGGTTCTGCGCTAATGGCGTTGAAAGGTGAAGACGACAACGAAATGGGTACTACGGCTGTACGTAAGCTAGTTGAAACACTAGATTCTTACATTCCTGAGCCAGAGCGTGCTATCGATGGTGCATTCTTGATGCCTATCGAGGACGTATTCTCTATCCAAGGTCGTGGTACAGTTGTGACTGGTCGTGTTGAGCGCGGCATCATCAAAATCCAAGAAGAAGTTGAAATTGTTGGTATCGTGAATACTATCAAAACAACTTGTACTGGTGTTGAGATGTTCCGTAAGCTTCTTGACGAAGGTCGTGCTGGTGAGAACTGTGGTATTCTTCTACGTGGTACTAAGCGTGAAGACGTTCAGCGTGGTCAAGTATTGGCTAAGCCTGGCTCAATCACTCCTCACACTCAGTTTGAAGCTGAAGTATACGTACTAAGCAAAGATGAAGGTGGTCGTCACACTCCATTCTTCAAAGGTTACCGTCCACAGTTCTACTTCCGTACAACTGACGTAACTGGTGCATGTTCTCTTCCTGAAGGCGTAGAAATGGTTATGCCTGGTGATAACATTCAAATGACTGTTGAGCTAATTCACCCAATCGCGATGGACGAAGGTCTACGTTTCGCGATCCGTGAAGGTGGTCGTACAGTTGGTGCTGGTGTTGTAGCTAAAATCCTTAAGTAATTAGATAGTAATATCTGCTTACTTTGATTTGGAAAAGGCCACTCGCTTGTCGGGTGGCCTTTTTATTTTATGGTTTATTTTGTTTGTTCAGAAATTGGTTACTTGACAACCAGTTTTTGAATGGCTAATATTCGCCGTCCTTAAAAAAGGATTGTGGCTTAATAAATGTACAGTTAAGTCATTAAAACATTGTATTTGGAGTTGGAAATGCAAAGCCAAAAAATCCGTATTCGTCTGAAAGCGTTTGATCATCGTCTGATCGATGCTTCAACACAAGAAATTGTGGACACAGCGAAACGTACAGGTGCGCAAGTGCGTGGACCGATTCCACTTCCTACTCGCAAAGAGCGTTATACTGTATTGATTTCTCCACACGTAAACAAAGATGCGCGTGATCAGTATGAAATCCGTACACACAAACGTGTTCTAGACATTGTTGAACCAACTGAGAAAACGGTTGATGCTCTAATGAAGCTAGATCTTGCGGCAGGCGTGGAAGTACAAATTTCTTTGGGTTGATAGCTCAAAGTTTGGGGTGCGACAACCGGCTGGTTATCAGTCGGCTATATGCACAATAGTGGAATGATCTGGAATGATCAGCCGTAGCGGGTGATAGCCCCATACACAACTGGCAAATGAGGTAAAAAATGGCTATTCAATTAGTCGGACGCAAAGCCGGAATGACACGTATCTTCACTGAAGAAGGTGTATCCGTGCCAGTAACCGTCATCGAGGTTGAACCGAACCGCGTTACTCAGGTGAAAACTGCAGAAACTGATGGCTACCAAGCTGTTCAAGTTACTGTTGGTACTCGCCGTTCGAGCCGCGTTAACAAAGCTGCTGCGGGTCATTATGCAAAAGCGAATGTTGAAGCAGGTCGTGGTTTGTGGGAGTTCCGCCTGTCTGGTGATGAAAAAGAAATCAATGTTGGTGATGAGCTAACAGTTGCTGATTTCGAATCTATCCAAATGGTTGATGTGACTGGTCAATCAAAGGGTAAAGGGTTTCAAGGTGCCATTAAGCGTCACAATTTCCGTACGCAAGATGCTACACATGGTAACTCATTGTCTCACCGTGCACCTGGCTCTATCGGCCAATGTCAAACACCTGGTCGTGTTTGGAAAGGCAAGAAGATGGCTGGCCATATGGGTGCTGCACAAGTCACTACGCAATCACTAGAAGTGGTTCGTGTAGATACAGAGCGTAACCTTATCCTTGTGAAAGGTGCCGTGCCTGGTGCAGTAAATGGTGACGTTATTCTTCAATCAGCTGTTAAAGCTCGCTAAGAGGGGTAGACAATGAACTTGAATCTAACAGGCGCGGAAGGAACGGTAGAAGTTTCTGATGTAGCCTTTGCTCGTGAATACAACGAAGCGTTGGTGCACCAGGTAGTAACATCTTACTTGGCTGGCGCTCGTCAAGGCTCACGCGCACAGAAAACACGCTCTGAAGTAGCAGGTGGCGGACGCAAACCTTGGAAACAAAAAGGTTCTGGTCGTGCTCGCGCAGGTACTATCCGCAGTCCGCTATGGCGTTCTGGTGGTGTCACTTTCGCAGCGAAACCGCAAGACCACTCTCAGAAAGTGAACAAGAAGATGTATCGTGCAGCAATGCGCACCATCTGGTCTGAGCTTGTACGTCAAGACCGTCTTGTTGTGGTTGAAGATCTTAAATTGGAAGCTCCAAAAACTAAGCTCTTCATAGCAAAAATGGCAGAATTGAATATTGAGAACGCTTTGATTGTTTCCCACGATTTGGATGACAATTTATTCTTAGCGGCTCGCAACATTCCTAACGTAGATGTACGTGATGCAGCGTCTATCGACCCTGTTAGCTTGATTGCTTACGACAAAGTGTTGGTGACAGTTGGTGCTCTGAAACAAGTTGAGGAGGCACTAGCATGATCGGCGAACGTATTTATAAAGTTCTGTTGGGTCCACACATTTCCGAAAAAGCAACGATCGTAGCCGAAGGCAATGGTCAGTACGTTTTTCGTGTAACTGGTGATGCAACGAAACCTGAAATCAAACAAGCTATCGAAGCGCTTTTTGAAGTCAAAGTTGAGTCTGTTCGCACGTTGAACCATAAAGGTAAAACAAAGCGTACAGTTCGTGGTCTAGGCAAGCGTAAAGACGTGAAAAAAGCGTATGTACGTTTGGCTGAAGGTCAAGACATTGATTTCATGGTCGCTGAATAAGGGGAGATAGGTCAATGGCTGTTGTTAAAAGTAAGCCAACGTCTGCAGGCCGTCGTCACGTTGTTAAAGTTACCAACAACGATTTGCACAAAGGCGCACCATATGCACCTTTGCTAGACACAAAAAGCAAATCTGGTGGACGTAACAATAACGGACGCATCACTACGCGTCACGTAGGTGGTGGTCATAAGCAGCATTACCGTATGGTTGATTTCCGTCGTAATAAAGATGGTATTTCTGCGGTAGTTGAGCGTTTGGAATATGATCCAAACCGTTCTGCACATATTGCATTGATTAGATATGCTGATGGTGAGCGTCGTTACATTATCGCTTCCAAAGGTATGGTCGCAGGCAATGTTGTTTTTAGTGGTGCAGATGCGCCTATCAAAGCCGGTAATACTTTGCCTCTGCAAAATATTCCAGTTGGTAGTACCGTACACTGTGTCGAGCTTAAGCCAGGTAAAGGTGCGCAAGTTGCACGCTCTGCTGGTGCTTCTGCTCAGCTAGTTGCTCGTGAAGGTCGTTACGTTACTCTTCGCCTACGTTCAGGTGAAATGCGTAAAGTATTGACAGAATGTCGCGCTACTTTAGGTGAAGTATCAAACTCTGAGCATAGCTTGCGAGTTCTTGGTAAAGCTGGTGCTACGCGTTGGCGTGGTGTTCGTCCTACCGTTCGCGGTGCGGCGATGAACCCAGTGGATCACCCACATGGTGGTGGTGAAGGTCGTAGCAAAGGTGGTCGTCACCCAGTTACGCCATGGGGTGTGCCTACTAAAGGGTACAAAACGCGCAGCAACAAGCGTACTGATAAACTTATTGTACGTCGCCGTACTAAGTAATAAGAGGAAACGACTGTGCCACGTTCACTAAAAAAAGGTCCTTTTATCGACCTTCATTTGTTGAAAAAGGTAGAGGCTGCGGTAGAGAAAAATGATCGTCGTCCAATTAAAACTTGGTCACGCCGTTCTACTATCTTCCCTGATTTTGTAGGGTTGACTATCGCTGTCCATAATGGTCGCCAGCATGTTCCAGTTCTAGTAACTGAAGATATGGTCGGTCATAAATTGGGTGAGTTCGCTCCGACCCGTACATATCGTGGTCATGCTGCGGACAAGAAAGCCAAACGGTAATAAGGGGTATTAACATGAGTGAAGTAAGCGCTTCATTGAAGGGTGCTCGCCTCTCAGCGCAGAAGGCCCGTTTGGTTGTAGATCAAATCCGCGGCAAATCTGTTAGCGAAGCACTGAACATTTTAACGTTCAGTCCTAAAAAGGCGGCAGTAATTGTCAAGAAAGTACTAGAGTCTGCGATAGCTAACGCTGAGCATAACGAAGGTGCTGATGTAGATGACTTGCGTGTGTCTACGGCTTACGTTGATGAGGCTATGACTCTGAAACGTATTATGCCACGTGCCAAAGGCCGTGCTGACCGTATTCTAAAACGCGGTTGCCATATTACAGTTAAAGTCGCTGACTAATTAGGAGAAACCCAATGGGTCAGAAGGTTCATCCAACTGGTATACGCCTAGGGATAGTTAAAGATCATACTTCTACTTGGTATGCGAATAATCAAAACTACTCTAAGCTGTTATTAAACGATCTTCAAGTTCGTGAGTACTTGGAGAAAAAATTGGTTCAGGCTTCTGTTTCTCGTATCGAGATTCAGCGTCCTGCTCAGACAGCCCGTATTACAATTCACACTGCCCGTCCGGGTATCGTGATTGGTAAGAAAGGTGAAGATGTTGAGAAACTACGTAATGCAGTTTCTGAGATGATGGGCGTTCCTGTCCACATTAACATCGAAGAAATTCGTAAGCCTGAAATGGATGCGAAATTGGTTGCGCAAAATATTGCAAGCCAACTTGAGCGTCGCGTTATGTTCCGTCGTGCTATGAAGCGCGCAGTACAAAATGCTATGCGTGCAGGCGCAAAAGGGATCAAGGTTCAGGTAAGTGGTCGTTTAGGCGGTGCAGAAATTGCACGTGCTGAGTGGTACCGTGAAGGCCGTGTGCCTCTACACACTCTACGCGCTGACATTGACTACGCTACTTATGAAGCAGCTACAACTTACGGCATCATTGGTGTTAAAGTGTGGATCTTCAAAGGCGAAATCTTGGGCGGTATTGAACAAGTGCGAGCTGACAAAGGCGCACAAAAGAAGAAGTCTAAGTAGGGGGTAAGTCATGTTACAACCGAAACGTACTAAGTTTCGTAAGATGCAAAAAGGCCGTAACCGCGGTCTTGCTCTTCGCGGAAACCAAGTTAGCTTTGGTGAATTCGGATTGAAGTCCACTGAACGTGGTCGTCTTACTGCTCGTCAAATTGAAGCGGCGCGTCGTGCAATGACTCGTCACATCAAGCGTGGTGGTAGAATCTGGATTCGTGTGTTCCCTGATAAGCCGATTACTCAGAAACCTCTTGAGGTTCGTCAGGGTAAAGGTAAGGGTAGCGTAGAATACTGGGTTGCGCAGATCCAACCTGGAAAAATGCTTTATGAAGTTGAGGGCGTTTCTGAGCAGTTAGCACGCGAAGCGTTTGCGTTAGCTGCAGCTAAGCTTCCTCTGTCCACAACTTTCGTAACGCGTACGGTGATGTAGATGAAAGCAAAAGAAATGCAAGAAAAGTCTGTAGCTGAGCTACAAGCGACCTTGATTGAACTGCTACGTGAGCAATTTACTCTGCGTATGCAGAAGGCCACTGGTCAGTTAGCGCAAACTCATTTGCTCTCGCAAGTTCGCCGCAATATCGCACGTGTTAAAACCGTGCTAAATGATAAGGCAGGTAACTAAGATGGCAGAAACAAAAGCGCGTACCGCTACTGGTAAAGTAGTTAGCGACAAGATGGATAAAACCATTACGGTACTAGTTGAACGTACAGAGAAGCACCCTTTATACGGTAAGTTTGTTCGTCGTTCGACTAAATTACACGCTCATGATGAAAACAATGAATGTCAGATCGGTGATATCGTTAAGGTTGTGGAAACACGTCCTTACTCTAAGTCTAAGACTTGGAATCTGGTTCAAGTTGTTGAGAAAGCAGCAGCTGTATAAGCTGCTCCTTCCTTCGTGAGACTTGTTATCTAATTTGATTGGAGAGCAGAAATGATTCAAACAGAATCGATGCTTGATGTTGCAGATAACAGCGGCGCAAAGCGTGTTCAGTGTATTAAAGTACTGGGTGGCTCACATCGTCGTTATGCTGCTATCGGTGACATTATTAAGGTCACAGTGAAAGAAGCGATCCCACGTGGTCGTGTTAAAAAAGGGCAGGTTCTTAACGCAGTTGTCGTTAGAACTAAGAAAGGTGTTCGTCGTTCTGATGGCTCAGTGATCCGTTTTGATGTAAACTCAGCGGTTCTATTGAATGCTTCAGGACAGCCTATTGGTACTCGTATCTTTGGCCCTGTAACACGTGAATTGCGTACAGAGCAGTTCATGAAAATTGTTTCTCTTGCACCTGAAGTGCTGTAAGAGGGAGAGGGGACATTTATGCGTAAAATCAAACGTAACGACGAAGTTATCGTGATTGCTGGTAAAGATAAAGGCAAGCGCGGTAAGGTTGTTAAGGTAGTAGACGAAAACCGAGTTCTAGTTTCTGGCATTAATACTGTTAAGAAACACGAGAAACCAAACCCTATGAAGGGTTCAACTGGTGGTATCGTTGAACAAGAAGCACCTATCCAGGTTTCCAATGTAGCCATTTTTAACAGTGCTACGGGTAAAGCGGATCGCGTCGGCTTTAAATTGAACGAAGACGGTACGAAAGTGCGTGTTTTTAAATCAAATAGTGAAGCGATCGACGCCTAAGAGCGAGAATTATAGCCATGGCGAGACTTAAGCAAGTTTATAAAGATCAAGTTGTAGCAAAACTTACTGAAGAGTTTGGTTACAAAAACGTGATGGAAGTGCCTAAAATCACTAAAATCACATTAAATATGGGTGTTGGTGAAGCTATCGCAGACAAGAAACTTCTTGAGCATGCGGTAAATGATCTTCAAGCACTTAGCGGCCAGAAAGTAGTAGTAACTAAGGCTCGTAAATCAGTAGCAGGCTTTAAGATCCGTGACGGTTATCCGATCGGTTGTAAAGTGACGCTACGTGGCGACCGTATGTGGGATTTCTTCGACCGTTTGGTTGACGTAGCTATCCCTCGTATTCGTGACTTCCGTGGACTGAATCCAAAGTCTTTCGACGGTCGCGGTAACTACAGTATGGGTGTTAAAGAGCAAATCATCTTCCCTGAGATCGATTACGATAAAGTGGATCGTGTGCGTGGTATGGATATTACCATTACAACGACTGCTCGTACCGACGAAGAAGGTCGTGCTTTGCTAGCCGCCTTTAGTTTCCCTTTCAAGAAATAAGAGGTAGGAATCATGGCTAAAGTATCAATGATTCAGCGCGAAGCAAAACGTACCAAATTAGTAGCAAAGTTCGCTGAAAAGCGTGCGGCTCTAAAAGCGATCATTAGCGACGTTAATGCATCGGACGATGAAAAGTGGGAAGCGACGCTTAAATTGCAAGCGCTTCCACGCGATTCATCTTCTTCTCGCCAGCGTAACCGTTGCCAAATCACAGGTCGTCCGCACGGTGTATACCGTCGTTTCGGTCTGTCTCGTATCAAACTGCGTGAAGCAGCGATGCGCGGTGACGTACCAGGCTTGAAGAAAGCTAGTTGGTAAGCAAGTAGAGCGCGATCATAATACATGGCAGTGAGTGGGGTGTCTAAATACTGGACATTCTGCTCGCTGCTGTGTACTATGCGCGAGCTCTATTTGCTGCACAATGGTTTTTAAATTAGGAGCTCTTAAATGAGTATGCAAGATACCCTTGCGGATATGTTTACACGTATTCGTAATGCCCAGATGGCTGCAAAGTCTTCTGTGAGTATGCCTTCATCAAAAATGAAGGCATCAATTGCTGCTGTTCTACGCGAAGAAGGTTACGTAGGTGACTTCTCTGTAGATGAAGCAGTAAAACCAACGCTTACAATCGAGTTAAAATATTACGAAGGTAAGCCTGTTATCGAACAAATCAAACGCGCATCTCGTCCAAGTTTGCGTCAATACAAAGGCTCAGCAGCTCTACCTAAAGTAGAAGCTGGTCTTGGTGTTGCAATCATCTCTACCTCTAAAGGTGTGATGACAGACCGTGCAGCTCGTGCTGCTGGTATCGGTGGCGAAGTAATCTGCACAGTATTCTAGGAGTTAGTATGTCTCGAGTTGCTAATAGTCCCGTGACGCTTCCTAGTGGTGTAGATTTAACCCTAAATGGACAAACTGTCGTTGTTAAAGGCGGCAAAGGTTCTTTAGAGTTTAATGTTCACACAAGCGTACAAGTGTCTAAAGAAGAAAATGTAATTACCTTCGCTGCGCGCGATGGTGCAAAACAAAGCCGTGCCTTAGCTGGTACTACTCGTGCTTTGGTTAACAACATGGTTATTGGTGTTAGTCAAGGTTTTGAGAAAAGATTATATCTTCAAGGTGTTGGTTACCGTGCTGCGCTTAAAGGCAATGTACTTAACCTATCTCTGGGTTTCTCTCACCCAGTAGATTATGAACTTCCTGAAGGCATAACAGCTGAATGTGCTTCACAAACAGAAGTCGTGATCCGTGGTATTGATAAACAAGCCGTTGGTCAGGTTGCTGCAGAAGTTCGCGGTTTCCGTCCACCAGAGCCATATAAAGGCAAAGGTGTTCGCTATTCTGACGAAGTTATTCGTCGTAAAGAAGCTAAGAAGAAGTAGGTAGGCATTCATGAACACTAAAAAACAATCTCGGATTCGTCGTGCACGTCGTGCTCGTTTGCATATTCGTGACTTAGGTGCGAATCGTCTAACTGTACATCGCACGCCACGCCATATGTATGCTCAAGTGATTTCTCCTTGCGGTAGTAAAGTGCTAGCAAGTGCTTCTACTTTAGAAGAAGCTCTTCGTGGCTCAGCGACTGGCAACAAAGCAGCGGCTAAAGAAGTTGGTGCTTTGATTGCTACACGCGCTAAAGAAGCAGGTGTCACTTCGGTCGCTTTCGACCGTTCTGGCTTCAAATATCATGGCCGCGTTCAAGCTCTTGCTGACGCTGCACGTGAAGCCGGTCTAGAGTTCTAAGGGGTAGCAAATGGCAGTTAATGATCAACAAACTAGCGACCTCCAAGAGAAGCTAGTGCAAGTAAACCGCGTTGCTAAAGTAGTGAAGGGTGGTCGTATCTTCTCTTTCACAGCTTTGACAGTCGTTGGTGATGGTAAAGGTAAGGTTGGCTTTGGCCGCGGTAAAGCACGTGAAGTTCCTCAAGCAATTCAAAAAGCTATGGAACAAGCTCGCCGCAATATGATTTCTGTTAAGCTTGATGGCGATACTTTACAGTATCCAGTTAAAGCAAATCATGGTGCGTCTAATGTTTACATGCAGCCTGCGTCTCAAGGTACTGGTATCATAGCCGGTGGTGCAATGCGTGCGGTTCTAGAAATCGCTGGCGTTCACAACGTATTGGCAAAATGTTACGGTTCTACAAACCCAGTAAACGTAGTTCGCGCTACGATCAAAGGTTTGCAGGATATGAAAGCACCTGAACAAATCGCGGCTAAACGCGGTAAGTCAGTCGATCAAATTTTGGGGTAATGTGTTATGGCGAATAATACCATCACAGTTCAACTAACCCGCAGCCCGATCGGTCGTCTTCCAAAGCACCGTGAAACTGTTAAAGGCTTGGGTTTGCGTAAAGTTGGCCAAACTCGTCAGTTGGAAGATACTCCTTCTGTACGTGGTATGGTTAATAAAGTTTATTACATGGTTAAAGTGGTAGGGGAATAACATGTTCTTAAATACACTTCGTCCTGGCGAAGGTAGCAAGCATGCTCCTAAACGTGTTGGTCGCGGCATTGGTAGCGGCTTGGGCAAAACCGGCGGACGAGGCCATAAAGGTCTTAAATCTCGCTCTGGTGGCTCAGTAAAACCTGGTTTTGAAGGTGGTCAAATGCCTTTGCAGCGTCGTCTGCCAAAATTCGGTTTTACTTCACGTCAGGCAAAGTATGTTGCTGAAGTTCGTTTAAACGAGCTTGCTGCTGTAAATGCTGAAGTTGTAGATTTGGCTGCTCTTAAAGGCGCCGACATTCTAGGTCATCAAATTAAGACTGCACGTGTGATTTTGTCTGGTTCTATCGACAAAGCGATCACTGTTCGTGGTCTTAAAGTGACTAAAGGTGCTCGTGCCGCTATTGAAGCAGCTGGCGGAAAAGTCGAGGAATAAATGGCAAAGCGTGGCTCACTACCTGCTGGAATGCAAAATGGATTAGGCGAGCTTTGGGCTCGTATACGCTTTGTGTTTATAGCAATTATTGTATACCGAATTGGTGCACATATTCCTGTTCCGGGTATTAACCCTGATAGGTTATCAGCGCTGTTTGATCAAAATGAAGGCACTATTCTGAGTTTATTTAACGTATTCTCAGGGGGCGCACTTGAGCGCATGAGTATTCTTGCGCTTGGGATTTTGCCCTATATTTCTGCCTCTATTATTATGCAGTTATTGACGGTTGTGAGTCCGCAGCTAGAGCAGCTCAAGAAAGAGGGTGAAGCGGGTCGTCGTAAGATTACTCAGTACACTCGTTACGGTACAGTGCTTCTTGCCTTAGTCCAGTCTGCCAGTATGGCAGTTGGGTTGGCAAGCCAAGGTATATCATTTAGCAGTGGCATAGAGTTTTATGCTGTGGCTGTTGTGACACTTGTGGCTGGTACTGTTTTCTTGATGTGGTTGGGTGAGCAAGTTACTGAGAAAGGGATTGGTAATGGTATTTCCATATTAATCTTTGCCGGTATTGTTGCTGGTCTGCCTTCCGCTCTAGGTCGTTCGTTTGAGTCGGCTCGTCAAGGCGATATTAATATTTTAGCTCTGTTGTTGATTGGTATATTGGCCATTGCGACTATTGCGTTCGTTGTGTTCATCGAGCGTGGTCAACGTCGCATAACGGTGAATTATGCTAAGCGCCAACAAGGCAAAAAGGTGTTTGCCGCACAAAAGAGTCATTTGCCTCTTAAAGTAAATATGGCTGGTGTTATACCACCTATTTTTGCTTCAAGTATCCTTCTTTTCCCAGCTTCGATTGGACAATGGTTCGGTCAGGGTGAGGGGATGGAGTGGTTGCAAAATACCTCTTTGGCTCTGGCTCCTGGGCAACCGCTCTATGTGCTGTTGTTTGCGATAGCAATTGTGTTCTTTTGCTTCTTCTACACAGCACTAGTGTTCAATCCTAAAGATGTGGCAGATAACTTGAAAAAATCCGGTGCGTTTTTGCCGGGTATTCGTCCAGGCGATCATACAGCTCGATATATTGATGGTGTAATGACTCGTTTGACACTGTTTGGTGCTTTATACATCACGCTTGTGTCACTGATGCCTCAGTTCTTTGTTGTTGCGTGGAATGTTCCATTCTACTTTGGCGGTACTTCTATGTTGATCGTAGTGGTTGTCGTCATGGACTTTATGTCGCAAGTTCAAAGTCACTTGATGAGTCAGCAATACGAATCATTAATGAAGAAATCTAATCTGACTGGTTATGGTCCAAATGGCCTAATGCGCTGAGCGTAAGGTTGGAGTTGAACATGAAAGTACGTGCTTCTGTAAAGAAAATCTGTCGTAACTGCAAAATCGTTCGTCGTAACGGTTCAGTTCGAGTGATTTGCGTTGAACCTCGTCACAAACAGCGTCAAGGTTAATCGCGAGTTTGCTTGATGATAGGAAAGGGTGGTTGATTTATGGCCTAAAGATAGGCATAATCAGCCGCCCTCATGAAAGTAAAGTGATGAATTATCATTTAATCATCAATAACAACGGAGTAAAATGAATGGCTCGTATAGCCGGTGTCAATATTCCTGACAATAAACATGCGGTCATTTCTCTGACTTACATCTTCGGAATTGGTCGCACTCGTTCGCGCGCTATTTGCGCCGCTACAGGTGTTGCAGAGACTGCTAAAATCGGTTCTCTAAGCGATGATACGCTTGACCAACTTCGTGGCGAAGTTGCTAAGTATACTGTAGAGGGTGACTTACGTCGTGAAGTCAGTATGTCTATCAAACGTTTGATGGACTTGGGTTGCAATCGCGGGATTCGTCATCGCCGCAGCCTACCAGTTCGTGGTCAACGTACCAAAACGAACGCCCGTACACGAAAAGGCCCTCGTAAGCCTATTCGTAAGTAATTTAAACGCGTTTCGCTCTAGTCACAAGTTCACTAGAGCTGAGCATTAAATAGGAAAGTGCAATATGGCTAAGCCAGCTACGCGCAACACCAAGAAAAAAGTCAAAAAGACGGTCGTCGACGGTGTTGCTCATGTACACGCGTCATTTAATAATACGATCGTGACTATCACTGACCGCCAAGGCAATGCTTTGTCTTGGGCTACTGCCGGTGGTTCTGGTTTTCGCGGATCTCGTAAAAGTACTCCTTTCGCAGCTCAAGTAGCCGCGGAACGTGCCGGTGCTGTCGCACAAGAGTTCGGCCTTAAAAACGTTGACGTAATGATTAAGGGCCCAGGTCCTGGTCGTGAGTCCGCAGTTCGTGCATTAAATGCATTGGGCTTGCGTATCAATAACATCACAGATGTGACGCCAATTCCGCACAACGGTTGCCGTCCACCTAAGAAACGTCGCGTTTAATTGAGGAGACAGATACATGGCTCGTTATATAGGTCCAACTTGTAAGTTGTCTCGTCGTGAAGGTACCGACTTGCAATTGAAGAGCGGTTCACGCGCTCTTGAGTCGAAATGTAAAGTAGAGACAGCTCCTGGTGTGCATGGTGCACGTCGTGGTCGTCTTTCTGATTACGGCTTGCAGTTACGTGAGAAACAAAAAGTACGTCGTATGTACGGTATTTTGGAAAAACAATTCCGTAACTACTATAAATCTGCTGCTCGTCTTAAAGGTGCTACAGGTGAAAACCTTTTGCAACTTTTGGAATCGCGTTTAGATAACGTTGTATATCGCGCAGGTTTTGGTTCTACACGTGCGGAAGCTCGTCAGCTAGTAGGCCATAAAGGCATTCTAGTAAATGGCGCTACGGTTAACATTCCGTCTTACCAAGTGAAAGCTGGTGACGTTGTGTCAATTCGTGAAAAAGCTAAGAAGCAATTGCGTGTACAAAGCGCATTAGAGCTATCTAAAGGTCGTGCACCGATCCATTGGATCGAAGTTGATTCAACTAAACTGGAAGCAACTTATAAAGCTGTTCCAGAACGTGCCGATTTATCAGCTGAAATTAATGAGAACCTAATTGTCGAACTTTACTCTAAGTAAGTCGGTAATTAGGATTAAGAAATAGGTGGATCTATGCAGCGTTCAGTGAGCGAATTGTTAACCCCACGCAACATTGAAGTTCAGGAACTAGGCAACTGTCGCGCTAAAGTTACACTACAACCGCTAGAGCGTGGTTTTGGTCATACTTTGGGTAACGCTTTACGCCGTATCCTGCTTTCTTCAATGCCAGGTTGTGCGATTGTTGAAGTTGAAATCGACGGTGTATTACATGAATACAGCGCAATCGAAGGGGTTAAAGAAGATGTAATTGAAATTCTTCTTAACCTGAAAGGAGTTGCGATCGCTCTACACGGGCAAGATGAAGCAACTCTTACTCTAAGTAAAAAGGGTCCCGGTATCGTAACAGCTGGAGATATCCAGTTGGTTGCTGATGCAGAGATCGCTAACCCTGATCACGTAATTGCGCACTTAGACGATACTGCTGAGTTAACGATGCAGATCAAAGTCGCTCGTGGCCGTGGTTATGAGCCTGCTGATGCTCGTGTTGCTGGCGACGATGAGACTCGTCCAATCGGTCGCTTGCAACTGGATGCCTCATTCAGCCCTGTTCGCCGTGTTGCGTACAGTGTCGATAATGCTCGTGTAGAGCAGCGTACAGATTTAGATAAGTTAGTCTTAGACATCGAATCTAATGGTACTATCGATCCTGAAGAAGCAATTCGTCGTGCAGCGACTATTTTACAACAGCAAATTGCAGTGTTCGTCGCCCTTGAAAGCGAGAGCGAAGCTCCTGTTGTAGAAGAAGAGGATGAGATTGATCCAATTTTGCTACGCCCGGTTGATGATCTTGAATTGACCGTTCGCAGTGCTAACTGTTTAAAAGCAGAGAACATTTATTACATCGGTGATTTGATTCAACGCACTGAGGTTGAGCTTCTTAAGACGCCTAACCTAGGTAAGAAGTCGTTAACTGAAATCAAAGATGTTTTAGCACAGCGTGGTTTGTCTTTGGGAATGCGTTTAGAGAACTGGCCACCGGCTAGTTTGAAAGACGATAGCAAAGTTCTAGCTCGCTAGGTCATTGTTCCCTGACCACCGTAGTTTGGTAAGGAATGTAAAATGCGTCATCGTAAGAGTGGACGTCACTTAAACCGTACTAGCTCACATCGTAAAGCGATGTTTAAGAACATGGCTGCTTCTTTGTTCGAACACGAAGTTATCAAAACTACGTTGCCGAAAGCCAAAGAACTACGTCGTGTTGCTGAGCCGTTAATCACATTGGCGAAAGTTGATTCTGTTGCGAATCGTCGCCTTGCCTTTGCTCGTACTCGTAGCAAAGACGCAGTAGGTAAATTGTTCACTGAACTTGGTCCTCGTTACCAAGCTCGTCCTGGTGGTTATGTTCGCATTCTTAAATGTGGCTTCCGCTCAGGTGACAACGCGCCTATGGCTTATGTTGAATTGGTCGATCGTCCAGTCACAGAAGCTGCTGAGTAATATCAGTTTGTAATAAAAAGCCGAGCTATTTGGTTAGCTCGGCTTTTTTTTTGCCAAATTTTTTATATCTAAATGAAAGACTTCTTAAGCTATAAAAAAACACCCTATGAGATGCACTTTCATCGGGTGTTCGCGTCTTTTAGTAACAATAGTTAATTGAGCATCAGTTTCAAGAATCGACCAGTATGAGAGCGTTCAGCTTGGGCAATCTCTTCAGGGGTTCCTTCAGCGATGATGTAGCCACCGCCGCTGCCTCCTTCCGGACCTAAGTCGACAATCCAATCGGCCGTTTTTATCACATCAAGATTATGTTCAATCACCACAACCGTATTGCCATGGTCTCTTAGTCGATGAAGTACTTTTAATAACTGCTCAATATCGGCAAAGTGTAAGCCTGTCGTCGGTTCATCCAGAATGTAGAGCGTTGTGCCTGTGTCTCTTTTGGATAACTCTTTGGCGAGCTTAACACGCTGAGCTTCACCACCAGACAAGGTGGTTGCCGCTTGACCTAGACGAATATAGCCTAAGCCTACATCCATTAAGGTCTGCAATTTTCGAGCGATAGAAGGCACAGGGTCAAAGAAATTGCGTGCGTCTTCGATGGTCATTTCAAGGCATTCGTGGATATTCTTGCCCTTGTAGTGTATTTCTAAGGTTTCACGATTATAACGTTTCCCTTTGCAGGTATCGCACGGAACATAAATGTCCGGTAGGAAATGCATTTCTACTTTGATCACCCCATCGCCTTGGCAGGCTTCACATCGACCTCCTTTCACGTTAAAGCTGAAACGCCCTGGTTTGTATCCTCGTGAACGAGATTCCTGTGTTCCTGAGAATAGCTCCCTCATAGGTGTGAAAATACCAGTATAAGTGGCAGGATTTGATCTTGGTGTACGGCCAATTGGGCTTTGATCAATATCGACACACTTATCGAATAAATTGAGCCCTTCAATGCGTTCATGTGGCGCCGCTTTAAGGGTTGTTGCGCCATTAAGGGCTGTGGCGGCAAGCGGATATAAGGTGCCGTTGATTAAGGTTGACTTGCCTGAGCCGGACACGCCAGTAATACAGGTCATTACCCCAACTGGGATTTTTAAATCCACGGTATTTAGGTTGTTGCCTGTTGCGCCAATGAGAGTTAGAAATTGCTTATCTTTGGCCTTGTGTCGAATGGCTGGTATTTCAATTTTGCGCTTGCCCGTTAGGAATTGTCCCGTTACGGATTCTGGGCAATCCATGATGTCTTGAGGTGTGCCGCTGGCGATAATTTGACCGCCATGAACGCCAGCACCTGGGCCGATATCAACGACGAAATCAGCAATTCTGATCGCATCTTCGTCATGTTCGACCACAATGACGGTGTTGCCCAAATCTCTAAGTCTGGTTAATGTGGCAATGAGTCGCTCGTTGTCTCGTTGGTGTAAGCCAATTGAGGGTTCATCCAGTATGTACATAACGCCGACAAGCCCCGCACCTATTTGGCTGGCAAGTCTTATGCGTTGTGCTTCCCCGCCGGACAGTGAGTCCGCTTTACGATCAAGAGTTAGGTATTCCAAGCCGACATTCACCAAGAAGGTGAGACGGTCGCGAATCTCTTTCAGAATTTTGGACGCTATTTCTCCGCGTGCTCCCGGTAACTCAAGTGTCTCAAAATATTTTAAGCATTCTGCGATCGGGTAGGTCACCACTTCTGGTAGCGTTTGTTCAGCAATAAAAACATTTCGTGCCGATCGATTGAGTCGTGACCCGTGGCAATCTGGACAAGGCTGAATACTGATGTATTGTGAGAGGTCATCGCGTACGCTGTCAGATTCTGTCTCATGATAGCGGCGTTGTAGATTGGGGATAACACCTTCAAACGCATGGGCGCGAGTCATTTTATCGCCACGTTCGTTGATGTAAACAAAGTCTATTTTGTCTTTTCCTGATCCTTGCAGAATGCGTTTTTTGAACTCGTTAGGTATGTCTTTGTATTTTGCCTCTATGTCGAAGCCATAATGCTTTGCGAGGGCACTCAATTGCTGATAGTAAAAAATACTGCGTCGGCCCCAGCCGCGAATTGCACCTTCCGCTAAGGTTAATGTTTCATCTTGAATGATTCGTTCAGGGTCAAACATTTGATGTGTGCCAAGACCATCACAGGTCTGGCAGGCGCCATTAGGGTTGTTAAATGAGAATAGGCGAGGTTCCAATTCAGTCAAGCTGTAGCCGCACACGGGACAGGCGAATTTGCTGGAAAAAATGTATTCCTCTTTTTCATCATCCATGTTGATGACTTTCGCGATGCCATCAGATAAGCCAAGACAGGTTTCAAACGATTCTGCTAAGCGCAACTGCAGGTCAGAACGCACTTTGAAACGATCAATGACCACCTCAATGGTGTGCTTTTTGTTTTTTTCTAAGGTGGGAGCATCATCAAGATCGACAACAATGCCATTGATCCTAGCGCGGATGAAACCTTTTGAAAGTAAATCGCTGATAGTATGTAGGTGCTCGCCTTTACGATCCTTTATAATAGGCGCAAGCAGCATCATCTTAGTGTCTTCTGGTAGCGATATAACTTTATCGACCATTTGTGATATGGTTTGTGCCTCTAGCGGCTCGCCATGATCTGGACAGCGAGGTTGCCCCGCACGAGCAAATAACAATCGTAGATAATCATAGATTTCTGTTATTGTACCGACTGTTGATCGAGGGTTATGGGACGTTGATTTTTGTTCGATAGAGATAGCAGGGGAAAGGCCTTCAATGTGGTCTATGTCTGGCTTCTCCATCATCGACAAAAATTGTCGAGCGTAAGTAGACAATGATTCTACATAGCGACGCTGACCTTCCGCATAGAGTGTATCGAACGCAAGAGAGGATTTACCCGAGCCGGATAGGCCAGTAATCACCACTAGTTTGTCTCTTGGTATGTCTAGGTCCACATTTTTTAGATTGTGAGTGCGGGCCCCGCGTATGGTAATGGTATCCATGAGTCTCCAATGTGAAGTCGATCAACAGAAAGTAATCTGCTAGTAAATTAAATAACTGTCTATTTTTACAGTAGTTGAAATGGAGCTTCAACGGTATTTTTTGTAAAATTGACAATCTTTTTTCTTAATACCCAAGTTAAACGGTTTAAACCACTTTATGGATCTACTCGAACGTCGTTCAGTTCTTGCTTTAGCGCTGATTTATTTGTTCAGAATGTTAGGCTTATTTCTTATTATGCCGGTGATCAGTGTGGCCGCAGATGGGCTGACTGGTGCGGATGCTGCCTTAATTGGTACGGCAATTGGCATTTATGGTCTGACTCAAGCGAGCCTGCAAATCCCGATGGGTATGTGGTCTGACAAAATAGGCCGCAAACGCGTCATCATTATCGGGCTGCTATTGTTTGCTGTAGGGAGTTTGATTTGTGCCAATGCGAATGACATAACGACTTTAATTGTTGGGCGAGCGGTTCAGGGAGCCGGCGCGATTGCGAGCACCTTGATGGCATTATTAAGTGATGTGACAAGAGAGCAAAATCGCACCAAGGCTATGGCCATCGTTGGCATTAGTATCGGCGCTTCGTTCATGTTGTCTTTGGTTTTAGGGCCTTGGATTTTTGCTTTAGTTGGGCTTTCAGGGTTATTTTATTTATCCTTTGCACTCTCTTTACTGGGCATTGCCTTGATCATTTTTGCTGTGCCGAATATCGTTCAGCATACTTTTCGACGGGACACCACACCCAGTCTTCAGGCGTTAGGATTGGTGTTAAAAGATGCAAAATTACGCTTCTTAAATGTGAGTGTGTTGTTGCTGCACGCAAGTCTGACGGCACTTTTTGTCACTGTGCCAAACTTATTGATTCAGCAATTTGCATTGCCCTTGTCACAACATAGCTGGCTATACTTAGCCATCATGGGTTTTGCCTTCGCAGGTATGTTACCATTAGTGATTATTGCTGAATCAAAAGGTAAGACAAAAGCCGTCCTGATTGCCGTGATGGTATTGTTGGGTTTAAGCTCGATATTGTTGCAATGGGCGCCTTATTTATGGGTTTTTGGGCTTTTATTGTGGGTTTATTTTGTCGGTTTTAACTCCTTAGAGGCTGTGCTGCCATCGCTTCTTAGTAAGTTGGCACCTGTCGGTTATCGCGGTACGGCAATGGGCGTGTTTTCTACCCATCAATTTATGGGGTCATTTTTGGGTGGTGTTGGTGGCGGTTGGCTGCTTCAGCATCACTCGAATAGCGGTGTCTTTTGGGTGGTTGGTGTGGTGTTTTTGGCTTGGTCGCTGGTTTGCGCCGTTCAGCCTGCACCGCGTCAATTGAGTAGTTTGGCGTTTAGCCTGCCCAATATGACTGATGAAGAAGTAACGAAGTTGGCGGATCAACTTTCTGAAATCCAAGGAGTGGAAGGTATGCAAATTTTTAAAGATGAGCAAACGGCTTATCTGAAAGTCGATAAGAAAGTATTAGACAAAGAAGCTCTGGTGCGTCTGGCACCACAAGTGCGTCTTTAATTAAACACTATTCTGTCTTTATAGTTGGAGAAAAACGTCATGGCACGTGGAATAAACAAAGTAATTTTGATCGGTAACGCAGGCAACGATGCCGAAGTGCGTTTTATGCCGTCCGGCGCCGCCGTTGCAAACGTTAACTTAGCAACAACAGAGAGCTGGCGTGATAAACAGACCGGTCAAATGCAAGAGCGTACCGAATGGCATCGAGTGTCTTTTATGGATCGTGGTAATTTTCGTCTTGGTCAAATTGCCGGCGATTTTATCAAGAAAGGCTCTAAGGTTTATGTTGAGGGTTCATTACGTACTCGTGAATGGGAAAAAGACGGCATTAAGCGCTACACCACTGAGATCGTTGCGAATGAAATGCAATTGCTAGATGGTCGTGGCGATAATGCTGGGCAGCAAGGTGGTGGTTACGACTCAATGCAAGGTGGCGGTTACAGTAGCGCACCACAACAGTCTGCACCTCAGCAAGGTGGCTATGGTCAAGCGCCCCAACAAGCTGCGCCGCAGCAGCACGCACCACAAGGAGGCTTTAACCAACCTCAAGGCGGTTACGGCCACGCACCACAGCAACCGGCTTATCAGCCAGCAGCGCCTCAAGCGCAACCGCAGTCTTTTGGTAGTTGGGGAAATGCGCCACAACAAGCTCCGGCTCAAGCAGCACCACAGCAACGTGCACCACAGCAGCCAGCACCACAACGCGCTCCTGAGCCAAAACCTCAGCCAGCACCAAACTTTGATGACTTCGACGATGATATTCCGTTTTGAGGATTATTAGAGATATCATAAGGTCTTTGTGATCTAGGTTGATGTAATAAGGGCTCCTACAGTAGGGGCCTTTATTGTTATATAGTGGTTTGCTATAGCGAATGAGTAAATCAATAGAGGTGCATACTGTGAACGACGAAGATGAAACGTCTTTGTTTGCTCAAGAGGTGGCGGGTATTAAGCCGCTTGAAAAAAGCGAAGTATATCTAGTTAAAAAAGGCCCTATGGTTGATTTTACTGCTCGTCAACAAGCGGCGATGATCGCGAAGGAAGCTGACAGAAATCATTTGTCGCAAGACTATGTGGAAAAAGTGGAGCCCAATGATGTGCTTGAGTATAAGCGTTCTGGCGTGCAAGATGGCGTATTTAAGCGCCTTAGGCAGGGAAAGTATGGTATCGAAGCGCGTTTAGATTTGCATCGTCATACGGTGGCTCAAGCACGGGAACACGTCTATCAATTTACAGATGACTGTATGCGTCATGATATCCGCGTTGCTATTATCGTGCACGGTAAGGGCGATCGTACGCCAGACCCAGATAGCCAGGCGATGATCAAAAGTCATATTAATAAATGGCTCAGAGAGTTAGATGCTGTGATGGCATTTCACAGTGCACAGCGGCATCATGGTGGTTTGGGGGCGGTGTATGTGTTGTTTAAGAAAACAGAAAAAGCACGTTTAGATGATTGGGAAAAACATCAAAAGCGTTAATGCTTTGTGTGGTGTGAAATGGGCGTGTCTACGTTAGTTCGTGCAGTAAAAGCCATATTTTTGCTATAATCCCGCCACTTTGCTGTCTTGGACTTATGTTGTCTTGAGTGTACCCAAGCTGCCCCAAAACATTGTAATGATCGTATTCTAATTCTATCGAGGTAGAGAATGGCAAATAGCACCGCGCACCACCCTGCGTTTATGTTTCTTCGCAGTGAGTATATCGATGCTCTTAACGTTACCGTTCAAGAGTTTGAGCACACCGTAACGGGTGCTAAGCATTTTCACATCGCGTCTGAGAATGACGAGAATGTCTTTTTAGTGGGCTTAAAAACGGTTCCGATGGATTCGTGTGGTGTCGCGCATATTTTAGAGCACACCGTGTTATGCGGCTCTGAGCGTTTTCCTGTGCGTGATCCCTTCTTTATGATGATCCGTCGTTCGTTAAACACCTTTATGAACGCGTTTACCTCTTCTGATTGGACGGCTTATCCCTTCGCCAGCAAGAATAAGAAAGATTTTAACAACCTATTGGATGTGTATTTGGACGCGGTGTTCTTTTCGCGTTTGGATGAATTGGACTTTTCTCAAGAAGGTCACCGCTTAGAGTTTGCCGAGCCTGACAATGCTGAGTCAGAATTGACCTTTAAAGGTGTGGTATTCAATGAGATGAAAGGCGCGATGAGCTCAACTACATCCGTGTTGTGGCAAACGCTAACCAAATATTTGTTCCCTAATAATACCTATCATTTCAACTCTGGTGGTGAACCGACCGATATTCCAGATTTGTCTTATCAAGATCTGTTGGCGTTTTATCGAACTCATTATCATCCTTCTAACGCTGTGTTCATGACCTTTGGTGATATTCCAGCTGAAACATTACAGGCCGAATTTGAGGCGAAAGTCTTGAGCCGTTTTGAACGTTTGCCTGTTGAAGATCAAGTGAGCGTCCCGAATGCCAAGCGTTATTTCTCTCCAGTGCGTGTAGAAGAAGGCTATGCTGCAGACGAAGTGAAAGAAGATGGCAGTCATGTGGTCGTGGGTTGGTTGTTGGGGGAAAGTACTGACTTAAACCAACAGTTCGAGGCGCAATTATTGTCTAGTGTTTTATTGGACAACAGTGCGTCACCTTTATTGCGAGTATTAGAAAATAGCGATCTTGGTCGTGCACCTTCACCGATGTGTGGTCTTGAAGACAGTAATAAAGAAATGAGCTTCATGTGCGGCTTGGAAGGCGTTAAACGAGAAGATGCGCCTCAAGTTGAAGAGTTAGTTTTGTCGACACTGGAAAGCATTGCCGAAAAAGGTGTGCCACAAGACATGGTGGACGCCATGTTGCATCAATTAGAGTTGAGTCAGCGTGAGATCGGCGGGGGCAGTTATCCTTACGGTTTGCAATTAATATTGGCCGGTTTGTCGACGGCTGTTCATGCGGGTGATGTGATCGCTCAGCTTGATTTGGACCCTGTTATCAATGCAATGCGTGAAAAAGTTCAGGACCAAGATTATATTCCGAACTTGATTAAAAATTTGTTGCTGTCGAACGCGCATCGAGTGACGTTGACATTAAGCCCTGATGCTGCACTTGAAGCTCGTCGCAATCAGGCGGAAAAAGATCGTCTAAGTAAGATAAAGGCAGCCTTGTCGGATGTCGAAAAGCAGCAGATTATTGCTCGCAGTGCCGCTTTGAAAGCACGTCAGTCCCAAGTGGATGATATGAGTATTCTGCCTAAAGTGGGCTTAGAAGACGTGCCTGCGCGTTTGCCAGAATATGAGCATGAAAAAGTAGCGGGTGAGTTGCCAATTACTTTTTATCCGCAAGGTACTAATGGTTTGGTTTACCAGCAATTGGTTGTAGATCTACCCGCATTAGACGAAGAAGAAACTGAGCATTTGCCTTTGTTCTCTTCGATGATGACAGAGCTGGGGATTGGTGGAGCGGACTATCTTGCGGTTCAAGAGCGTCAAGCTCAGGTCTGTGGTGGTCTAGGCGCGTCTAATTCTATTCGTGCTACGATTGAAGATCGCCAAGCATTAAATGGCTATTTCATTTTGTCTTCTAAAGCCTTAGTGCCTAATGTGAAAGCTATGAGTGAACTGTTGAAAGACACTATGCTCAATGTGCGTTTTGATGAAGTCAGTCGAGTGAAAGAGCTGGTGGCGCAACGTCGGGCTCGTCGTGAACAGTCCATTACAGGTCAAGGTCATTCGTTGGCTATGACTGCAGCCTCAAGTGCGATATCTGGGTTGGCAGCACAGCAGGAAAAATGGAGTGGCATGTCAGGTATTCGTGCCGCCATTGCGCTGGATGATGCGATAAAAGCGGATATTAAAACCGCTGAAAATATTTTGGCGATTTTTAAACGCTTACATGAGAAATTATTGCAAGCGAATAAGCAGCTTTTGCTGGTAGCAGAGCCTCAACATGAGGCTACTGTATTGCAAGAGGTCCAGTCTGTTTTTGCCGATTTGCCCGTTGGCAGTGTTCAGACCAAGTTTGCGATGTCTGCGGTTGATGCGAAAGTGAATGTTGCTTGGCTGACCTCCACGCAGGTCAGTTTCTGCAGTAAAGCGTTCCGTACCGCGTACGGTGATCATCCTGATGTGGCGGCTTTGACTGTGTTGGGTGGCTTTTTGCGTAATGGCTTTTTGCACCGTGCAATCCGTGAACAAGGTGGGGCCTACGGTGGTGGCGCAACCTTTGATGGCAGTACTGGTTCGTTCCGCTTTTATTCTTATCGTGATCCTCGTTTAACAGAAACCCTGTCTGATTTTGACGCTTCTATTGAGTGGGTATTAAACGAAACGCACACGGAAGAGGCGCTTGAAGAAGCCATATTGGGTGTGATTGGCTCTATGGATAAACCCGGTTCTCCAGCAGGCGAGGCACAAAGCGACTTCTATGTGTATTTGCACGGTCGTAGTTTGGCTTATCGAGAGGCATTCCGCGCTAAAATTTTGGCGGTAACGATTGAGCAATTGAAGCAGGTTGCTAGAACATACTTAACAAAAGAGAATGAAAATATTGCTGTCGTGACCTCCACGTCTAAACGTGGAGAACTTGAAGCATTGGGTTTTGATATTCAGACTTTGTAAAAAACACTGAAGCTTGTGTGTATTGTTGTCCACAGGCTTCATTTAATAACAAAAAACAAAACAGTTTTACTGACGGAAAATTAAATGGATCAGTTTCACGATATACGCCCCTATAACGACGATGAGGTCGCCGAGGTGCTGAATAATCTGGTCGAAACACCAGATTTTATTAATACTATTATTGGCTTTCGTTTTGCCCAATGGCCTAAATTTTTACGTGCGCCTTTGGCTTTTTGCGTTAAATTGGCGCTTAAACGTCAAATTGCCAATATATCAAACGTTCATGCGTTTCAAATGCGCGTCGCCAGCTATATGGAGCGCATGATAAAGACCACGACAACGAATGTTGAGTATCGTGGTATCGAAAAGTTAGAAAAGGGTGTTGGTTATTTGTTTTTGTCGAACCACAGAGACATTGCGATGGATCCAGCGTTTGTTAACTATGGTTTGTATTTAGCAGGACTGGATACAGTGCGTATTGCCATTGGTGATAATCTATTGCGTCGTCCTTTTGTGTCCGATCTTATGCGTCTGAATAAAAGCTTCATCGTGAAGCGTTCAGCGAATGGTATTCGAGAAATGATGGCGGCCTTTGGGCAATTGTCTGCTTATATCTCTGATTCGCTCATGAAAGATCAGGCGAATATTTGGATCGCTCAAAAAGAAGGTCGGGCCAAAGATGGCTTGGATCAGACCGATCCTGCCATTATTAAGATGTTCTTTATGAGCCAGAAAAAAGAAAAGATCCCATTTTCTGAAGCCATGGCGAATTTGAAAATTGTTCCGGTTTCCATTGCTTATGAATACGATCCATGTGCCTTTGATAAAGCGCGTGAATTGCATCAAAAATCGACAACGGGCTCTTATGAAAAAGCCGAGTTTGAAGACATTGATAGTATTAAAAATGGCATTGTTGGTCAAAAAGGTAAGGTAGTTGTTACTTTCGGTGATGTAATCAAAGATGAGTTTGAGACGCCGGAAGAGTTTGTTGCGGAAGTAGACCGACAAATCATTACCAACTATGCGATTCAGTCTACTAATAAAGCGGCGCTTGCTTTGCAGCAGGGTTTACCTTCAAGCGACAGTGCGTTTTCGAATTACCTTGAGCGTTGTCCTGAAAATTTAAAAGACACTGTGTTAGCAATGTATGCAAATCCATTGAAGCAGCAACAAAAATACCTCAATGAATAGTGATAGGGAGTAATGGGTTAATGAGTATAGGAGCGTCTTTACGATCTTGGGTCGGCTCAACAATATTCTCCATTTATTACATGGTATCCACCATTATATTTGGTGTACTTGCGCCATTTGCGACGATTTTACTGCCAAAAAACTATCGTCAACCTGTTTTGAACTTGCACAATAAAGGTTTGTTGTTTGTTTTTCGTGTGTTTTGTGGTGTAAAAGTCGAGATTATTGGTTTAGAGCATATCAATAAAAGCCGTCCTGTTGTGTTGGTAGCGAACCATCAAAGTGAATGGGAAACCTATGTTCTGCAGGTGCTTATGGCACCGGTTTCAACGGTGTTAAAGAAAGAGTTGTTGTCAGTGCCTTTCTTTGGCTGGGGGTTGAGGATGGTGCAGCCAATTGCCATCGATCGTTCACAGCGTACCAATGCGTTGAAGCAAATAATCAGTCAGGGTAAAGAGCGTTTAGACGATGGCCGTTCTGTATTGATTTTTCCGGAAGGAACGCGAATTGCACCGAATGAAGAGCAGCCTTTTAATAAGGGGGCAGCTATGTTAGCAACGTCGGCAGGTGTGCCCATTTTGCCTGTGGTACACAACGCAGGCTATACTTGGCCCGGTAAACGTTGGCGTAAATTTCCAGGGTCTATTCGAGTGGTTATTGGGCCGGTTATTGAATCAGAAGGAAAAAAGACATCTGCCTTGCATGACGAGATGGATGCTTGGATGCGCGCTGAAATGGCAAAGTTACCAAAAGGAAATGATTTTTTGTTTTAAAAAAGTCGTGCGCTAAAAACAATGTATAAAAAAAGCCGCATCAATGGATGCGGCTTTTTTATTGCTGAAGATTTATGCAGAGTATTTTTTGAATACTAGGCTGGCGTTAGTACCACCAAATCCAAAGCTGTTAGACATAATCATGTTCAAATTCGCATTATCTTTGCGAGTGGTCACCACAGGGATGTTTCCTGCGGCTGGATCCAACTCATCAATGTTGGCTGATGCCGCGATGAAGTTGTTTTCCATCATTAGCAAGCAGTAGATTGCTTCATGAACGCCAGCTGCACCCAAAGAGTGGCCAGATAGAGATTTTGTTGAGCTAATTAATGGAATTTTGTCGCCAAATGTTTCATTAACCGCTTGCAGTTCTTTCATGTCGCCAGCAGGAGTACTTGTGCCATGAGTGTTGATGTAGTCAATGTCGCCATCAACCGTACTCATTGCCATCTGCATACAACGCACTGCGCCTTCACCTGAAGGAGCAACCATGTCGTAACCATCAGATGTCGCGCCGTAACCAACTAGTTCAGCGTAGATTTTAGCGCCACGTGCTTTTGCATGTTCTAATTCTTCAATAACAAGCATGCCACCGCCACCGGCAATAACAAAGCCGTCACGATTCGCATCGTACGCACGAGAAGCTTTTTCTGGCGTATCATTGTATTTTGAAGATAAAGCGCCCATGGCATCAAACATACAAGTTTGAGTCCAGCTCTCTTCTTCTCCACCGCCAGCAAAAACGATATCTTGTTTGCCAAGTTGGATTAGTTCCATGGCATTACCGATGCAGTGCGCACTGGTAGAGCAAGCAGAGGTGATGGAGTAGTTAACGCCTTTGATTTTAAACGGTGTCGCCAAACAAGCAGAAACAGTACTGCCCATTGTTTGAGTGACGCGGTATGGACCAACACGTTTAACGCCTTTTTCACGTAGAGTGTCTGCAGAATCGACTAGGTTTTTGGCAGATGCGCCGCCAGAGCCAGCGACTAGGCCAGTACGAATGTTGGATACTTGGTCTTCGGTTAGGCCAGAATCTAGAATAGCTTGTTGCATAGATACGTAAGCATAAGTGGCAGCATCGCCCATAAAACGGCGAATTTTGCGGTCAATACTTTCAGCATCTAAATCAATACGACCACAAACGTGACTACGAAAGCCATGTTCTTTATAGTCTTCAGCGAAACGAATACCAGACTGACCTTCACGTAAGGAGTTTAGAACGCTCTCTTTGTCATTGCCTAGGCAGCTGACAATGCCAAGACCTGTTACTACTACACGACGCATAAATGTGCCTCTTTCATTCTTAATCTTTAGAAGTTATCAGTTGAAGTGAATAAGCCTACACGCAAGTCTTTTGCGGTGTAAATTTCACGGCCGTCAACTTTCACACTTCCGTCTGCAATTCCCATCACCAACTTGCGCTCGATAACGCGTTTCAAGTTGATGTGAAAGGTAACTTTTTTCGCTGTTGGAAGAATTTGTCCAGTAAATTTCACTTCACCAGAACCGAGCGCGCGTCCGCGGCCTTTGTTGCCTTTCCAGCCAAGAAAAAATCCTACTAGCTGCCACATCGCATCTAAGCCTAGGCAGCCAGGCATAACTGGATCGCCAGGGAAGTGACAGGCAAAAAACCACAGGTCAGGATGTATGTCTAGCTCAGCAATAATTTCGCCTTTGCCGTATTCCCCGCCTTCAGTCGAGATGTGAGTAATGCGATCCATCATTAGCATATTGCCAACAGGAAGTTGGGCATTGCCTGCACCAAACATTTCACCGTGGCCGCATTTTAATAGTTCGTCTTTTTCAAAAGATGAAGCTGTAGTCATTATAGTCCTATATCCACATCCAGCCGATGACTTAAAATAGCCTGGCGGATTGTCGTGGTCCAGTTTGCAGTAGAAAATCCAACTGATTATATCGGTTTGAAACCCTAATATGAATGTTTGAACGGAAAAAAACCAAATTACCTGCATGAAAAGTGATCATTTTCACCTTGTTTTTGGTGTTTGGTCGCTCAGATTGATGTAGTGAGGAGATTTTGACGCGATTTGTTCATGCGATTTACTGTAATTTTTTCTGTTAAGATGTTTTTTCGTGATGTATCGATCGTATTGAGTGCCCTTATGAGTGCAAAAAGAAAGCTAAATTTGTCCCCTTGGCGGTACGAAGTAGGTGACGGTTATATTCAAGGATATCTTGGGCCAATGGACGCGCATCAGCCAACGATTCATTTTTTGCATGGTAACGGCTTTTCTGCAAAAACCTATTTATGTTTTTTGGAAAAACTAACCGGTTATAATTTGGTTATGCAAGATGCTGCAGGTCATGGCGAGTCAACCGCTGGAAAGTCGTTTATTGGTTGGAATGCCACAGCCTCTCGATTTGTTGAGTCGCTCAAGGCGCAGCGTGCGGTGCTGCCAAAAACTGAGTGGATTGGTATGGGACACAGTTTTGGTGGTTGCATGACCGCACTGATGGGAGAGCAAGATGCCACTTTGTTTGACCGTTTGATCTTGTTGGATCCTGCGCTTTTTCCACCGCGCTTGATCTGGATGATGCGCGGCGTCAAGTTGGTAGGTTTAACCAATCAGATTCCATTGGCTAAGCAGGCTAAACGACGACGTACTCAGTGGGAAAGCTTTGCTCAAGTAAAGGGTAGCTTTTTTGAAAGAGGGACGTTTAAAGGGTGGGAGCCTGCTTGTCTTGAAGATTATATAGACTCCGCCATTAAATGCGATGAAAGAGGGCATTATCAACTGCGTTGCCCGTCTTGGATGGAGGCGGCTATTTTCTCAAGTTATCCTAAAGGTTTGTGGCGTGCTATTTCGAAAATTACTGTGCCGACTTATATTGTTCAGGGTAAAGATACCTTTGAGTATTTTAAAGAGGCTTATAAATTAGCGGCAAAACTCAATCCAAGCATCAGAGTGATCGAGGTTGAAGGTGGGCATTGCTTTATGCAGCAGGATTCGTTTTTGTCTGCTCAAGCTATAATGAATGTATTGAATAAAGCCGTATAGGTAGGTCGCATACAGAAAACCAAACACCTAATTTATGGTATCTGTGTTGGGTTTTCTGCATACGTTTATTTTAACGTTCGCTAGTTACGGCGCTTCACTGAGGCGTTCGCGAGTGCGATAAGAGCCAGCTTGTAATCAGATTCTGGTAACGGCGCAATGGCTGCAATGGCAAGATCGGCCTGTTCTTGGGCTTTTTTCTGCGTATATTCAATGGCACCACAGTTTTGTACGTCATTGATAATGGTGTCTAGCTGTTCGAGTCCGCCAGTGAGTATCGCTTGTCTTACACGCTCTACGGCATCCACAGGGCCGTGTTTCATGGTAAAAATGAGTGGTAAGGTGGGCTTGCCTTCAGCAAGATCGTCGCCAACACTTTTGCCCATTTCTTCTGCTGTGCTGGTGTAATCCATTACGTCATCAATGAGCTGAAAAGCCGTGCCGACATGCATACCAAACTGCCTTAACGCGTCTTGATAGACAGTGCTTGCGCCAGCAATGACCGCACCACAGAGCGCGGCTCCTTCAAACAATTTAGCGGTTTTGTACTGAATAACTTTTAAATAGCTTTCTTCTGTCGTGTCTGGGTCGCCACAATTGATAAGTTGCTGAACTTCCCCTTCGGCAATAATATTGGTCGTTTTGGCTAAAATACTCATGCACTGCATGCTGCCAACATCGACCATTATTTGAAATGCACGCGAGTACAGAAAATCGCCTACCAAAACACTGGGGGCGTTCCCCCATTCTTCATTGGCGGTTTTTTTTCCACGACGCATGTCTGACTCATCGACCACGTCGTCATGTAGCAAGGTGGACGTGTGGATAAATTCAATAATGGTTGCCATGCGAATGGCTTGTTCGAGCGTATTTGAGTCGAGCTCTGCACTCGCTTTTGCCGCTAATAACACCAATAGTGGCCTGAGCCGTTTTCCACCATTGCTAATGATGTAGTAGCCGATTTGCTCTATGAGTGGGATGTCACTACTAAGTTGTGACACAATATAATCGTTCACTTGGCCAAATTCATTGGCCACAACATCATGTATTTGTATAGGTTGCATGCAATTTCCGAAGCTAAATAGTCTCAAGCTGATCAGCAAGTGTGCCTCATGCTAGGTAAGGCTTGTGTCAGGGTCAACCCACATTGCGAAAAATGTATAAAGAGATTGCTTTTAGCTTGTATTAGGTGGTGTGATTTTGTACAATCTTGCGTCCGATTTACCCACATTTTGCTCCCTATCATATGGTTAGCGATTTCTGTCCGATTCGGTCAGAGGTTTTTGCCACTAGAAGTAGGTCAAATTCAATTTCAGTAGCCGGGTAAATCTCATTGGAGAAGAACATGTTTGCAGTGATCAAAACTGGCGGTAAGCAATACCGTGTAGAAGAAGGCCAAACCCTTAAGGTTGAGAAATTAGCTGTTGAAGAAGGTGGCGCGATTCAATTCGATGACGTTCTTCTTGTATGCAATGGCGACGACATTAAAGTTGGTGCACCAGTTGTAGAAGGCGCGAAAGTAACAGCTGAGGTTGTTGCTCACGGTCGCGGAGACAAAGTGAAAATTTTGAAATTCCGTCGTCGTAAGCACTCTATGAAGCGTATGGGTCATCGTCAGTGGTTCACGGAAGTGAAAATTACTGGCATTAACTAAGCGCTAACTATTCAAATTTAAGGAGTAAGTCATGGCTCATAAAAAGGCGGGTGGTAGTACTCGTAACGGTCGCGATTCCGAGTCGAAACGATTAGGTGTCAAACGTTTTGGTGGTCAAGTTGTGATCCCAGGTAACATCCTTGTTCGTCAGCGTGGTACTCAATTCCACCCTGGTGTTGGTGTTCAGATTGGTAAAGATCACACTTTGTTCGCTGTTGCTGAAGGCCAAGTGAAGTTTGAAGTGAAAGGTAAGTTGAAGCGTCGTACAGTTTCTGTCGTAGCGGCTTAATTGCTTACTGAAAAACTTAAAAAAAGCTCCGCGACGCGGGGCTTTTTTTTTGGAAGAATTCTATAATCAGCGTTTGTTGATTCTGATAATCCACCGACGAGGTGTATCTGTGAAATTTGTTGATGAAGCCAGTATCTATGTAAGAGCGGGTAAAGGCGGTAATGGAGCGTTAAGCTTTTGGCGCGAGAAGTTCGTGGCGAAAGGGGGTCCTGATGGGGGTGATGGCGGTAATGGCGGCAGTGTCATACTGGTGGCCGATGAAGCTTTAAACACGCTGATCGATTTTCGTTTTACGAAGAAATACATTGCGGAAAGCGGAGAGGGCGGTCAAGGTCGAGATATGACTGGCGCCAAAGGGGCAGACCTTGAGATTAAGGTGCCTATCGGCACGACTGTCATTGATGAGGACACAGGTGAGACACTGGGTGATCTTGTTCGTGACGGGCAGAAATTAAAAGTTGCTCAAGGCGGTCATCATGGTTTGGGAAATACTCGATTCAAATCCAGTACGAACCGTGCGCCAAGACAGACTACAAAAGGGACTGTTGGTGAAGAGCGTACATTGAAGCTAGAGATGAAAGTCTTGGCGGATGTGGGCTTGCTAGGTCTTCCGAATGCAGGCAAATCGACGTTCATTCGTGCGGTGTCTTCTGCTAAGCCAAAAGTAGCGGATTATCCGTTTACCACCTTGGTGCCTAACCTTGGTGTGGTTAAAGTGAAGAAACACCAAAGCTTCGTAATTGCCGATATTCCAGGAATCATCGAGGGGGCATCTGAGGGTGCGGGTCTTGGTATTCGCTTCTTGAAGCACTTGGTGCGTAACCGCATTTTGTTGCACATCGTGGATTTGGCGCCTTGGGATGAGATCACGCCAGCGGAAGCGGCAGTGATTGCGGTGAACGAATTGCATCAGTTCAGCCCAGCTTTAGCGCAGCGTGATCGTTGGTTGGTGCTGAATAAAACGGACATGGTGCCAGAAGATGAGTTGGAAGAGCGTTGCCAGAGCGTGATTGATGCGCTTGGATGGCAAGGTAAAGCTTACCGAATCTCGGCTATATCAGGTGAGGGGACAGAAGTTCTGTGTCTTGATTTGATGACCGCACTGGATGAGAAGCGTGAGTTGTTAGCGGAAAGTGCTGAGGCGCGTGAGAAAGAAAAAGCCATGCGGACCTTGATAGACGAAGAAGGCCGTAGTCGTATTATGTCGTTGCGTGAGAAGCGTCGTAAAGCAGGTTTGTTGCTTGATGACGACGACTTTGACGAAGATGACTACGATGTGGAAGTGGAATACGTTAGCTAATCTGATTGGTGGGAATAAGTAGTATCATGGAAATGCGAGAAAAAATAGCGAAGGCGCAGCGTGTCGTTGTCAAGATAGGCAGTGCTTTGTTGACAAACGATGGCCAAGGATTAGACGTCGCTCGAATTGGTCTTTGGGTTGCGCAAATTGCACAATTGCGATCACAAGGTAAGGAAGTGGTTTTAGTTTCTTCAGGTTCTATTGCGGCCGGTATGAAGCGCCTTGGTTTTTCTTCTCGCCCCACGCAGGTTAATGAGCTGCAGGCGGCGGCTGCCGTTGGTCAAATGGAGTTGGTAGGTGTTTATGAGTCTCATTTTGAAAAGCATGGCTTATGCACAGCGCAAATTCTATTGACCCATGATGACTTATCCAATCGTCGACGCTATTTGAACGCACGTTCTTCGTTGCGAACTCTGCTTGGTTTTGGTGTTGTACCCATAATTAATGAAAATGATACTGTTGTAACTGATGAAATTCGCTTTGGTGATAACGATACCTTGGGTGCTTTGGTTGCGAATCTGATCGAAGCCGATGTGTTGATTATTTTGACCGATCAGCAGGGGTTGTTTAATAAAAATCCGCGTGACCATAAAGATGCAACATTAATCTCGCATATTTCAGCTTCAGACGATCGTTTGGAGTCTATGGCGAGCGGTGGTGCGGGTGTGTTGGGCAGTGGTGGAATGTTGACTAAGGTGCGGGCGGCGCGTTTAGCGGCGCGTTCTGGTGCGGATACTTTGATTGCCTCTGGGCGAGAGAAGGATGTGATCGTACGTGTTGCTTTGGGTGAAGTGTTGGGTACTTGGTTGCAACCAGAGCATGGTCGAGTAGCGGCGCGTAAGCAGTGGTTGGCAGGGCATTTGAAAAGTCGTGGTGCATTGATTTTAGATGATGGTGCGGTGAAGGCTTTACGCCAAGGCGGTACTAGTTTGCTGTCGGTTGGTGTCAGAGATGCGCAGGGCACTTTTTCGCGTGGTGATATGGTAATTTGTGTGGATTTGCAAGGTGGTTTGGTTGCGCGTGGTTTAGTGAACTACAGTGTCGCTGAAACCTTGAAGCTGCTGGGTCAGCCTTCGTCTAATATCGGTGAGATTTTGGGTTACAAGGGTGAGCCTGAATTAATTCATCGCGATGATTTGGTTATTATTTAAATAGAGGTTGTCATGGCAAAGCCAGGTAAAGTAGGTCTAGATCGTGTGTTGAGCGCTGCAAAATATTCTTATCAAGGTTTGCGTGCTCAATGGAAGCATGAAGCGGCATTCCGTCAAGAAGCGGTTTTGTTTTTGATCTCTTTGCCTTTTGCAATTTGGCTTGGTGATACTGGCCTTGAGCGTGCCGTGCTGATTTTTTCAGTGGGTTTGGTGTTGATCGTAGAGACGCTTAACTCAAGTGTTGAGGCGGTGGTCGATCGAATTAGTAGTGAGCATCATGAATTGTCTGGTCGCGCGAAAGATTTGGGTTCAGCGGCTGTTATGCTGGCTCTGGTGTTGGCGGCGGTCGTTTGGCTGGTGGTTTTGTTTGGTTGATGTTTGTAGTGACGGGCTTAGGTGCTTGGAAATCACAAATAAAAAACATAAAAAAACCGGCATGTGCCGGTTTTTTTATGGGTATTAGGCCAGTGCTTTGATTTTAGCACTCAAGCGGCTCTTATGACGAGCTGCTTTGTTTTTGTGATATAGGCCTTTGTCAGCGGCTTTGTCTAGCTTGGAAGTTGCTAGAACGTAAGCTGCTTGTGCGTCAGCTTGATTGCCTGCTTCGATAGCCGCATTTACTTTTTTCAAGTATGTGCGAACCATTGAACGAAGGCTACCATTGTGAGCGCGGCTTTTGATTGCTTGGCGCGCGCGTTTTTTTGAACCGGCGGAATTTGCCACGGTCTGGCTCCTTTAATTTTGGAATAAGTAATGACACAGCACTCTGCTGTGTCATGAAATTAATGTCAAGTTTTAACTTTGAAATCTCGCGGCGGATTTTACCAGTTTTTAGCGTTGCCACAACCCTATTATACAAAATTTAATCAAATGAGCTTATATATTTGGCTGCGCTCCACTCGTTGCAGGTGTTATTCTTGGCGTGTTTGTGTCGCCTCTTTCGATGTTGTAAAAGAAAATATCTATGTCTAAGAAAAAATCTGTTTCGAACAAAGAGCCTAAGTCTTTGTCTTTATTGCGTTCTGGTGTCTTGGTTTCTATTTGTACGTTTCTTTCTCGTATTCTTGGTTTGGTGAGAGATGCGGCTTTGGCGTTTGTTTTGGGGGCGAGTGGTAGTGCGGACGCATTTTATGTGGCGTTTAAAATTCCTAACTTTTTTCGGCGTTTATTTGCCGAGGGTGCGTTTGCTCAGGCATTTGTTCCTGTTTTAAGCGACTATCGAGTGAGGGAAGGTAAGGATGAGGTGCGGGCGCTCATTTCTGCTGTCTCAGGGTCTCTCGCATTAATCTTGTTGTGCATCACGGCATTTTTTATGGTGTGTGCTCCATGGGTGGTCTATGTCTTTGCACCTGGTTTCTCTGGGAATGAGGGGCAAACCGCGCTGGCGTCAGAATTGTTGGTGATTACTTTTCCTTATCTTTTGTTTATTTCTCTAACTGCGTTGGCGGGTGGAATCTTAAACGCTCATGGTCAATACGCGGTTCCCGCAATTACACCAATTTTCTTGAATCTATCCCTTATTGTCGCGACGATGTTCTTTGCTCGTACTGCGGCTCAAGCTGAAACGGCGGTGGCATGGGGGGTGTTTTTTGCGGGCCTCATTCAGCTCATGTTTCAAATACCGTTTTTAGCCAGATTGCAATTATTGCCGATGCCGACGCTGGGGTTTGGTCATCCAGGGGTAAAAAGAATTTTACTTTTGATGGGGCCGGCTTTGTTTGGTGTATCCGTGAGTCAAATTAATCTGTTGTTGGATACGGTTCTGGCGTCTTTTCTGCAAACGGGCAGTATTACTTGGTTGTATTTGTCTGATCGTTTGTATGAATTGCCATTGGGGATTTTTGCGATTGCGATTAGTACTGTTATTCTGCCTTCTATGTCGCGCAGTTTTGCGGGCGGCGAATCATCGAAGTTTTCCGAGACGCTTGATTGGGCGTTGCGAATATTGTTGTTGATTGCTATTCCGTCGTCGTTGGCGTTGTTTATGTTGGCTGAGCCTTTGATTGCGACGATTTTTTATCGTGGCGAGTTAACGGTAAACGATGTTCAGATGGCAGCGCAAAGTTTGCAGGCTTACTCGCTTGGTTTAGTCTTTATGATGTTGATTAAGGTGTTGGCGCCCGGCTATTACGCGAGGCAAGATACTAGAACGCCAGTGCGCATTGGTATCATTGCTATGGTAGCCAATATGGTGCTGAACTTGATTTTGGTGGGGCCGCTTGGGCATGTTGGGTTGGCGCTAGCGACGAGTCTGTCGGCAGGACTAAATGCCTTCTTGTTATGGCACGGTCTCTATAAACAGCAGTTTCATGTTTTTTCTGCTCAATGGCGACGGTTGCTGCGTATTTTAATAAGTGCAACCGTGGCATTGGGGGTGTGTTTGTATGTGTTTTTGCAGCAAGGTTGGCAATGGACGCAAATGGATGATTGGTATCGAGTGGGTTGTACCTTGATGGTTGTCGTTTGCGGTGTGCTGGTGTACGTTCTGGTTGCGGTGGCGGCAGGTTTGCGTCCTTCTATTTTAAAACATTAAGCGTATTTTGTGTGTTTGCAGTATTGATTATCGGTTTGCGCAGCTTGTTCAAGTTCTGGCCTACCTTCAACTGGTTAACTGCTATATAATCCATGATATTTTTTCAACGCTGGATTTAATTGTTTTGTACGGGGTTCTATGGAGTTAATTCGCGGTATTCATAATATCCGTTCAAAGCATAAAGAATGCGTGCTGACGATAGGTAATTTTGACGGTGTTCATTTGGGGCACGGCGCTATATTGGCGCGTGTCAAAGCCTTAGCTAAGCAATACGATTCTCCGGCGGCGATTATGATCTTTGAGCCTCAGCCGAGAGAGTTCTTTACGCCAAATACGGCGCCGGGTCGTATTGGTCGTCTGCGTGATAAGGTGAAGTTGTTAGAGGGGCAGGGCATAGATTATGTGCTTTGCATGCCGTTCAACCCTAAACTTCAACAATTAGATGCGCAGGCGTTTTGTCAGCAGATTTTGCTGGATGGTTTGTCCGTAAAGCATTTGGTAGTGGGGGATGATTTTCGCTTTGGTTGTGATCGACAAGGTGATTTTTATTACTTGCAAGAATTCGGTGGTCAGCAAGGTTTTGCTGTTGAAAATACGCCGTCAGTGTTAAACGCTTCGAATGAGCGTGTCAGTAGTACTCTGGTTAGGGATGCTCTAGAGCGCGGCGACATAGCCGCCGCACAGATGAATATGGGGCATTCATTAAGCTTGAGTGGTCGAGTGATACATGGTCAGCAGCTTGGTCGAAAATTGGGTTTCCCAACGGCGAATGTGCACCTTAAAGGCATTAAATCGGCTCTTTCTGGTGTGTATGCTGTAACCTTTATGGTGGATGGCGTATCCCGTAATGGCGTGGCCAATATTGGAGTTCGTCCTACTGTTCAAGGTAAAACGCCGATACTGGAAGTGCATTTGCTCGATTTTAGTGGTGATCTGTATGACAAATACGTTCAGGTTACTTTCTGCCATTTTATTAGGGCAGAGCGAAAAATGGCCAGCTTAGATGCGCTGGAAAAACAAATTCAATGTGATAAAGAAGAAGCGTTACGCTTTTTTGCCAATCAGTGAAAAGATGATCTTTGAGGATAAATCGATAAACCATGAGTGATTATAAACCGACACTGAATTTGCCCGATACTGACTTCCCAATGCGTGGAGATCTGGCAAAACGTGAGCCTGCAATGCTGAAGCATTGGCAGGATATGGACCTGTATCAAAAAGTACGTGAGGTAAGTAAAGGCCGTAAATCTTTTATTCTTCATGATGGCCCTCCGTATGCAAATGGCAGTATTCACATTGGTCACGCAGTTAACAAAATCCTCAAAGATATTATTGTTAAGTCTAAAACCGTTAGTGGCTTTGATGCGCCTTATATCCCAGGTTGGGATTGCCATGGCTTGCCAATCGAACATAAAGTTGAACAGCTTATAGGCAAAGCCGGAACGAAAGTGTCTTACAAAGAGTTTCGCGCGAAATGCCGCGAATACGCTTATACGCAAATCGAAGAGCAGAAAAAAGATTTTATCCGTCTTGGTGTGATGGGGGATTGGGAAAACCCTTATCTGACAATGAACTTCCAAACCGAAGCGAACATTGTGCGTGCTTTGGGTAAGATCGCTGAGAACGGCCACTTGGTAAAAGGCTTTAAGCCAGTTTATTGGAGTGTGGTGGGGGGCTCTGCGTTGGCGGAAGCCGAAGTGGAATATCAAGATAAAACATCTTTATCCTTGGATGTGCGTTATGGGCCACAAGACGAAGCCGCTTTACTGGCGACATTCTCTGATGTCGAAGGGGAAGGTAAGGTTTCGGTTGTTATCTGGACGACGACCCCTTGGACGCTTCCAGCAAGTCAAGCCGTGTCAATCCATCCAGAATTTAACTACGCGTTAGTTGAAGTGGACATGGGGTTAGGCAAAGAGCGCTTGATTCTTGCTGAAGATATGGTCGCTGGCATCATGGCTCGTTATGGTGTTGCAGATTACCGTATTGTTGGTCGAGCAGTAGGGGCTGATTTAGCGGGTACGGTTTTAAATCATCCGTTCCTGCAGCGTGATATTCCAGTCATCTTGGGTGAGCATGTCACGACAGAAGCGGGTACTGGCTGCGTACATACTGCACCTGACCACGGCGTGGATGACTTTAACGTCGGTCGTGAGAATGGTATTGGTACGATTAATCTTGTTCAAGACAATGGTGTTTATTCTGACGCAGCGGGCGAATTCGCCGGCTTACATGTTTATAAAGTAGACGACGCGGTGCTTGAAGCACTGAACCGCAATAATGCCTTGGTGTTTGAATCGAAAATCTTCCACAGTTATCCGCATTGCTGGCGCACGAAAACGCCGCTGATCTTCCGTGCTACTCCTCAGTGGTTCATTAGTATGACCAAAGAAGGTTTGTTGGATTCTGCGAAGCATGCTGTTGAAGGGGTTAAGTGGGTACCGAGCTGGGGACAAAACCGTATGGAAGGGATGTTGAATAACAGCCCTGATTGGTGTGTGTCTCGTCAGCGTACTTGGGGTGTGCCAATTGCTTTGTTTATCAACAAAGAGACTCAAGAGCTTCATCCCGAAACGCCGCGTTTGATCGAAGAAGTGGCTAAGCGCATCGAAGTGGAAGGCATTGATGCTTGGTTTGAACTGGAAGCCGAAACGTTATTAGGTGCAGACGCTGAAAAATACAGCAAGGTAACGGATACACTAGATGTATGGTTTGACTCTGGTGTGACCCATTATTCCGTTATCGATCAGCGTGATGAATTGAGCTTTCCTGCCGATTTGTACTTAGAAGGTTCAGATCAGCACCGTGGTTGGTTCCAGTCTTCATTGAAAACGTCTATCGCGATTCGTGGTGTGCCGCCATACAAGCAAGTGTTAACGCACGGTTTTACCGTAGATGGTGACGGTCGTAAGATGTCGAAGTCATTGGGTAACGTATTGTCACCGCAAAAAGTCATGGATACCTTGGGTGCTGATATTATTCGCCTTTGGGTGGCCGCAACGGATTACACCACTGAAATGACGGTGTCAGATGAGATCCTTAAGCGAGTCGCAGACTCTTATCGTCGTATTCGTAATACAGCGCGTTTCATGATGGCGAACTTGAATGGCTTTAATCCTGCGACAGATATGGTCTCTTCTAGTGAAATGATTGCTTTGGACCGTTGGATTGTGGATCGTGCGGCTTTATTGCAAAAAGATCTAGATAAAGCCTATAACGAGTATCAGTTCCACACTGTCAATCAGAAGATCCAGAACTTCTGTTCCGTAGATTTGGGTGGCTTTTATTTAGACGTTATTAAAGATCGTCAGTACACGACACAAAAAGACAGCTTAGCGCGTCGCTCAGCACAAACAGCGCTTTACCATGTTATGGAGGCTTTCACGCGTTGGATATCTCCTATTCTGAGTTTTACAGCGGATGAAATTTGGCAAACATTGCCTGGCGAGCGTAGTGAGTCTGTCTTCTTAGAAACATGGTATGAAGGTCTTGAGGAGTTGACTGGCGACGAGCCAATGGGGCGTGAATTTTGGAAGCAGGTGCTTGAAGCCAAAGTGTCAACGAATAAAGTGCTCGAAGCGGCTCGCAGCGAAGGTAAGATGAAAGCGAGTCTAAGTGCTGATATCACACTTTATTGTGATGATGCATTGCAAACGATATTGGCCCGTCTTGGTGAAGAGTTGCGCTTTGTGCTGATTGCTTCTGATGTCAAGGTGTTGCCTTTGTCTCAAGCTGGCGACGATGCGGTTGCGACGGATCTTGATAGCCTAAAAGTGCATGTTGAGCTGAGCAAATACACTAAATGTGTGCGTTGCTGGCATCATCGAGAAGAAGTTGGTAAACGCGTAGCGCACCCAGAGCTGTGTGATCGTTGTATCTCTAACTTGCCAGATGGGGAAGGTGAACAACGCCTTTACGCCTAATGACTGCTTTAATTATGTGGAAACGAGTTCAGCGCTGGTGGGCGCTGGCTCTTATTCTGTTTGTTCTGGACTGGGTGACTAAGCAAGTTATTGAGTCCAACTTATTTTACGGACAAGAGATTGCGGTTTTACCTTTCTTTGACCTGACACTAAGGTATAACACGGGCGCCGCCTTTAGCTTTCTTGCGCAGGCAGGGGGATGGCAGCGTTGGTTTTTCTCCTTGATTGCATTGATGGTTGTTGTTGGTATTAGTTGGCGCTTAGTTAAAATCGCAGAGACAAGTCGATTAGAGGCATTGGCTCTGACCTGTGTGCTGGGCGGTGCCATCGGTAATCTTTATGACCGATTAGTTTATGGGCATGTTGTGGATTTTTTGCAATTTCATTGGCAGCAAGTTTGGTATTTTCCTGCGTTTAATGTTGCTGATAGTGCAATAACGATTGGTGTTATTCTGATGTTGCTTGAGAGTTTTGTGTCTAAAAAACCGGAAGAGGTGAAAAAATGAACGCCATTACAGCCGAAAGTCGTGTCACTCTGCATTTTGAGTTGTCATTGGAAGATGGGCAAATTGTTGATTCTAACTTTTCGCAATCTCCGGCTAGCTTTGTGTATGGTGATGGGAGTTTATTGCCTACATTTGAGTCGGTTTTATTAGGTATGAAAGTGGGCGATGAAGCCTCTTTTGTTATGTCGCCTGAGAAGGCCTTTGGAGCTCATAATCAAAGTAATATTCAGCGTATGCCGCGCTCGCAATTTGCTATGGATCTCGAAGAAGGGATGGTGGTGTCTTTTGCGGACGTGAGTAAAAACGAATTACCGGGTGTTATTGCTGAGATTGGTGACAAGGAAGTGGTTGTTGATTTCAATCATCCTCTTGCTGGTCGTTCATTGATGTTTAGAGTAAACATAGTTGCTATTGAGGCTGCGATATGAGTTTTGCCATTCAACTAGCGAATCCTAGAGGCTTTTGTGCTGGCGTCGACAGAGCTATAGACATAGTAAATCGCTGTTTGGATCTTTTTGAAGCGCCTATCTATGTTCGTCATGAAGTAGTTCATAATAAATTTGTGGTGGAATCTTTAAAAGCACGCGGTGCGGTTTTTGTTGATGAGCTGGATCAGGTGCCAGACGACAATATTGTGATTTTTAGTGCGCATGGTGTTTCAAAAGCAGTTCGAGACGAAGCAACAAATCGCGGTTTAAAGGTATTTGATGCAACTTGTCCGTTGGTGACTAAAGTGCACTTAGAAGTATTGCGATATTCCCGTGACGGAATGGAATGCGTTTTGATCGGGCACGATGGTCATCCAGAAGTTGAAGGGACCATGGGGCAATACGATGATCGTCAGGGTGGTGCTATTTATTTAGTTGAAAGTCCTGCCGATGTAGAGAAGCTTCAAGTTAAGAATCCAGAGCGCCTTGCTTTTGTAACGCAAACCACCTTGTCTATGGATGATACCTCCGTTGTGATTGATGCCCTTCGTGAGTATTTCCCTTTGATCCAAGGCCCTAAAAAAGATGACATTTGTTACGCTACGCAAAATCGCCAAGATGCAGTGAAAACCTTAGCGCAAGAGTCTGAGTTGGTGTTGGTGGTAGGTTCTGTGAATAGCTCTAATTCAAACCGTCTCCGTGAATTGGCAGAAAGAATGGGGGCGAAAGCCTATTTGATCGACAATGCTAGCGAGATTCAGTGCGATTGGTTGAAAGGTATTCGTAGTATTGGTGTAACGGCTGGGGCTTCGGCACCAGAAGTGTTAGTGAATGAAGTGATAGAGCGTCTTATTAAAGAGGGCGGTAGTGCTCCCCAAGAGCTAAAAGGTAGAGAGGAGAATGTATCCTTTTCTATGCCTAAAGAGCTTCGCATCATTGAGGTTTAAGAAATTTCCAATTAATTTAAAATTTCTTAAAAAAAGTGTTGCACAAAATCTGTAGATCCTTAATATACGCCCTCGCTGACACGGACAAGGCTTCAGAGCAACGAAGACCAAGTTCAACTAACTAGAAATCTAGTTAGTCATTCAAGTTAGCACGCT
>Ga0196899_1000019_pt1 | contig 105777 bp, 144 predicted proteins | sample VirMetDEL_Sep_01_FD_169095 | JGI IMG/M metagenome (GOLD analysis project Ga0196899, IMG submission 169095) | Aqueous microbial communities from the Delaware River and Bay under freshwater to marine salinity gradient to study organic matter... | ecosystem: Environmental > Aquatic > Marine >... | reverse complement strand
AGATGATACCTTCAGGATTAGAATTATGGAAGGGGTAAATTTAGCAGCTAGAGGAACATTGGATTATATCACTCAGGCCTTCCAGAAGGTTAATAGTGATATTCTAAATGTGTATTCTTATGGATCAGATGCTCAAGGAAGGATAAAATTAGCAGTTTCAACTCAGAATGGGATAGCATTGACAGCTGCAGAGCTAGATGATCTCATTGTAGATGCTGCATCTTACTTCAATATCTCAGATTACAACTCAATCACAGGTAATGTGACAAATGTTATCTTGGAGAATATAACTTATGAGTACATAGATTTATCATTCAGAGCTGATGTAGATCTGAATAAGCCTATTGATGAAATAAGACAGGAGATCCAGATAGCCATTGCTAAGTATTTAGACTGGAGGTTGTGGCAGCAAGGAGACAGAATTGAATGGGATGATATTCTTCAAATAGTGAAGGATAATGAGAGCATAAAGTATGTATCAGATACAACATTCTTCCCTAATGAGGATATCATAATCCCTATAGGGAAATTACCAAGGATAAGAGGATTCATTTTAATGGATCTCGATGGAAATATATTGGAGGATAATGCAGGGAATATCAATCCTATATTCTATCCTTCAGTAGCAGACTTTTCATTTCAACAAACCGTTTTAAGTGACTTATAATGCCAGAAAGTATAGTTATAGATAGTGAAGTAAATACCTTAGTTGATAATGACTCAACTACTGCATTTCATGTGATGTGTATATATGATGGAGTAATTGTAAATAATGCTCCTACATTCACATCACCTATTGAAATAATAGTAAATGCTGATACAACTTACACATTTGATCCAGCAGTGATCACAGCTGCTATGACAGATACTGAGGGAGATCTTTTGAATAAGGTTAAGGTTATAGAAACTATTAGTAAAGGATCTCTTACATATGGAGTTCCTGTACTAGCCAATGTGATCAATAATGATGTTCTAAGTTGGGCAAATTACAACTTGCTGAAGTTTACACCAATTGCAGGGCAGTCAGGTTATAATTACACAAAATTAACTCTCCAATTCAGAGATGATGGAGAGAATCCTAAATGCTGGAGTGATGATGTAGTGATCATATTCCATGTATTAGGAGATAATATGGAGCCAACAGTGAGTGATCATACAATTGAAGTAGCACATGGATCATTAACAACATTAACAACAGAATATTTCACTCAAAATTACTATGATCCAGAGTTAGATCCTCTAGGATATATAACCATAGACAGTTTACCTTCAGGAAATATTGGACAGATACTATTTTCATCAGTGGCATTAACATGGGCAGATATACCAAAGACAGTAACTGCAGCAGAGCTATTGAATGGAGATTTAGAATTCCAAGATTCAGGTAACTTTGTAACAGCAAGGGAATTTGATTTAGATTTTACAGTTTACGATAACGTACCATAATTATGAGCAATACATTAACAATACAGATAACAGCAAAGACCTTAGTTAGTCCAGTAGTGGATGCAGGGCCAAATGTAACAGTGGATCCTCCACAAGATTCAATAGTGTTGACAATGATTGCATCAGATGCTGATGGAGTTATAGTATCTCACAATTGGCAGTTAGTAGGAGTTGATACTGGGATAAACATAGTAAGTCCAAATGCAGCATCCACAGTAGTAGAAAATTTATCAGAGAATACAGTATATGTATTTAAAGCAACTGTAATGGATGATGATGGGCAGACAGCCACAGATACAGTAACAGTGACAGTCAATGCAGCTGCATTAGTTCCTCCAGTAGCAAATATAACTGGTGGTGGTACTATAAATATTGGTAAAATACTAGCAAATAGAGTTCAGTTAGATGCAGATGTAGTAGTGGAAACAATTACAGATCAGTTTACTTTTGTTATAACAGAAACATTGTCTGATGCATTAATTTATTCACTAGATGCAACATATTTTGATACATATGATAGTGATTTAACAAAAGTGTGGGTTCAAGATAATAACACTGGAGATCCTGCAAAAGTAGGAACTATTGTTAGCTGGGATACTGGCACAAATAAGTTGATATTGACATTTGGAGGAGGGTGGGAACCAACACTAGCAGCAGGAACTACTTTCAGTATGTGGGCCAAAAGAACAGGAGTTCTATTATCAGGATCAGGATCTACTGATTCAGATGGATCCATTACAGCGTACCTTTGGTCATTCCCTGCAGGAGTTGGATTATTATCATTATCTACACCAACAGCAGCAACTTGTGAAGTAAGAAATATAAATCAAATAGGAATATTCCCAGTTCAATTAAAGGTAACAGATAATGATGGATTAATAGATACTCAAGGAACTACAATAACAGTGACTAGCTCTGAAGCTCCAGTAGATGCACCTACTGTAGATGCAGGACTTACAGGATCTGGAACAGTGAACTCTACAACAGGAGTCTCAGTAGGACTTACAGGCACAGCTACTCCAGCAGCAGGTGTGGTTGATATAGAATATTTTTGGCATTTAACAGCATCACCATCAGGAGCAATAGTATTTCCAACAATAATAAATGGTAGTACATTAACTCCAACAATAGAGTTCCCAGCAGGAGCTACTGATGGGGACTATGTATTTGAACTTATTGTAATTACTGATGGGGTTAGTTCATCTGATTCCACTACAATTACAGTCTCTAGTACAGGAGTATATTTAGAAACAGTTAGTGAAGTGGCATCAGGAGATGATATGCTATATAATCTAGCAGTTAGAGGTGGATTAGCAGGTGAATTAGTAGATCTGCAGTTTAATCTATCAAAAGGAGGAGGGGTTGCTAAAGCATCAGCAGATGTATTAAATGGACATGCTAGTGTGGAGACATTATTATCTCCCGGTATTTCAACTACAACAATACAAGTAACACTAGATGGATCAGGTGAATTTACATTTCAAAATGAAGTATTTGGGACAGTACCTCCATCAGGGAGTACCTATGATTTCTATCTATCGACATCAATAGCAGTAGCAGCATCATCAACAATAATTGATCCTTCTGTAATAACTACAAAGCATAGTATAACAACACCATAATATGGCAGTAACAGGTAACATACTAACAGAGATAAATGATAATGTCATTTTCACCATGGATTATCCTCTCAATGGGATAACTGCTATTTCAACATTCAATGATGGACTTGTAGGTGAAACTGGAACTAGATTTTTTGATAAGGAATTTAGGTACACTCTGGATGCTATAAATTGGACAGTTTGGGAAGATCTATCTGATGTGGCATTAGCAGCCATACCAATAGCTGCAACACATGACTTCCAAGCTCAGTTCAGGTATACTAGAGCTGGATCTGATGATACTGGCAATCTAGAATTTCAATGGCTAAAATTAAACTATACTACAACTTCAGATTGTGTAGCAGGAGGATCATACTTCCAAGGATCTATATTCTCTTATTTCTTTGATGGTTGCTGTGATGAGGATGTGAAGAAGTGGTGTATAAATGTACTGAATAAGATGTATAAGCCGGGTATAGTTTCCAAGTCCCTAACCAGAGGAGAGGGAAGGAATCTAAACTTTGAGGATGAGGATTATATATCATTCTGGAAGTCAGTATCTTGTTTCTTTGCAATGCATGTTACATATGCCAGAGGATTTGAAAACTTCGATGAAGATGAAAGGTTGATAGCAGCATACTTAACCAATCAGGCAATTATAGTCAATAGGACTAATGAGATAGATGATATGCAATATATCATGGCTAATCTATACTCATATGCCAGACATAGAGGAACTCCTTCAATAGGCAATCTAAAGAGCAGAGGAGCTACAGTTAATGGGGAGCTACCTAATCTAGTACAATTTGATGAGGTATGTGATGAGTTTCTATTCGATTACTCTAAATTAATCTGGAGATTAAATGATCATTCTCCATTATATAGAGGGATTGATATAAATCATTTCAGGAAGTCTTATCAGAATGATCTTAATGCAGACTTACTTATAACTGACTATCCTGTTTTACCAGACGGGACTACAGAGGTAGTAAATCTAGGAACAACAGATCCTCCAGATGCTGCACTTAATGTTATTAAATTAAGTGGAGCAGGTGTAGGTGAGTTAGTGGGGATAGGATTTGTAGATCCCACAGCACCAACAGAAGCAGAGAAGGCATTTTTAACCAGCATAAATCCAAATTTAGTATATGAGATCAACTTCCTAGCTAAGGGAGATGCATCATTTACAGTATCAGGGTATGGATTCACTTCATCTTTTACAGAAGCAGCATTGGATACTATAAATCCAGTAACTCAAACTAGGGAGGCTATAAGTAGGCAAAGATTAGCTAAGTCAACTGAGTGGTATATGGTTAGAGTATTATTGCTGCCAGCTAGTGTTCCAAATGAAGGTAGTGATCAGAATTTAAGAACATCAATAGGCCTAGGGTATAATCTAAGGATGCCAGCTGTAGCATGTAAATTTGGATTTGGGATAGCAATAGATAGAACAGCTCCTGCAAATAATGAGCCTACAGCTAGTAATAGTCAAGTGGATATAAATGATGAAGATGTGCATGTATTTACTTTAATAGACTTTCTAGAAGATTATAATGATGCAGAAGGGGATCCAGTAGGATCAATTCAATTAGATGCCATAGCAGTATCAGCTGGAGGAGGTTCAGTAGGTACATTAATGTGGGATGTAACAGATATTACAGCAACACTTCCTCAAACTATACCAGCAGCAGATATAGCCAATGGATTATTAACATATACAGATGCAGTAGGAACAACTCCTCAAGATATTGAGCTAGATTATACAATACTAGATAATCAGCCTCAGACAGCTACAGGAGATGAAGTTCTATACATCAAGGATATAACATTCAAATTGGCAGTTAGGCCATATGATATAGGTATAACAAATGGAGTTAATATAGTTGAGGCATATTTAAAAAATAATAGTGGTAAGACTTCAGATGAAATTGAGTCTACAATGAAGCAATCATTGCTGCCATATAACGTGAAATTAAAAAATAATTACTTATCTTAGAGATATGAGCAAGTTACATTTATCACCAGAGTTAGCATTAGGATATCCAGAATTGAAATTCTTAACTGATTCAATAGAAGAGAATCGTAAGAATTTTATACTAGCAGATATGAAATCTTATGGTGTAGTGCAAATGAATGGATCTGGAACAGGATCAGGGTTTGAGTCGCAAGATACAAATCCTACTACAGATGACTTATTTACAGCATTTAAAGTAGTCCAAGGAAATGGAGCAGCAATAACTGTGAAGGCAGGGACAGCTATAGATCAATATGGGAATGTGATAATCAACTCATCTGATCAAAATAATCTATTTACTTTGACAGAGAGTGCAACAGCATATACTGTAATTCTTGAATATGAGGAGGACTATACTGAGGATGAGTTAGTAAATGTTCAGTCAGATGGTGTTGTTACTATGGTATCAGAATCAGTAGCATCCTCATTTAATGATAGGTTGAGAGGTATAAACCAATTCCCTTCTGTAATAAAGTTCCCTAATTCAACAGTGAACACTGGGGAGTATTTAGTGCAGGCAATCGTCACAGATACTCAATTGATTTTGAACGTAGCTGAGGGAGTTCTGCAAGCAGACACAAATCAGGAATGGCAGATAGTTGGTACATTTACACCATCAGCAGTTATTCCTGAGACTAGTAAATTTCCATTTAGAGAAGGTCAGGCTAAGATAACATTATCATCTACTAATTACGCACTATCAACAAATCAGGATTTATCGGTTAATTATCCGGGTATAATCTTCCTAGCTGTAGTAACATACAATGAAGGTGTTTTGTCTATTGTTGATAAGAGATTATTAAATCTTTACAAGAAATCACCTTACCCATTTGTCCAAATACCATAAACTATGAGATTATTTTATACAGGTGCATCAGAAGATGGTGCAACACAAACAGAGCCAATAAAATCTATTGGAGGATTTGTATCTGGATCTAAGGTTCCTTCAGGATTAGAAGGCTCTATATTTGCAAATCCATCTCAATCTGAGATAAGGAGTGGTGGTGTTAATTATATATTACTTTCATTGAAGAATACCACTGGAGTAAATTTAGTTGGAGTTAAAATATACTATGAACAAGCAGATGATGCTCTATATCTCATAGAGATGGGATTAATATCTCCTGCATTGAATAGTTGTGGAGACTCTATATATGAGCTAGAGTCCAATAATAGAGCAGAGCCTCTAGAGGTGACATTTACAGATGCTAAAGGAACAGGGCTAGCTATTTCCATACCAACTCTTGCAGCAGATGAGCATATAGGAGTATGGATCAAAAGGACAATCAATCCAGATGCAGCAGATGCATATTTATCATGTGCTAATCTATATTTAGCTCATGAAGATGACCAAGATCCTGCAGCTAAAAGAGAATTTCCATTTGATGTAAAGATATACTATTATACGTCTACCTTAATTACAGGAGGAATAGATGCTAATTGGTCAGGTACTATGAACTTCACTCAAGTAGGAGGAATAGGAATACAAACTCCAATAGTATTTGTTAATGGAGAGGCAACAGGATCTCAATTAGACTACTTCCATTTCATTAATAATCCAAATAGTCAAGAGTATGTGGTAACTCCATTAGGTCTTGGTGCTCCAACTGCAGCTAATCTAACCTTTACATGGGATGCAGTAAATACAGTAGTTTTATCATAATACGAAAGTTTTACACTTTTCTTATTGTCAGTTAAAATATAATGCCTATATTTACAACTTGAAAGAGAGTTGAATATGAGTGTAAAATTGACATTAGTTAATTTCTATGAGTATTTCATCAAGTCTTTATATAAGGATGGGTATGAATATTTCCAGTTAAAAGTCACTGAACCTCATAAGAGGTCTTTGGTGAATTTCTTAGTTGAGGTTCACAAGGATCTAGGGTTACATGCAGTAGATGATAACTATCTATTCAACTACATAGCTTTCACATTTGAGTATATTTTGATCAAGAGGCCTAATCTCCAGAGTAGGAGGATACCATTCAATCAGATATTCTCTCCATCAGCATATAAGAGATGGCAGGAGAGGTCTAAAGGGAGGCAGTATTATGTCAGTAGAGCTCTTCAGGAGAAGGGAATCAGTAGATTGGATGTAATACCTGCTAATATCCCTTTAATAAGCATAGAGGAGCTCAGTGAGTCTGAGGAGGCCATTAAGAGGAGAGTAGTGAATACAGCAGGAGCATTAGCAATATGTCTGGAGTCTACTACCTTATTCAATCATAAGAGCAAATACTGCCAGATATGTGTGAAGAAGGATGTATGTAAGAAGTTATTAAGTCAAATAAATGCTGGAGCAGCATTTGATAGAGGATATTTATGAGTTTTAAACAGGATAAAGGGATTTGCAGTAAATGTGATAATGTAGATATCATTGTCAATAGAACTAGGTGGCTATGTAACTCATGTAACAGGAAGAGGTTAGATGATCAGAATACAGGAGAGAAGAAGATCAGGAAGGGATTGCAAACTAGATCAGCTATAAAGGCTGGGAAGGGAGGTTTGAAGAAATTCACTAAGAAGAGGCAGAGGATTGAGGTGGACTATAAGAAAGTACAGGAGCAGATCTGGGATGAAAGGCCTAATGTATGTGATGAATGTGGTAGGCCAGATAGGTTATCATTCAGTCATTTGATTGCTAGAAGTAAGAGGCCAGATCTGATAGCAGACAAAAGAAATATAGTACTCCATTGTATGACATTTGATGGTGATATCGGGTGCCATGAAAGATGGGAGGCAGGAGATAAGACAATGAGAACATTCGATAAATTAACAGCAATAGTAAAAGAGTTAATAGATGAAAAGAGCAATAGGTAAATTTATATGGAATCTGTCTGAGACAGGGATTATTCCTCCACTAGGGATCTTTGCACCAATTGTATTTGGGTGGATGGTTGGGTGTAATGGTAAAAGAATTGATAATGAGTGAGCATTTAGATGACATATCAACATATTATTTCCTAGATCCAGAGAATAAGATGCCTATAAAACCTATATCAGGGACAGATGCAGCAATTATAGAGAATCTTGGAGCCATTATTGAGAAGATGGGATTTGAAGTATTAACCAAGATATTATTCCAGTGGAAACTCTCACATGATGAGCAGGTTCTGGAGGATCTGGAGTTATACTTCAATTCAGATGAGATGGAGGCTGAAATGGATAAGCGTGGAGGGAACTTCTGGAAGAAATTACTGGATAAAATGAAGATGGCATTTATAGAGATTCAAGGAGAATCTATAATTATCAAGCATATTTACTCAATTAAGAATGGATTTGGATATGATACAAGGCCTTATTGGACAATAGTGCTCAATCAGGAGGAGAATGCTCCAGCTAGTTATGAGTGGTATATAAATAAGGAGTTCAGGTTCCATTCAGAAGAATCTAGGGATGCTGAAGTGAAAAGAATAAAGAAATTAATAAGTAAGAATACATTAACAAAATTCGTAAAGTAAAGAAAAATGGAATTAACAGAAAATCAATTAGAAACTTTTGCAGAGGGTTTAGGTAAAAGAGATGAGGTGATGACAGCAGCTATCTTAGTGAAGGTGTTGAATCATAAATATGGCCATAAGAAAGGTGGTAAGGTATTTAAGTTTCAAGATATACAGCAGTACTATTTGAGAGGATCATTACCAAAGGCATATGGTGGCCATAAGATCAAATTAAATACTACAGTGTTAGGTAAGACATTAACAGTTTTTAGAGACTAACTATGAAGGAAGGAAGAGCAGCTCCTAACTTTGTGGTATTCGATATTGAAACTGGAGGGTTTAATGGAGCAAAAAATCCATTAGTAGAGGTATGTTTCATCTGTTATGATGGAGAGACTTTGAAAGAGATAGATAGGTATGAGGCACTGGTGAAGCCATATTATAAAAATGAGATCACTGGAGAGCCTCTAGAATATACTTCTGCAGCCATGAATACTCATAGGATTACAATAGCTGAGTTGGAAGAGGATGGAATTCCTTTGAAACAGGTAGCAGTTGAGATCATAGAAAAACTCAAGATATGGAGTGTAAAGGGTGTATTTGGTAAGCCTATATTAGTTGGGCATAACATCAAAAAATTTGACCTTCCATTCCTAACACTGTCATTTGATCAGGTGAAGCTAAGAGATGCATTTATCAAGAAGATAAATGATCAGGTGATGGATACACTATATCTCTCTATGTTCAAATTCCCTTCAAGTAAAGATAAGGGAGATGAATTAGCTCAGAATAACAATCATAAGCTAGGATCTATATGTAAAGCAATGGGAATATCCTTAACAGGAGCTCACAGGGCAGCAGCAGATACTGAGGCTAATGCTGAGATGTTCATTGAATTCATAAAAGGAATCAGGGGAGAGGGAAGCACTGTATCAGGAGGTATGGTAAACAAAACAGATTCACTACCATTTAAGTTTTAATATGACAGATCCATTATTGGGAAACAAGGAGCTAGTAAGGCTAGGAACTCCTTTGGATGATAGGGTGAGGCACCTAACAGCAGAGCAGCATGATAATGTGTATAGCATTATGGATGATATCATCACCAATTTAGATGATCATGCTATAAGGGAGCTGATGGGAGGTACCACTAAGGATCTGGATACCATATTTGACATTCTACAGCAGGAAACTGCAGCTGTGATTTCATCTAGTAACAAGCTGATCAATTCAGCTCCTCTAGGATATCTAGAGAATTTTACCCAGTCAGTAGAGGAAACATTAAGATGTAGATCATTCAATTACTTCATGCTATCAGTACTCCCAGATTTCATAATGGGATGGCATAATGCTGAGTGGGGTAATCTCACCCAGATGTATAGGTTACTACTTATATTGGCTGCAAGGGATCATGGTAAGTCACACCAGATGTCATTTGCATATCCACTATGGCAGCTGTATAGATACAGAAAATTCTCTCCACAGGATCCAGCAGCATCTAAAGAGCTGTTTATGGCTGGTGAAGGTATGCTAGTGACAAATGAATATAAGCTATCTACAGAGTTCATGGGTAAAGTGAGGGATGAGATTGAGAGCAATGATGTATTAAGAGCTAGATTGATGCCAGATAGTAAAAGAGATGGCTGGGGTAGAGAGAAGATTGTCTGTAAGAATGGAGCTAAGTTCTATGTAAGGTCTGCAAACTCGAAAATTAGAGGACTTCACCCTAAATGGGTAGTATTAGATGACTTCCTGAATGATAGTTCATTATACAGCCAAGAGCAGAGAGATAGGTATTGGAATATCTTCTCTGGGGTGATATACCCAGCACTGACTCCGGGTGGCCAGATGGTCATCATTGGAACTCCATTCTTTGAATTGGATCTATATGGAACACTGAAGAAAGCCAATGCAGATTCAATAGCAAAGGGAGAAGCTCAGAGGTTTGGTATATTTGAATATCCAGCAATATTCCCTGATGGTACATTGTTATTTGAAACAAGGCACTCATATGACTCTATCATGGAGAAAAAAGCTCTTCTAGGAGAGATAGTATTCTCAAGAGAGATCATGGTGCAGCCATTAGCTGATGGAGCAACTCTATTCCCTTATGACATTCTAAGAAAATCGATTATAGGACAGGATGAGGTTGATGTAGTAGAGAACATTGATTCATGTAAAGAGAAGTATGAGATGATAGTTGTAGGGTGTGACTTTGCAATATCATCTGGTATTGGATCTGATTACTCAGTATTCACTATTGGAGGTGTAGATTCCAGAGGTAAGATCCATGTACTCAATACATGGAGGAAGAGAGGTGTGAAATATGGAGGCCAGATTGCAGCTCTGAAGATGATCAATAGAAGATTCAGGCCAGATGTCTTTGTTTTAGAGACAAATGGCATGCAGGAGATATTCCTTCAATTAGTTGAGGAGGCTGGACTTCCTGCAGTTGGAGATTTCACTGGAGCAGAGAAGAAAGATATGTACAAGGGAGTGCCTGCACTGGCAGTCCTATTTGAACAGGGAGGAATTAAGTTCCCATATGGGACTCAGAAGGCTAAGGATCTAACAGATCTATACTTTTCAGAGTTGAATTCAATGACTTTTATCCAAGATAAAGGGAAATTGGAGTCAGTTGGGCAGCATGATGATACTAGTATGTCACTGTATATCATGATGAAAGGATTTAAAAGGTCATTAAAATCATTTGATTTCAATTTCCTAGGATAATTATCACTATATTTGTAACTATTAAAATTGTAAAACTAAATGGCAAAGAAGCAACTGAATGAATTCTTCATTACAGAATTGTATAAGGTATGTCTAAGACAATCTGATGTATTTGAATTAGCAAGAGAGCACATTGAATATCACTTCCTACCTTCAGAAGATCACAAGCTGATCTGGAGATCCATGGTAAATCATTATGAGGTTACAGGCAGGCTTATATCGATTGGGATATTAGGCCAGCAGTATGAGGCTGATAAGGATGTGATGAAAGTTATTGGTGATATAGCCAATTCTGATGAACCCAATATAGAGGATCTATTGGAGCAGCTGGAGATATTCATCAAGCAAATGATCTTCATAAGTGCTCACAAGGAACTAGCAGAGCTGTATAATAAGAATGATGATGCTGGAGCATTCCAGCTCATGACAGAAGTGGCAGAGAAGTTATCTAACTTCAAGATAAAGGATGAGACATACTATCACAATATCATAGAAGGTATGGAGGATAGGATGGATGACAGGAAGGATGAGTTTACTTCAGTGGATCCTTCAAAGTTTAGAGCCAGAAAAATACCAACAGGAATAATATTAGGATGTGATGATCAGCTCAAGGGAGGAGTTGATAGAAAGGATACATTGATGTTAATGGGGCCTAGTGGATCTGGTAAATCTAAGATGCTAAAGTTCATAGGTTACTATAACTCAAAATTAGGACATAGGATAGTTCATGTCCAAGCAGAAGGCTCCAGAGATGAAGCAGAGCAGTGTTATGATGCTGCTTATGCAGGAATAAGCATTGCAGTTGCTGAGACAGGTATGTTAGATGAAGATACCATAGAAGAGCTCTCTGCAGCTCTGAAGGATATTCAGAGGAAAGGTGGAGAGATCCATCTGAAGGCATTTGAGACATTTGATGAGGGAAGTCTACTGGATGTGAGGAATTATATGAGGGAGATAGTAGATCTTTATGGGCCTATTGATGCACTGGTATTGGATTACTTGGAGCTATTACATCCGGGTGATGGTAAGACCTATGGCACCAGCAATGATCAGGAGAGGAAGAGAAGAGAAAAGCTAGGACAGGGATTCAAGAATCTATGTATGGAATTTGATTGTGCAGGGTTCACAGCTACTCAATCATCAACTGTATCTCATGATGATCAGAATGATCCAACATTTGTATACAGGAGAGAGCATATATCAGAATTCAAAGGGATGATTAAGCCATTCTCCTACTTTATTACCATCAATGGTACAGATGCTGAGAAGGATGAGAATAGGAGGAGGCTACACTGGGATAAGTTCAGAAAGTATAATGCTCCAGTACCTACATTTCCTATAGCTACAAACATGGAGAATGAGAGATTCTATGATCACCTAAGAACAGTCAAAATCAGACAGTATGGATCAGAAGAAGAAATGGACTAATATCCAGAATGCTGTCATAGAGTCACTAGGGTTGAATGTAAGAAAGAAAACTCCTAGAGGCTGGCATATTACTGATTGTCCATTCTGTGGGAAGGAGGATAAGTTTGGTGTCAAATTTAATGATCAGAAAGATGGTAAGTATCACAATCAGGTATCATTCAATTGCTTTTCAGGATCTTGTGCAGAGCATGGATCAGAGTATAAGCTGCTGGAGTTATTTGGTAAGGAGCACCTAGTAGGCAATAGGGAATTCATAAAATCCACTAGAGAGAAATTAGATGAGGGATTAAATGAAGGTGTAAGTGAGGGAGTAAATGAGGATGAGTTGGCCAATATGCCTCCTCCTCTAGGTTGGAGTAGGTTAGAATACCATCCATATCTGGTGGCCAGAGGATGGGATCCATGGCAATTTCAGCATTATCAAGTAGGGATAACAGAGATCTACTATCCATTGAAGGATTATGTTGTGATCTTAATAGAGCAGGATGGTGAGAACAAGGGGTATGTAGGAAGATCTACATGGGATAATGATAGGATGAATGCTTATAATGAGCATGTTAAAGAATTTAACAAGACAGCAGAGAAGGGTGATAGAAAGATGACTCATCCAAAGTACAAAAATCAGGGAGGAGTATTTTTTGAGAAAATGCTGTGGGGTATAGATGATGTCACCAGCAATACTGAAACTATCATAATTGTAGAAGGGCCATTTGATAAAACAAACACAGACAAACAGTTACAGCTAAATAAGAGCGAAAAGGTTAAATGTGTATGCACTTTTGGTAAGAAAATTTCATATAGCCAAATGATGAAGTTAATCGAAAAAACCGATGAAATACAAAATAATTCGATGAAAAGTATTATTTTAATGTATGATCCAGAAGCAATAGAGGACAGTAAGTATTATGGATCAGAATTAGTGAAGAATTTTAGTGATGTGAAGTTAGCTATGCCAGTGGAGGGCAAGGATCCGGGAGATATGTCACAACAAGAATTCAAATCAGTTCTAAGTTCAATGAGGTCATTTATTCAATTCTACACAGGATTAGTAGGCAATAAATTAGATAGAAAAAAATATAAATTTAAAGGTTAAAATGGAAGAGACTAAATCTCAAAAGTATAAGAATAGAGATCAATCATTATTGGACTTTTATAAGTCACTACAAATAGAGTATATTGTAGCTGAATTAAGAAGTAAAATATACCCTAAAGCTAAAGATAAAAAATATTACAAAAATAGAGTGATGTTAGGGAAGAGAGAATCAATACTTCAGATATCTGAAAGGAATCATCTGCCAAGTATATTCAACTCTAAAGATAAATATGAGGAATTCTATAAGGAGGTACACCCAGACTGGGGTATTCCTAGATTCACTTATAGAGATGAGGAGTCAAAGAAATGGATCTCTAAGTCTGATAAATTAAATTATTACTCAGTCAATTCAGAATTTGCCTTACTTCTTGAAAATGGGTGTATTGCAATATGTAAGATCTCAAATAATAATGCTGTTATAATGGAAGGAAAGGTTTATGTTATCATAAGAGACACAGACCATGAAATAGAGGTTGGTATAGAAAATTTGAAAAGAATCCTATAATTAGTTGTGAGGGTTAGGTATAATTACTATATTTGAAAATTGAAACATAATATGAGTGACATTGATAATTTATTAATCAAGGCTGGAGAGTTATTAGGTGAGGTTCCAAAGACAGAAGAGGAGGCTATATTTGAACTACAACAAAGGCTTATTGATAATGGTAATGACTGGGTAAGTGACTTAGATGACCTTTCTTCTCTTATTGACACAACATCAATATTAGAAGGTAAGAGTATATTCACTGCTCCAGATCCAAGTTTTAGAACAGGACTTCTAATTGATGTGGATCAATACCAATTTCTTCCAGAGATAATTGCACTAGGGAAAAAATGTAAAGAGTTAGGATGGATACTTCAAGAGAGAAAATTATGGTACTCATTAATAAGGGGAGGTAAAGTTTGTTTAAAGATAGCTGGACTCAGAAATACAGTTTCAGGGAAGCTGTCTCTAAGAATAGTAATTAGAGAATCTACCTTTGAAGATTTAGTTGAGCACTTAGATCTACTAGGATTAAATGAATATAGGATTAAGGAGTGGCATGCAAGAGCTGGAGGTGTAACTAACCATAAAGAGATATTGGGTAGGTACTTCTTCTTTGAAGATGTCTACAAGTTTATAGATAACATAACTGAGAGAATAAAGAACAATGCAAAGACTGAAAAAATGGCTGGACTCCAACTTATTAGTTCACCAAAACCTAGCAGCAGGAAGGCTAAGGGTAAATGATAAGATATTCTATCTGGTACCTCCAACTAATGATAAGATCCTAGATCTTAAAGGAGGGAAGATTCAACTTATTTTAGATCCTTATGGTAAGAAGCTGAGAGATGAAGATAAAATTGACTACTTCGTATTTGAGTTTGGAGGATGGTATTACTATACTCCAGTAAATAAGACTAAACTCAAAGAGCTGACTCTATTGAGGTACTTTGGAGAGTACCAATGGATGTCACCAATTCCAGAAGAATCTAGAATATATTTAGGTATCCATGGTAAGCATGAGATCATGTGTGGTATGCATGAGTATAAGGAATGGGCAAAGAAGGCCAAATTCTTAGGATATACATCTCTAGGGATATGTGAGAAGGAGACATTAGCTGGAGTGATCCAGTTCTCTCATGCATGTAATGATGTTGGAATAAAGCCAATATTAGGAGTCCAGTTCCCAATTAAGGCAATAGGAGGTTACTACAATCTAAAATTATTCGCTGTAAATCAGGAGGGATGGGAGAATCTACTACTACATAATACTAGCCTATCATCAGAGATGCTGAGGCATGAAGATATACTAAAAGGATTAGCTGGAACCATTGCACTTATACAGCCATCTCATGTAGTGGATGATGTAATATTAAACTCCATTAATGAAGAGGCAGATCAGGCATACTATCAATATACTACCACTGAGAATTACATAAAGGGTGATCATGAGAAGGAGCAGCAGAATATGAAGTGGTTTATGAATAATTATCATGGAGAGGTTAAGGGAGTGCTGATGAATGACTCTTATTGTTTAGAGGAGGATCAGGAGCATCTACAGGAGATATTGGTAACTCATGGAGGGAGCAGAGGCACAATGACTAAGAATCATAGCCTACTACCTTATGATGATATAGTACATCAATTCTCTCAGTATTTTGATGAGGATAAGAAGCCAAAATTAAGGGAGGTGATGCATAATTCAATAGCTGCATTCAAGAGCATAAATGAGGCAGTTGATTTTCAGATAGAGGAAGGTAAGAGATTCCTCCCAAAGTATGAGATGACAGAGATAGAGAAAGAGTCATACCCAGACAATGAGGCACTATTCAAGGATTTAATATCTGCAGGACTGGAGAGACTTATTGACTTTGATATATATCCTATGGAGGAAGTCATTGAAAGGATCAAGAAGGAGGGAGCTCTTATCAAGAAAGGTGAAGTAATTGACTACTTCTTAATACTGTGGGATATCATCAAATGGGCAGAGGATAATAGGATACAGGTTGGCCCGGGTAGGGGATCTGCAGCTGGATCATTAATATCATACTGTCTAGGGATTACTAAAGTGAATCCATTGGAGTATGAGCTGCTATTTGAGAGATTTCTGGATGAGAGTAGGGTAACAACATCCCTTCCTGATATCGATGTGGATTTTGCCAGTGATGGAAGAGAGGCAGTTATAGACTACATCAAAGATAGATATGGAGAAGGATTTGTATGTCAAGTGGGTACCTATGGAACATTGAAGTTAAAGTCAGCTCTGAAGGAACTATCTAGATTCTATGGATTAGGAACTAATGAGCATATCAATTTCTTAACAAAGATATTTGATGATTCAGAGTCAGATTTTATAGACATCTTCAAGAAGATAGGGAGCTCCAGTGATAAGAGACTCATTCAATTCACTAAGAAGTACTATCCAGCAATAAATGACATATCCAGTCTAATAGGATCCCTAAAGAATAGATCTGTACATGCATGTGCTACTATTATTGCACCTAAGATAGGGAAGGGAATCAAGAGACAGATACCATTAAGGGTTGGAGAAGATGGAACATTGGTGTCAGAATGGGAAGGTGGGGAGCTAGATGATGCAGGATATCTAAAGGAGGATATCTTATCTACTATTCAGATGGCCAAGATTGGGAATATGATCAATTTGGTTGAGAAGAATCATGGTATCAAGATTAAGACTGAAGAGATCCCATTAAATGATCCAGAGGTATATAATACCTTCTGCAGGGGACTGACTCAGGATGTATTCCAGTTTGGATCTTCAGGATTAACTGCATATTTAGTAAGCATGCAGCCAAAGCAGATGTCAGATCTAATTGCAGCTACTGCACTTTACAGACCGGGTGCCATGGCCTCCAAGTCTCATACTGAGTATATCTTACTCAAAAATGGTGAAAAGCAGCCAAAATATGATTATAGACTCAAGGAGGTAACAGAAGAGACTTATGGACTCTATGTGTATCAAGAGCAGATTATGAAGGCTGTACAGGTACTAGGAGGATTCACCTTAGCTGAGGCTAATGGTGTCAGGAAGGCAATGGGTAAGAAGATCAAGAAGAAGATGGATGAGTATGGATCCAAATTCATCAAGGGAGCTGAAAGAAATGGATGTGATCCTGATGAGGCCAAAGCCATCTGGGAGAAACTACAGGTATTCTCAGGGTATGGATTTAACAAGAGTCACTCTGCAGCATATTCAGTAATTGGATATTTCTGCAACTGGTTTAAGGTGCATTATCCATTAGAATTCTGGATCACAGCATTTGAGTACTCAGATGATGAGAAGATAGCTAATTTCATATCAGAATTAACCAAGAGCACTAAAATCACACTATCTCCTCCAAACATAAATAAGTCTACCAGTCATTTCACCTATGATCTAGACAAAAATACCATATACTGGGATCTCAGTAAGATTAAATTCATTGGAGATATGTCAGTTGAGGCAATTGTGCTGGATAGAGATGAGAATGGCCAATTCTTCTCAATAAAGGAATTCTGGGACAGAATGAAGGAGTTCAATAAAGAGAGGGTAGGCAGTAAGGTGACTGCAGTAAATAAAAGGACAATGATTCAGCTAACATTAGCAGGAGCATTTGATGAGATGTATGGCATAATCAAGGATACTATATGTAGGAGAGCTGTAGTAATGCAGGATATCTATGAGAAGATATTTAAGGAGGATATCTTAGAGGAATACCACAGCAATAGTACATTCAATCCATACTGGGGAGTTAAGCAGTATGAGGTATGTAAGCTATCCAATTTGAACTATAAAACTATAGTCAGTGAGGATGATCAGTTCTACTCCTATCTGGATGATTATGTAGATGGTGATCAGTTCAATACACTCAGTAAAACTAGGCCAGTTGTAGTTATAGGCCTTGTTAATAATGTGCTGATCAGAACAACTAAGAAGGGAGATCCATATGCTATGCTGGAGCTACTACACAATACAGATATCATTCATGTGAGGATCTGGAGTGGAGAGCTGGTAAATGAGAAAGGAGATAGTAGGTTCAAATATTCATACAAGAAGAATATTCATAATGAGGAGAAGGATAAGATGGAATGGGTGGATATTGAGTGTGACATGAAAACTATGCTTGAGAGGCATAGTGGCAGGATGGTTATCATGAGAGGTAATGTCCAGATGCCTGATCAGTGGAAGTCACACAATGAGTTGATGATCTCATCAAGAATGAAAGGGTTATTAGTAAAGTTTTTATAAATTAATTTTGTGGAATCAGATATAAGCACTATATTTGACTCCAGAAATAAAAAGAGAATCTATGAGTAAAAAAGATCTAACTCCAATATTATCAGAGAAGGAAATTCCAGAAATTGTACTTTATTTAGAGATCCACTTTGGTTATAGAGTCCAGAATCCAACTTCAAAGGATGGATTGATAGCAATAGCAAATCAATTATATACACATAAAATAAGTGAGGATACTAATAGATTTTTGCTATTTCAGCATTTATCGGAGTATGTAGACCTTACAGAGAAAATGCTTACAAATGCACTATACACTTCTGTAACTACATTTGTGAGTAAGCATGTTAAGACTAAAGCAATTCCTTCACTAGAAAAGAGGAAGGAAGTTTATTTCCAAGTTAGGGATATTATCATCTCTAATTCAGTGAAGGTATTAAAACCTTCCAATTTGCCAAAGAGAGAGAAATCCAGAGATGTTATTCCTTCAGGAATGAAGAGTACATTCTTAAAGAAGCCTAATGTTAAGGTCTCTGGTGTTACAAAGGTAAAAGAACCAAGGATCAATAAGATCATAGATACTCTAATTGATGAGAATGGATTAGATCTATTCACTGAGATTAAACCAAAGATGATCATGGATGCCTACTCTAGACTTCATAATGATACAGTATCAGATGGATATGTCTATGGAGTCATTACTAGGAGAAAAAATAGAGATAAAAATAACTAATGATATATAATTTAGGGTTTGATGGTGAGCATGAACATATTGATGTGCCATTTAAAGACAAGAATGTAAGGTTAGCCTTTGCAGGGTTTGACATAGAATTGAATGTAGAAGAGTATACTACAATCGATTATAACAATATTTATGGAGAGTTGCTGACTATTGCTACTTTGATCAATAGAGTAGGGATCTGGAAGGCAGAAGCTGAGTATCAGTATGACATGGCCAGACTAAACTACCAGAGGCATTTAGCTGAGATTAGTGAGAGTTTAAGAAAGACTCTAATAACTGAAGTAAATGATAGAACTAAGTATCCTTCAAATGATCAGGTGAATAATGCAGCATTCACTGATAAGACATCTATACTTCTCAAGGGTAAGATGTACAGATTGAAGAAATATCATGCTGTATTGGATGCCTTCTATTGGGGAGTCCAGAATAAAAGTACTAAACTAAACGCATTATCCGAAAATTTAAGCCTTAAACCAGTAGACTTTGAAAGTAATATAATGGAAGGTAAAGTAAATGGATATTATATAAAGTTTGAGAATCGTAAAAGTATATTAAGTAACAATTAAAAAGAGAGAAAAATGAGTCTAAGAGACAAGTATTCGCAAAGAGTGGAAGCATCTCCTCTATCTAGCCAGATAAAAGATGCAGAAGAAAAAATGAGCCATGGAAATGGAGGAATTAACTGGTTAAAGATCCAAGAGGGATTCAATGACTTCAGATTATTCCCTTCAATTGATGAAGAATCAAATTTCATCCAATTGAAACACACCCACAGGCTACCAATTGAGGAAGAGGATAGAGATGGCAATTTGGTCATCAAGGAAAGAAAGCCTATTTTCAACTCAAGAACTCATGGAGGAACTCCAAAGGATGTAATTGATGAGTATATAGCATTCTATGAGAGAAGAGAGATAGATAAGATCAAGAAGATGGATATCTCTAAGCAGGATTTTGGTAAGAAGGTGAAGGAAGTAATGAAGCCTATCAGATATTTTAAGACTGGTATCTCTGGAGAGTTCAAATGGACTGGGTATGGAGGTATTATTACATGGAATGATGCAGGAGATGCACCTGCTAGTATTGAGAAGGGAGTATTTGAGTTCCCTTATTCAGTAGGGAAGAAAATGGATTCACTGGCAGCAGCTCAGGATCGTAGAAGTAAGGTGACAGTTACTAATCCTTTTACAGATATTGATACAGGAGCTGTATTAGTTCTGGAGTATGATAGTAAGAAGGATCCAAATGATAAGTATGCAGTATCATTGGATAATGAGGTTAGTATCCCATGGTCAGAGGAAGATCTTCAATGGTTAGAAGATCAGAGTCCATTGGCTGAGAGATATGTTGGATCCTACAGAAGATTAGACTTCAATATGGCCATTGAAGGATTAACCAGATTTGATGCAAAGCATAATTTTGGTATCATGGCAGATCCTACCTTCCAGACAATTGTTAAGGAGATTTCTGGATACTATCCAGCAGATGTAAATGAGCCAATGATCGTAAGAGCAGGATCTAAGGCAGAGAAGGCCAAAGTAGAGGCAGCAGATCCATTTGCAGGTGTAGAGACTAAAGAAGAAGATCCAGCAGCAAATAGAAGAAGAAGAGCTGCTGCAACTACTACAGCTCCAATTGTGGAAGAGAAGAAAGTAACAAGACCTATGGTAGATCCAGCTATCTTTGATGATGATAATGACAAGCTGAGTCTCATGGATAGAAGTGAGCTACTTGCCTATTCTCAGGCTAATTCTTTGAATATATTGGTGACAGCAGATCATACAGATGATATGATCAGAGCCTTCATCAGAAATGAGGAGGATCTATTAAAGGCAGAGGCTAAAGGAGAGGATTACACTCCATTTGAGGAAGTGCCTGATCAGGAAACTCCTGCAGCAGAGCAGCCAGTAGATGAGACTCCTGCAGTAAGCAGAAGATCCAGAAGAGGAGTACAGAATAAAATATCAGATGCATTCTAATGGAGAAGAAACTAGCATTCTCAGTAGTAGCAGATCCTCACCTCTCAGATAAAAATATCTCTGAGGTAGAGGCTGCTATGAGGCTGAGTATCGATAAGACAGTTGAGAAGGGATCTACTCTACTATTTGTTATAGGTGATATCTTTACAGATAGGAAAACTCAGTCATTCAATACAATGCAGGCCTTTACTAGGATCTTGGACTATGCACATAATAAGAGTGTTACTCTGATGTGCATCCCGGGTAATCATGATAAGATCGATTACACATCCAAGAATTCATACCTAGATATATACAGATGGCATCCAGCTATGGATCTAGAGACAGGTATAGGTCAGATTACATTGGATACAGGATGGACAGTATTCCAACTACCATACTTCAGGGAGAAGGATGCACTCCTTCCATATTTGGAGGAATTAAATAAAATAGGAATTCCAAGGAAGAGTGTATTATTAACTCACTTATCTATTGATGGGGTTAGAAATAATGATGGATCTGAGGTAAGTGAGACACTACCTAGAGATACCTTCAAGAAATTTGGTAAAGTTTTAGTTGGTCATTACCATGATAAGCAGGAATTTGGTAATATTACCTATATAGGATCTCTACTCCAGAACAACTTTGGAGAGGATACTAATAAGGGTATTACTTACTTCTATACTGATGAGTCAATGGAGCAGGAAAGTCTGGGAGAGAGCCTATTTTTGACTGTAGATGTAGATCTAAATGATACTACCAAGGCCAAGATCAATAAACTGGTTAAGGACTATGCAGATGTGAAGGATAAGATCAGGTTTAGATTTGAAGGATCTAAGGATAAATTCAAGAATGTACCTAAGTCTCTAATAGAATCAAAGGGGATCAAGGTTACTTTCAAAGAAGAGAAGGTTGAGACTGTAGCTGTAGATGCTGAGGTAGCAGATAGCTTTGCTGCATTCACCAAGACATCCATTCTGGAAGAGTGGGATGGATACTGTGAGAAGGATGAGGAGAGAAAGGGATTTCATAAAGAAGGTAAAAAAATACTAGAGGAAACATTATGAGCAAATCAGAGAAGGGATTAAATACATTAATGGATAACTTGAATAAATCCATTGGTGAGAAGGCTATTGTAAAGCTAGGAGATGCTGATAGGAATGTAGAGAGAATCCCTACAGGATCCCTAGAGGCAGATTATGTTCTAGGTGGTGGATGGGCAAAAGGAAGAGTAGTGGAGATTTTTGGATGGGAGTCCAGTGGTAAAACTACACTAACTCTTCATACCATTGCTGAGGTTCAGAAAACAGGAGGAGTAGCAGCATTCATAGACATGGAGCATTCATTGGATCCAGAGTGGGCAGGCACTATTGGAGTAGATGTTGACAATCTAGTGTTTATGCAGCCAGATAATGGTGAGCAGGCTCTAGAGACAGTTAATCAAATGGCATTATCTGGAGAGGTGGATATTATTGTAATAGACTCAGTTGCTGCATTAGTACCAAAGAGTGAGTTAGAGGGAGAGATGGGTGATGCAAATGTAGGTAAGCATGCTAGATTAATGAGTCAAGCTATGAGAAAGATCCCAAATTCTGCACAGAAAACAGGTACAACTGTCATCTTTATCAATCAAATGAGAATGAAGATAGGAGTGATGTTTGGGAATCCAGAAACTACTACAGGAGGAAATGCATTGAAATTCTTTGCATCTCAGAGACTGGAAGTAAGAAAGAAGAATCCTAAGAAGGATAAAGATGGTGAGAAGCTATCCAATATAGTAGCTCTAAAATGTGTTAAGAACAAAGTGTCAGCTCCATTCTTAGAGTCTGAGACTGTGATCACTTATGGACTAGGTATAGATACTGTCTGGGAGGTACTTCAATTAGGGGTAGAGGCTGGTATTATTAAGAGAGCAGGATCTTGGTTCAGTTATGATGAGACTAAATTAGGTCAGGGACAGGATGCAGTTTTGACATTGTTAAGAGATAATCCAGAATTGTTAGAAGAAATTAAAAATAAAGTAGTAAATTTATAGGCCGAAAAAGAGAATCGAATGTATACACCAACAAAATTGAAAATTAAAAACCTCATGAGCTATCAAGATCTTGAGGTGGACTTGCAAACAGGAGCTACTCTAATATATGGAGTAAATCAATTTGATGAAGGTCAGAATGGGAATGGTTCAGGAAAGTCAGTGATCATGGAAGCATTAGTACTTTCATTCACTGGTAGACCAATGAGGCCAGACACTACACCAAGAGATCTTATCAGAAGGGAAGAAGAGGTTATGGAGGTAACTTTACATCTCTCAAATACAATGCTTAATACCCAATTGATAATTCATAGAGTATTCCACTTAAAATCAAGTAAATCTCAAGAGGTAACTATTACAGAAGGAACAAAGCCTGTAGATGTAACTGATGCTAATCATGCAAATCAGGTCATCTTAGACTTCCTAGACATCCCAAAAGAAGATCTGATGAACTACTACCTTATTGACAAAATGAGGTTCCAGTCATTCTTTTCTGGAGGTGATGCAGCCAAAAAGAAAGTGATAGGGAGATTCTCAAATATAGAGCTATTAGATCCAGCAGTCCAGCAGGTGAAGGATAAGAGTACAGAGCTCAGTAAATTGATAGCTATAGAGGATCAGAGTAGAGCTAGAGAGGAAGGATCTATTAATGCCTACACTAATACATTAGAGCAGGAGAAAAATAGGGATCAGAATGCAGAGAGACAAAGTGCTATTGCTAGAGTAAAGGCTACAATAGCTGAACATGAGCTCAATATCACTACTCAGACAGCCAGTAAAGTTCAGGCAGAAGGTCAGATTAAGGAGTATGGGTGGAAGATCACAACTCTAAAGAGTAGAATTGCCACAGGTCAGGGATTGATTGATCAAGTAGGTAGCTCTAAGCTGGAGATCACAGAGAGTATCAATGAGGTAAATGAGATGATCAAGCAGATCAAGGATAAGACAGCTCAGGCAGATAGACTTCTAATTGGTAAGGTTGAATGTCCAGAATGTAAGCATGAATTCAATGCATCAGATCCATCTAAGGATCTAACAAAGGTAAAGAATGCAATACCAATGCTGAAGGAGGCACTGGAAGAGCAGAATATATATTTAGCTGAAGATCAGGAGGACATTAAAGTATTGAATGAGAAGGAGACTACTCTAACTAATCTAAAGAGGACTTTGAATCAGGATCTAAATACTCTGGAGAGTGAATTGAGTAGATTCCAGAGAACAATTCCTGCAGCAGATCAGTCCATAAAAACAAGTAAGGAGACTATAAAGATATCTATTCAATCCATAAAGGATCTTGAAGAAACTAAGATAACCAACAAAACAGCAGAGATCCAGAAGGTCATCAAGCGGCATGAGGCTAATATCATTGAGATAGATAAACATATAGAGGCAATTGAGAAGGATATCACTAAAAATGATGACATGCTAACTCATTTTAATAGATTTAAGACACAATTAGTCAATAAGACTGTAGGTGTGATAGAATTCTACACAAATAAGTACCTAGATGCCATGAAATCTTCAATATCTGTAACTATTTCAGGATATAAGGAAACTAAAAGTGGTAGCATCAGTGAGAAGATCTCAACTATAGTTAATCGTAATGGTGTAGAGATTGGATCAATAGGGCCATTCTCTCAAGGAGAAAGAGGGAGGATAGATATTGCAGGGATCTTAGCACTACAGTCTCAGATCAATTCAAAGTCTACAGCTGGAGGGTTAAATCTCCTATTCTTAGATGAGATTGTAGAGAGTATTGATGAGGAAGGAATAACAAACATTCTCAAGTCATTAGATGACCTAGGGAAGTGTATTTATATCATTACCCATTCAGTATACAATGGGAACCATGATAAGGTTGTAAGAGTAACAAAAGAAGATAAAGGAGTATCAGTATGGGAAAGCCTGTAGTATACATAGCCAGTGATTATATGGACTTCCTTCAATACCAGAAGGAGAATCCTGAATCAGAATGCATACACATAACAGATGTGTCTACATTAGGTGGAAGAGCTGCAGGAGAGATTGTAGAGATGAATTCTCTGAAGTCATTATGGAACTGGGTAGGTATTTCAGAGTCTATAGATCGATTTAAGAATACTCACAAGAAATTCTATGAGGTGAAGGAGGAGAAAAAAGATATAGATCTTTTAGATCTAGATGAAGATGATCTAGAATTGGGAGTTTAAAAGGAAAGTATGAATAAAGTATATGTAGGAATGGATCCGGGTAAGTTAGGAGCCATGACAATAATGTATCCTGATGGTAATATAAAGATATTAGGATTCCCTATAATAGGGAAGGAATATGATCTGCAGGAGTTTAAAAAGATCTTCATGAGAATGAGGTTTAATCATCATATAATTATTGAGGATGTTAAAGCTCTACAGGGAGCAATGAAGGCTGGGAATTGGAGTCTCTCCAGAGGTAAAACAATTCTGGAGGTGATGGCATCATGTTTTGACATACCATATACACTGGTGCATTCCAAGACATGGCAGAAGGAGATGTGGCAGGGAGTACCTATGCAATATAAGCCAACTAAGACAGCATCTGGTAGAAAAAAGACTGATACTAAAGCAATGAGTTTAATAGCTGCTAAGAGGTTATTTCCTGATGTAGATCTAAGGGATCCAAATAGGAAAACAGAGAAGGCTATGAAGATACATGATGGTGCAGTGGATGCATTATTATTAGCAGAGTATGGAAGAAGAAAATTTTAAGATATGGAGATAAAGTTAACAGCAGACAGTATTCCACAGGATATACTAGAATCAATTTATGCTATAGTAGATTGGAGTCATAGTGTGATCGTAATAGGTGGAAGAATATTGGTAATAGATGGAGAGTATTCATTCGCTAATGCAATGGATTCTACTGATCAACATGATATAGGAGCTAAGGATGTAACAACATTCATAATTGATCATAAAAACTACTTAGTAACTGGGAAGATGCAGGAGCAATTTCAGACATTTTTAGATGCAGCTATTAGGAGAATTTATAGATATAACAAATATACTAATTTTGTACAGTTCATGAAGCACTAAACAGAGAGAAGAGAGTTGAGAGAGAAAATAAAAATTCCAATTGGTTTATATCAGTCAATACAATGTCCTAAGATAAGGCATAGTGTTGACTTTTACTATCAATTGAAGTCTATCAATTCTACTGGGTTTATTCATAAGAATGCTCTTCTGGAGCAGACTAAATGGATAGGCCTATCTGAAGCATCCATCTATAGAAAGATCTCTGCCCTAATTGACCTAGAATGGATCAAGAAGGTAGGGAATGGATATAGGTTATGCTCATATGATCGTTTATTTGCTAAACTCAAGCTAAGATATAAGCATTGGGATCAAGGTAAGCTGGATGAGAATATGAGAGCTACAGATCTCTCAGCATTTCATGAAGTAAGAAGGAATTTAATTAAGCAAGGAAAGGCAGCTAGTCAGACTGTTTTGAAGGATAGAGTCTACCAACGTAACTACAGGAATCGCAGAGGTGCAACAAAGAGAGAGTTTTTAGACTCTCTTGCATCTACTCATACAGCGTATATGGTGGAAAGGAGTCTGGAGAATATAGAATTGATTAGAAATGCTGAGGATGGTGAGAAACCTTCCAAGATTTGCAACCCAAATATTACACTCTCAAATAGAGGCTTACAGAGACTTTTAGGTATCAGATCGACTTCTGGTACCCATGAGCTAGTAAAGAGGCTGGAAGCAGCAGGATTTTTGCTTGTGGGGAGAAATAAGAGGGTTAGAGTAGGGGACAAAATTGAATACCATGAGTTCCTTATTAAATTTGGTTTTGAGAAGTATGATTTCATTCAGGGGTATGCATTTAGGAAGTTACCTAATAAGCTGGATGTGTCTCCAGAGTTTCTGGATCTAAGAAGATTTAATACTAAGAATGAAGAAGTATATGACTATGCCTATGGGATTATTTAACTCTTAATAAAAGAACATACTCTTTCTCACAGGCTAACTATTAATAATAGCTACTTACAGTAGCTTAAACAGAGAAAAACAAGAAAAAGAGAAGAAAAGTTCTAAAAAAGTTGCACAGTAAATATATAGTAACTATATTTGCTCCTATAAACATCTAATTAAAACATCACAATGGTAAATTCAAGTGCAATAGAGTTTAAAAAATCAATAGAGAAAGGCCTACCAACTTTGGTGGCATGGGGTGCAAAGAAAACATTTCGTATGTATGTACCTATAGCAGAGCTAAAGCAATTCAAAAATGAAATCAACATTTACATGAATGAGCAAAACCATAACTTCAAATGGGATACATTATTTGGATCTGCAATCAATAGTCAGAGAGAAATTTCAATAACAATAAAATAAAACATCACATCATGGAACACAAAACAACAAAAGTAGAATGGGACATCTCAACAGGGGATAAGTCAGAATTTTATACACTATGGAGAACTATAGATGTAGATCTAAGACCTAGAAATGCAGATGGATCTATCAAGAAGATGGAGAGAAGTGAGGTAATTAACTCAATTGGAGGTCATTTGTATCTTCATACACATCAGAAATTCATCCAGAATCTATCTAAGGATCCTAAAGAAGCATTAGAGAAAGCATTGGAATTAGGAGCTGATGTAACTGAGGAGGACTTTTCATTTAACTTGAAGAATTACTCTAAGCCATCTACTACAGCATTTGGTGCCAAGATGAAGCATAAGAGAAAATGGGATAGGAGACTAGAATGCACAGTGGATGTATGGAGTGCAAAGGCTACACCTACCTTCTGGGAAGTATGGAGAGAGGATAAGGATACTTTGAAGGAAATGGGATGGGCATTATGGAAGAGTCCAAAGGGAGCATGGTATATGTTCTTAAACATACCAGATTTATCAACTAAATTAGACAATAAATAACATCATGGAAGCATCAAAATTATCAAATCACAAAGTAAATGAAATCGTATTACTGGAGGGATTAACTACTTCAGGAAAGACAGTATACAATCCAGTAAAGATCACTAAGCAGGATGGAGATCATACACTTGTATTCCTATTCAATGATAAGTTCAGAATGAAGGTTCCAAGTCCTACAGAGTGTTATGTGGTAGGTCTAGAAATTGATCTAGGAGACTTAAAAGCACTATTTGTACATACCAGAAATGCCTATGGCAATAGAACATTTGGAGAGTGGTGTGATCTTACTAAGGTTGCATACTGCAAATTCATCAAAGGGAAGGAGAATCCTAAGACATTCAGCCAGTGGGTGAATGGTCAAATTATAGCACTAACAACATAAACAGCAAATATCATGGGAATATCCCACAAATAATTCGTAAATTTAGATATGACTATACAAGCAACAATTATTTCAGCAGTTATTATCTATTGTGTCTTTGAATCAGTAAAGAGGATCCTAGAGATCAGGTACTTTGCTAAGAAGGATGAAGAATCAGCAATCCTAGAAGAGCAGTTCAGACAAAGTGTTCTGGATAGTAATAATCAAGAACCAGAGCCAGCTCCTCCAACAGGAATTGTTTTAAGTCCAATGCAGGTGGAGTTAAGAGATACCTATGAAATTGTGTATGGGAATGGCTTTGACTCTAGTGTAAGACAGTTCTTTACCAACTGGGAAGGATTGATGTATACAATCTCTCTTCTTATCCAGAGACAAATGCCAGTGACTCTTCAAGTAGATACTCCTTATAGGGATGCTATGAAGGATGCACTGAGTAATCTACCAGAGGTAAGAAAATCTCTGAATGATGTTGGTGAGGCTATCATGAGCATATCTAGATCATACAATATTGCATCTGGTGAGGTGATTACTTACCTATCTCTGATGTATCCAAAGTTATTCAAATCAGATCTTACTGTAGCAATTCAATTTGTGATCTACAAGGATCTTGGAATAGATAGGTTGACTAAGGGAGATCTTAATGAGACTCTTCCTAGGCTTACAAATGGAGATCTAGTATTGATTGGGAGGGAACTTACAGAATGGTATTCTGGAGATAATCTGGAGACTATCCAGCAAGAGATAACTGCAGAGCTGAGGAATCGTATGGATTCTGGTATGTTTAATAACACATCAGCTGCAGAGATAAGATCGATATCAGTTAGATTATCATCTTATTCAAATGCATTAATAAATCAGGAACTAGAACCAGATCCAATTATATCTGGGATTGTAGATCATATTGATGGAGTACTGGAATACTATAAAGAGAGAACGAAAAACAAAAAGTAATGGGAGATAAGCCAAAATTGAGAGTGATTGATCATGAGATTGTAAGGAAGAAACAGAGAGGTTATTGTGATACATTGCATCATCCAGATGAGAAGATTAACCAGATCAAGCAAGTTCTGGAAGGCCAGAGTGATCTGAGTACCTTAGATCTATTTGCTGGGAGAGGTAATTGCTCTAAGATCTATACAGATTATGGATTTGTTCAGGCTAATGAATTCAAAGGGAAGGTCTTTACTGAATTGAGGGAGCAGATCAGAGAATATCCAAATATCTTCATCAATAGAACTAATTCATTCCTAGACTTTCACAAGAGGATAGCTGAAAAACAGACATTTGATGTGATTGATCTGGATCCATATGGGTTCCCTAATAGATTCTTCCCAGATGTATTCCTACTTATTGAGAAGGGATTCATGTTTGTGACTATGCCTAAGCCATATGTCAACATCCTCAATGGGATCACTAAGGTTCATTTAACAAGTTATTATGGTGAGCAGAATCCTTCCATGGAGACTATCATAGAAAGGATAGCTCTCTGGGGATTATGTCACTGGAGAAAAGTAGAATTAATTGACTCATTAGATCTCAAGAGTGTTTGGAGATTTGCGTTTGCAGTAGAGAAGGTGAAAGCCACTGAGTATACTGGAGTCAGAAATAGATAGAAATCATGCAGAAAGTACTTTTAACAGCGTTATTATTCATTTCCATGTTAGTGCATGCAGATGAGAAGATCATTCAAAATATGCTAGATGGCATAGCTGAGGTTGAGAGTTTGAGTGGTTTATTAACCAATGGTGATGGAGGGAAGGCAATAGGCCATCTCCAGATCTGGAAGATCACAGTAGATGATGTGAATAGGATCTACAAAACATCCTACACTTATCAAGATCGTAACTCAGTCCAGAAGTCAGAGGAGATGTTCATAAAGTATCTCAGTTTCTGGGGTAAGCAGTACCAGAAGAATACAGGCCAATATCCTACAGAGGAGATATATGCAAGGATCTGGAATGGTGGGCCAAAAGGATACAAGAAGAGATCAACAATAGTGTATTGGAGTAAATATTTAAAAACAAAAAGAGAGAGATATCATGAAAAAATTATTAAAAAGCCTAAGAGCAAGTATTGCCAAGAGAATGTACAACTGGAGTGTGAAGATCCTAAAAGTAGATCAAGATCTTTCTCAGCACCTAAAATCTGGAGAATATAAAGTAGGCAGATTTGCTATGAGGTATCCTCTGAAAGATTCAGAGTCAGCATTCCTATTAAATCTACATTCAGATCTTCCCATGGGACTAACAGTATTAGCTCCAGAAACATCTGTATATTACAATTCAATAGTAGACATGAATAGCCTCACAGTTAATAAGCTACAGGAGAGATATGCAGAAAAGTTCATTGATCATATTAAGCCAGAGCTTATGAAGATGGTTAAGATAGTTCCTGCAACAGGTAGGCTAGGAAGGGTAGACTTTTTTGTGACTAGATTCACTGGTATTCAGGAACTTAACAAGAATTGATGAAAAAAGGTTGTATTATATTTGCAGGGTAAATATATTTATTATACTTTAGCTGCATAATAACAACTAAAATACATCACATCATGAAAGTACAGAACGCAAAAGTAGGATTACACATAGGATTCGGAGGAGAATTTTATACATTATGGTCAGTAGGATCACCAGATGGAGAGGGAGAGCAGCAAGCATCATTTTGGAAGAACATCAGTAGGGATCTTGAAGAGGCTAAAAAGCTATATCCAAAAGCTCATTTTAGTGGGTTAAAAGGAGATTCATGGGTTATGAGCTCTGGACAAAAATTTGAGCCTAGAGATCATTCATTACCAGAATTCCAGTGTGGGAAGTATAAAGGAGAATTGATCTCTGAGTGTACAGATTTTAAATATCTAGAGTGGTATTCTAATAATTACCATTGTCCTCCAGCAACTGCTCAACTATTAGCTAATGGGTATGTTGATATGGATGGGTTCTTAATGACACAAGAGGATTATGATTCAATACAGTTGATAAAAAATGCAAAAGAGGCATTGATAGGAGAAGGAATCCAAGTGAAGGTTATGAGTAATGTAAATGACAATGGAGGGATTAAGATAATTACAGAGGCACTAGATGCATTAGGTAATTATCCTTGGGGATTTGAAGTAATGGTATCAAAAGATATCTATATGGCAACTTCTGAGAGATATTACAATGGTTATAATTACAGAGTATTAGCAGGAATGAGATCTATGAAGGGTGATGCTGTAGTAACTATTGAAAAGGTAAAAGATTATTATGGAGATGATCATTATACAATTACTAAATTCGAGAAAGCATAATTAATATAAACAATAAATTGAACATCATGAAAAACACAGTTTTAACAGTACAGAAAGAAGGATTTGTAGGAGTATTAACAGTCAATGAGGCAGGAGAGGCTCATCTAAGGTATCTAAATCCATTCCAAGAGGATCAGGATGATGACATCCCAGAAGAGGTAACAGATGCTCTCTATGTCAAGGCAGAGAGAAAGGTTAGAGGTCATAACATCTCTAAGGAAGGGAAGAATAATCCTTGGGGATTCGTAATGTATTAAGATGTATACAGTAAACGCAATAAAATTAGTATCAGCTGAAAAGCCAACACAACTCCTCCTCTCAACAGATGAGGAGTTTGATGTGCATGTAATCTACAGGTATGGGATCATGATTGTATTAGTTAATGATGATGAGCTGCACAAGGCCAAACTGACAAAAGATTATACAGACTCAAAGATGAAACAGGAGGACATCATTGAGTATTTAGAGGAATTTCTTCCTGAAGAACTATTAAACTTTTCATTAATAAAAAAGAGAGAAAATGAGCACACAGAGTAAACATCTGAAGGTATTTAATACTGGAGGGACAAAAAGAAAGGGTGGATCTATGACAGCTAGAGAGATAGCTGCATATGTCAAAAAAGAAACTGGTGAAGATTTAGAATTTACTGATCTGAAATCTAGAAAACGTATTGCTACAAAGGCACTACAGGCATTAGTTAGTTATGATGAACATCAAGCAGTTTGTTGTGGTAAAACTGATGAGGAGCCAAAAATGCCTCAATATATAGGTCATAGAGATTTACCTGATAATGTATGCTGTGATCCAGTTACTGTAGCAGATCATGAGGCTAAGGCTCTAGGATTAACTCCAGAGCAGTATGATGAGCATATAGAGGAGCTCCTAGAGCCAGCTCTACATGCAGCAGATCCATTGAACGTACTTGATCTAACAGAGCTCTCCAGATGGGACATGGCAGCTCACTACAGAGCAGCTACTGGCAAGGGAATCAGAGCTACCAAGCTAGGAGTTCTATTCTCATCCAGATGGGAATTGGCTAGAGATCTGGCCATTGGACTCAATTATGAATTTGATGATTTTATCTGTTAAAGAGAGATGAAAAGGAGAATAGTTTTAATTAAAGGCAGTGGCTACAAGTCTGGTAAGGACACAGCTGCTGCTTTTATTGCAAATAAGCTACATATAGGAAGGCCTAGATTGATCCTGAAGGGAATGTTTGCCTACACTGTTAAGAAGTTAGCTGAGAGCCTAACTGGAATGAAGATGATAGATCTGAATACTCCAGAGAAAGAACACTACCTAAGACATCCATTCAGGAACCCTACACCAGATTTTAGTCAAGTGCAAAAAGAAACATACCTAACACTTTGGGGTATGACTCTTGGTAGAATGCTACAGCTATTAGCTACTGAAGGTATGAGGAATAACTTTGATAAGGATATCCATGTGAAAGCAGAGGCCATCAGGATCAATAATCTAGTTGATGAGTATGCAGAAGGATATGAGGATATTACTGTGATCATATCTGACTGGAGATTCCCAAATGAAGAAAAACTCTCAGATTATCTCATTGGAGATTGGGAGGTACATCTAGTTGAGGTGTTTAGAAATGCACCTGATGAAGATCCAATTTGGACAGGGGGTAATACTGGTAGAGATATGATGCATGAGTCTGAAAGTTATGAGATGAATTCTGCTCATGAAATAGATAACAATGGATCCCTATTAGAATTAGCTGAGGCATGTGCTCAATTTGTAAAGAAGATTAAATGATCAAAATTTATACTGATGGATCTTGTGATAACTCACTGAATAAAACCAGAGTAGGAGCAAGAGAAGGAGGCTGGGGAGCAGTTATAAATCTACCAGATAACTCCAAGAGAGAGCTATCTATAGGTACATACTACAATACTTCATCTGCTAGAATGGAGCTCAGGGCAGTTATAGCTGTTCTGGGTATCTATAAAGGCAAAGGTATCCCAATAACAATATTCTCTGATAACAAATATGTCACCAGTGCATTCAGTGAAGGATGGGTATTCAATTGGGAGAGAACTGAGTGGAAGAAGAAGGGTAAGATGAGAGAGAATCATGATCTCTGGAAGAGGTTCCTAATTCACTTCAGGGAGATGCATGAAAATGGCATTGAATTGAAGCTAAATTGGATCAAAGGTCATGATGGACATCCTGATAATGAGAGAGCTGACTTATTAGCCAATAATGCTAGGAAGAAGAGAGTGGATATGATACCAGATGGTGATCCATTAATTTAAAACAATATGAAAACACAAAAAGAAATATTAGATAAAATAGCACAGTTGGAAGAAGGTGTTAAGAAAACTCAACACTTATTAAATACTAATCAGTTTACTGATAAAAATAAAGATGTTATGCTACAAACTGTGCGAGATATAAAAGATGACATTAAGACTTTAGAATGGGTTTTAAAATAATTGTAGCTAACACTAAGTAATAGTAAAAAATTAACAATAGTAGATGATAATAATTTGGTATAAAAATGCTAAATTTAGTAGTTCATTTCTATATCAATAATAAAAACATTCAATAAACAATGGGCAAAGGCAAGCAATTCATTTCAGATCTAAAATTATATACAGATTACTTAAAATTCAAAGATGATCTGGGAAGATTTGAGAAGTGGGAAGAGGCTGTGGATGAGGTATTAGATACACATATTATGAGGTATGGAGAGGTAGCTAGGCCTCTCATTAATGAGGTAAGGCCATCATACCTGAACCTAGAATTACTAGCATCACAAAGAAACTTACAATTCAGGGGAGATCGTATCCTTAAAAACAATGCAAAGCTGTACAATTGTTGTACTACTTATGCATATTCTCCAGATGTATTCCATAGAGGATTTCATGTACTTCTATCAGGTACAGGATTAGGAGTATCATTAAAGAGGGAGTTCACAAAATTCCTTCCAGCTGTTCACAGGAGAACAAAGGGAGCAAAGATATTTGTAGTACAGGATTCCATTGATGGCTGGGCAGATGCTGGTAAGGTTCTTATGAGCTCTTACATAAAGCACTCTTCACTATTGGAAGAGTATTATGGATATGAGATCAAGTTTGACTATTCATTAGTCAGAGAGAAGGGAGCATTTATTACTGGAGGGTTCAAAGCACCCGGGCCAGATGGTCTGAAGCTGGCCATGGAGAGAATAGAAAAGCTACTCAATGATCACATAAACTCAATGGGAGAGGGTAAGAGATCAGCTCCAATAACAGGGATCATAGCATATGACATATTCATGCATCTATCAGATGCAGTATTATCTGGAGGAGTAAGAAGATCAGCTATGAATATCATCATGGATGAGGATGATTATGATCTGATCAATGCCAAGACAGGAAACTGGAGACAGACACATCCATGGAGAGCTAGATCAAATAACTCAGTAGGACTGATAAGAGATGGATTCACTAAGAAGCAATTCAATGAGCTGGTGAGTAAGAATGAGGGAGATAATGATCTAGGATTTGTATTCATGTCACATTTTGCTGATATGTTCAATCCATGTTTTGAGATTGGGTTCAACTTCTGGGAGCAGATCAAGAATAGAGAGGAGTCAGTATTTCAATTCTGTAATCTAAATGAGATCTCAGCATCAGCATGTGTAGACTCTAAAGGGAATTTCTCAGAGAAGAAGTTCTATCAGTTATGCAAGAGAGCATCCATATTAGGTACACTACAGGCTGGATATACTTCATTCCCTTATCTTGGGAAGCAGACTGAAGAGATAGTGGCAGGAGAGGCCTTATTAGGCATATCGATTACAGGCTGGATGTCAAGGCCAGAGCTATTCAATCCAGAGATCCTGAAGGAGGGAGCTAGAATAGTAAAAGAAACTAACAAGGAAGTAGCTGCAATTCTTGGGATCAATCAGGCAGCCAGAACTACCACAGTGAAGCCATCAGGTAATGCATCTGTTATTCTACAGACATCATCAGGGATACACCCAGAGCATTCTGAGAAGTATTTCAGAGTAATGCAGCTCAATAAGGAGAGTGAGACAGCACAGTGGTTATTAAAGAACAGGCCAGAGATCTTGGAGGAGTCAGTATATTCTGCATCCAATACAGACTATGTAGTATTCTCTCCATGTGAGAATCCAGAAGGTACCATCTATAAAGATGATATGAAGGGTATCAAGCATCTAAAATTGATTGAATTAGTTCAGAATTATTGGGTTAGGGAAGGCACCAATAGAGATCTAGGGTACAAGTATGATACTGAGCATAATGTATCCAATACAGTTATTGTAGACAATAAAGAGGAGATCATAGATTACATCTTTGAGCATCAGGATAATTTCACTGCTGTATCCTTTTTAGGGGAATATGGGGATAAGGATTATAATCAGGCACCATTCACATCAGTACTAACAACTCAGGAGTTGGTGGATACATATGGAGATGCTGCTATATTTGCATCAGGACTCATAGTTGATGGACTTCACTACTTTGGTGGAGATCTCTGGAAGGCACTAGATCATGTCTTGGATAGAAATATACCTATAGATGGTACCAGAGATCAGGTACTTCTAAGGAAGGATTGGATTAGGAGAGCTAAGAAATTTTCTAGGAATTATTTCAAGAATAACATAAAAAATACTGTATATTGTATGAAGGATGTTCATCTCTGGCATAAATGGAATGTGATTCAGAAGAATTTCAAGCCAGTTGATTTTACAGAGATATTGACAAAACCAAATTACATAGATGCTAATACTCTTGGAGCATTGGCATGTGCAGGTGGATCATGCGAAATATAACATTTATATACTTTAATGAGGAGTGGAATCCTCCAATAAAAACAGAATAAAGATGACTACAGATTACTATCAATTAATAATTAATCATACAGCAATCTATCCAAAGGAGATGGGTATAGCTTATTGTACATTGGGACTTACAGATGAGGCTGGAGAAGTGGCTGGTAAGATCAAGAAGCTATTCAGGGACAAAGATCTTCATATCACTGGCATAGTTCATGAGGAAGATAAGCAGGAGATCGCTAAGGAGCTAGGAGATGTACTTTGGTATATTACAGCATTAGCAAATGAGTTGGGACTATCTTTAAATGAGATCATGGAGATGAATTTCAAGAAGTTGGTAAAGCGTAAAAGTAATGGAACACTGAAAGGATCAGGAGATAACAGGGAAGATGATGTATAAATTAAATGGAATTACATTTCAGATATAGACTGAAAGGGAGTATCTATTATCAAAGTGGAAAGCTCGTTACAGAAGAAGTATCCACAGATGTACTCACTCTCATTCAGTTATGTAAACATAGTATTCAAAAAGAGATTAAGTCTAGGGTATTAACTCTATATTTAGAGGATAAGAGTATAGAAAAGTACAAGTTAAATGGCTAAGGAAATTAACATACCAGATGATGTGATAAATGAAGAGGCTTATTTGAAATACCTGAAGATAAGGGATTCAAAAGCACTCAAGCAAGACACTAGGATGATATATACTTCAGATATCTCACTGGTGATAGATCCTCTATTCCTACTTGATATCATAAAGAGCTACATAAAACACCTACCAGCTGATGAGCAAATTGCTATACTGGAGAGGGTAAATGTTGTTAAGATCCTTAATAAGAAGAAATTCAAGTATAAGAGTGAGGCATTTGGTAAGCAGGCATCTCCTGCACTATCTGTAACAGATGGTGAGTCTGGGATGATGTTTTTAGATGAGAGATCTTCAGAGGTATTGGAGTACTTTGGTAGATACCTATCCATAGATGATGTTTTAAAGATACTCTATGTAGAGTGGGGTGTTGATGTCAGTAAGAGGCAGCTGAAGATCTTCCATGATGATCATAAGGAGAAGATCACAGCTCTACAGGAGACATTCAGGAAGGACACAAATAATGTGAGGCTATCTCATAAGAGAGGGAGGTTGGAAGAGCTCTCATTTCTATATGGAGATAGAAGGGAGAAGTATGAGGTATCAAGATCCAGAGCTGAGGCTGATATGATGTTGAAGATCCTGAAGCAGGTTAAGGATGAGATGCACATCAATACACTCAATATAAAAGGTGAGGTTACTCATAAGATCCAGCATACTGTAGCAGAGCATATTGAGAGGGAGATCATGGGATCCTTGGCCATTAATGATATCATCATAGCCAGAGCAGCATTTAGAATGGGAGTGAATCCTGCACTATTGATCAATAGGCTGCACAATTCTATCTATTCCAAGTTTTCAGGGTTCAATTCATCTAGTCAAGATTTCATGTCAGAAGAGGTTAAATATCCTTCTACAATGGTGTATGACTGGAGAGCTATAGCTAAGAAGCATCAGGATAAGGAAGGTGAGGGTGAATATGCAGAATTTGAAGATATTCCAGAGAAAGAGATCCCAAATATCAATAAGATAAGAGAAGAATTGAAAAGGAAAGCAGCTGAAAGAAAGGTAGTTATAGATAAAGTGAAGGATAAAGTAGATAAAAAGACTAAATAATTTGTATTTACCATATATCTACACTACTTTTGCAGGTAGGATTTGAATAGAGTTGAATTAATTTCGCAAAATATATGTCTTTTATAAAAGAACTGAATGCAGTATGTGATGATCTAATTGCATACTTTGGCTGGAAGCCTGATGAGGTAGCACAAGATCATCAAGAGCATCACCTAAAAATCAAAGTATTTCAATCAAAAAACTTACTAAATACAAACTATGCATTAGCAATTAATCAATTGTATGATGCTATTCCATTTACTTCAGGGATCTATGAGAGGGGATTCTGTAACTTCGTACAGGTATATGGTCATAAGGATCTAAACCCAAAGAGGACTAAGTTCTTGAAGGAATATATAGACATTCTATCCAGATTAATAATCATATATGAGCAATGGAAGAAGGCAACATATCAGCCAATAATAGAATCTATCTATGACAATCCAATAATGGCACATTCAAATCCTGAAGTTACTCCAGAGATCATAGATATGGTCAATAAATTGGTTGTGGAGGATAATACTTTTGAGGTATATAAATACAAGTCAGGAGTGGCCAACATCCAGAGTGCAGATAGATGGACAGTACATCCAGTGATGGGGTTAGGTAGGAGTCTTAATAGTTGGATAGCTGAGGTATATAAGACATTACCAGCAATAGATGGACAGGTTTGGGTATCACTATTCTTGAATCTAGATCCAGTAGACATCTCTAACTCCAATTTTATCATAGCATTACACAAATTAGATAGTGTTTGGATAGTAACTGATCAGAGGTCATTTAATGGTACAAGTATCAAGAGGTTTGAATTCATAGATCACCTATCTGCATTAGATGGGATAGTTGAGTTCCCATATCAGTTACTTGATAATATGGTAGATAGAATAGATGCTATAACAGGAATGGATTATGCTAATAAGGCTAATTCTAGTAGTCATTCATCTAGCTGGACATCTGAAAGCTCTAAGAGGTTTTTTAATCATGTAACTGATTTGGTTAGGAAGGATGTAACTGATATGGATGTTGATTTTGACATATGTTACTATGTTACATCTGGAGGAGCTAATCCATCTCTAATAGCTGTAGAGTTCAAGAAGGATGGTTATATAGTGGCCAGATGGGATGCAGAGTTTAAGACATTATCAGTATCTGAGAATCACAATAATATTTTGAGTTTAGATCTGGCAAGAAATACATCAGGTCAGGCTAGATTATTGATGATATTGATGGCAGATAGTCTGATGAGATTGATCCAATCTAAGAAGAATGATGTGAAGGAGATAGTCTCAGGAGTAGACTTCATACATGATAAGATGGTCAAGAAGGAAACTATCAATTTGATGAGTACTAACCATCTCAATGGATGGGATGAGGTCAGGAAGGATATATTCAATGGGATCATAGGATCTATAGAGTCAGTTTATGGGTTTACTGGAGTATTTACATTGAATCCATATAGCTTAGTAACCAAGTCTAGGGAGTATGAGGCAGACAAAATAGCCTCTCAGGATGAATATGAGCTCCTCTCAGAGAGGTTATTGGGTGATATGGTAGTTAGATCCATCTTACCTAAGATTAATGAACTAGGTAATAGGTATGAAGTTGATACATATAAGTTAAACCAGATGTTTAATAGTCGATATGATGAGATCATGCCAAGGTTAATGGAAGGAAAGAATATCTCATTCATGGATAATGTTGATTCTTACAAAGTATTAGGGGACTTAGCTCCAGCAGTAAGTGGCCAATACTATCCATTTGGAGGAGTGGTAACAATCAGTAAGGCTAGAAGTCAAACTGCTGGAGTAGGTATAGGAAAGACAATAGAGAGGGATCAGGAATGCATGTGCTGTGGATCCAATACAGCAACATCAGTTAAGAAGTTGATCATTACTCACTACAGAGAGCTCATGTGGGTACTTAATGTATCCAGAGAGGAACTACCAGTATATTACCAGAATTATAGAGTAAGCCATAGGATTCCAGAGAGAACTCCAGAGGCAGGCCAGCATCCATTTATAGATGTAGAGGATCCATGTTCTAGAAGAAATCACCTAGGATTAAATTTCTATTTGTATATGTGTAATGACTGTAACACCACTAATAATGTAGGGCCTCATGAGTTTGAGGTGAAGATTACAAAGAAAATAAGAAAGTTTTTTAAGTAAAAGTTGCACAATAAATATATTGGTTATATATTTACACCCAGATAACAACAAAAATCGTACATCATGAACACATTACCAAAATTCAAATCAGGAGACAAAGTGACACATCCAGCAGATCTTTATGGAATGACTGAATCAGTAGTTTCAGAAAAGGGAGCAGAGAGAGTATTCTATAACCATGATGGCAATCTTGCCTATAGAGAGAGTGATCTTCCTTCAATGAGAGAAGAGATCAAATGGGATATTGAAGATGTAGAAGGTGGAGATGCTGTATTGACTATCCATGCATGGCAAGCTAATGATGGTGACTATGGAGGGAAAGAAGAAGTAATAAACTTCTCACATTATGGATATGTAGTCAGAAATGAGAAAATGAATACAATCATAGGAGAGTCACATCTAGCACTTATAGAGGCAGCTCCAGAACCTACTCCAGAGCCATCTACAGACTATCAAGAGTTAATAGCTAAGTTAGATGACCTGAAGAAGAATTGGGATGGTCAGAATCGATTAGATGCTAACTGGGTATGTGTTAAGTTTCCTACAAAGAAATGGAGAGAGGCTAAGAAAGCAGGAGCTAAGAAAGACTATTACTGGGGATGGATTTTATGGAGTGGATCAGTACAGGAGCTAGGTAGTAACTTTGCAGTAGAAGTGATGAAGATAGCACAGCCATACGGACTATTAACCAGAGAGAGACAGTTGTAGGAATGGATAGAACAAAGCCTTATAGTGAGATGATAGGTGAGAAGCACACTGTCAGAGGAGTAACAGGGAGAGGATTATTTCAGGTTACATTACTGGATAGGTTAAGATTAAAGGGAGAAACAGATACAGAGTTTAGACATATGTACTGCAGGATCCATAGAGTGATAAGAGAGGCAGAGGATATCAGAGCAGGAAGGATATTCATAGTTCAAGTGGATCACTTAACAAGAGAAGTAGTAAAAAGATTGATCCCTATGCAGGGATAATAGAGTTCATTGAAAGTATATCAGAAGGGGTTCTGATAGGTGGGATTTGCCAAGGGCAATATTAGTAGCTAAGTTTCATAGTTAGTTTTTAAAGGTTAGTAATTTGGGAGCTACTAAGGAGAATCAAGTCTCCTCCCATCACAAATTAGGTGTGATGGCCTATATTTGTTGTTTATTTAGTAGAAGGGAAGGTGTGATGGCCTTCCCTTTATTAAAAGCAGCAGGAGACATCCAATAAGAAATTTATGAGTGATATAATATTTGAATCAGCAGTGGTATTCCTCAGTCAATTGGCATTTTTATATGCTAGGACTGTGAATATTCATTTTATAGCTGAAGGTGACATCAAGAGGACTCTTATATCTGGAGGACTCATTCATGTTCTATGGTTGATTGCAATAGCTATAGGAGCCAAAGGAGTACTGATGGTGATGGTAGAACATGACATGAGATATATCCCAGTGATAATATTCTCATTAATAGGATCCCTATTAGGATGCTACATAGGATTAATAAGAAGTAAAAAAAGAAAAGATGCTAGAAAGGCCAGTTGATACACAAAAAACTAGAATGGTGGGATTTGCAATAGAGAAGGAGCTAGAGAGCTCTGGAAGATTTGATAAGGTGGTAACACCATTTCCTCACTATCAATTGAAGAGAGATAAGGAGAAGTGTTTTGGGATCGATGTATCCACAATAGCAACTCCTCCAAGGAAAGGATCTCACTTCTATTCAATTATGTTCATCCTTCCAAAAAGCCTGAAGCAGGCTCATAGTAATATACTAGGAGATGATACATATGATATGCACTACTTACTTCACAACAGAATCTCTTCAATAATGGGGAAGTATTCAATTGTAAATGGAGTGAGTATAAGACAGGGACATGAGATCCCAGAGGGATATGCTAGAAAGATAGCTATGAAGATCAGAATGGAGGCTATGCAGTTCAAAGGGAATTATGATCAGATGATGAAGGAGATCAATAAATCAATAGAGAATTATGAAAACATTAGTCGTTAAAAAAGGACAGGAAGTAACATCTCTTGCTATAATGGTTGAAATGATGAGGATTATGAAAATCCCTGAATTAATTGAAGTAAAAAAAGATGATACTGTCGAAGGTGATTTTTTTGGAAAAACTAAATCTATTGCTAAGACAGGATTTGAAATATCATTTAATCTTAAATCAATAGAATGAAACCAACAAAGAAAATGATCAAGTGGATGCTGAGATCTCTGATAGCAGCAGGGATATTAAATGGCATAGGGATAGCAGTAGGTATCTTTATAGATAGTCCATTGTTAGTAGTAGTGATGTTATTCAATGCTATAGTGATGAGGTTAGCTTATAACAATGTAAAAGCTGGAAGATGAAACATAAAACAATACTTTTAGAAGATCATCCTATAGGTAAGGCACTGAATTGGGTATCAGTTGATGTCCCATTAAGAGGATGCACAATTGAAAAGAAAGACTATCCATATAATCTGGAGATAGTAGAGTATGTCAATGGAAGTGATAACTCACAGAATGATGAGCCTATCATAGAGAGAGCTGTAGATGATTTAGTATCTAAGATCAAGTTGATGGTAGATGATAAGGACATCCTTCCAATATCTACAGGAGGACTGTATGTAACTGCATGTGTTAAGATAACACCAGAGGAGAGATATGTGATCTACATCAATGTGTTAGGATCTGTATCACAGGAGGTATTAGACTTCAAGTATAACCTAAAAAAGCATTGGTAATATGAGACATTTAGAAAACATATGGATGTACTTCAAATTCTTCTTCTTCAAGTTTATTGTTGAAGTATTAATCTTATGGCCAGTAGGATTTGTATTATATTGGCTAGCATACATCTTCAGGAGATCCATTGACAAGAACCCAACACTTTGGAAGTGGCTATTGTTATGGTGGGTTTCTAATTCAGATGAACAAGGAGGAGGAGACCCAGAGAGAGCTCATATTGATAATTGGTATGGGGTATACGAGATGATAGATGATGAGGTAGATCCGTATGGAAATATCATCCGAGACAAGTACCAGATATTTGAAGAGGATTATGGAGCTATCAAGAGATTCTTCCTTTCATATGCATGGGGAGCATTTCGTAACTGGACATGGAATACAAAAGTAGCATTAGGAAGATTAATCACTCCTAACTACACAAGTGCAGAGATAAATGAACATCTCAATGTTCTTAAAGTAGAAGGAATTGGTCACCCTCTTATCTGGAGAAATAAAACCATATTCGGGATACAAAAGATTACATTTCGATTAAGAGGAACAAAGCACTTTAGATATTCATTTACACTTCCCCTTGATAGAGTTTGGTTAAGAAGAGTATTGAGAATATTCAATAAAAAGAGAAACTATTTTAACCTGATGATAGGAACAGATAGAAAGAGATTCCTGTTCAAATCAAGATGGTTTGAGTATAATAGTAACACAAATAACAATAGAACAATGAAAACAGAAGTGCCAGTACAACATCCTTATCCAGTAGAGATCTATAGAAAGCTATGGAAGTGGAGATGGAGAGTAACAGCATCCAATGGTAAAATCATTGGAGCATCCAGTCAAGGATACTGGAATAAGCAGGATATGATAGCCAATATTAAATTATTAGGCCTATCTTTACACAAGGGAGAGATCTTCACAAAGACAAAACAGGCAAGCTGAAACCTGAGAAATGAAGCACCATTAAAATAGAACAGTATGAAGAATGTATTCAGACTATTTATGTGTCTAGCACTATTTGCAGTCACACTCATTGGATTCCAGTCAGAGGAGCTGGCCAATGATCCAGTACAAGATGAACTAACCATGTCCATTGATCAAGTATCAGTAGACAGCTACACTCTTAGCACAGTGGAGTCACCAAGCATGGTTATTCTAGAAACCAGTTATTCGCATGTGAATGCACCTCCAGATATAGGAGATCATAAGCTAATAACTACTAATACTTTAAGCGAAAATGTATTCAATGGTAAATCACTGAGAACTCCAGATCCATTGCCTGACATTAGACTTGAATATACTACATAAATAAAAAGGCCAATGGCCACTAAGAAGATGAAAGAGGCTGGGGTTGCCTAGCCTCTTTTTTTAAAGATTAAAATCATGAAAGAGTTAATAATATTAGTAATAGTGATATTTGTAGCAATATTATATCTAGTGGATCTAATTATGATGCATGCATGGTGGATTACTGAGGGAAGATGGATGGATGAGGAGGATTTGAAATTAGATATATGGGATGGTATAATTCCCTTTAGATGGATGAGAAATAAGGGATGAAAGTAATAATTGCAGGAGGTAGAGACTTCAAAGATCAGAGAAAGTTAGAACAGGTATGTGATATATTATTCTCAAAACTCAATAAGGAGACATTAGAGATCGTTTCAGGGACTGCAGCAGGTGCAGATAGGTTAGGGGAGCAATATGCCAAGAGAAGAGCATACAAGCTCACCAGAATGCCTGCAGACTGGGATAACATAGAGGGTAAGATGCCATTTATGATAGGAGAGAGGCCAGATGGATCCAAATACTTCAAAGGAGCAGGACATGCAAGGAATAGAGATATGGCAGAATATGCAGATTATCTGGTGGCATTCTGGAATGGATCTAATGGCACTAAGAATATGATAGAGACAATGAAGGAATACAGTAAAGAAGTAAGAATCATAAAATATTAAGCAATGAGCAAAAAACTTGAATACATACAAGTACCAGAATTTGATGGATTACCAATGCCAGAGTTGGTAGGAGTACCAAAGAAGTTAAAGGAAGTAATCATGTACATAGTATCCTATCCCATTCTGGAGATCGGTAATGGTTCAGTCCATGTGCATAAAGAAAAGTTCTTCTATGATACAGATGAACACCTAATATCTCAAATTGGAAGGTTCATAACTGACCTAGAGGCCAAAGACGAGAAAGGGGTACTGATGATTTCTGCCCTATCTGAGAGAAAATTCTTAGGGATGCAAGAGCAAATAGCTAGGATCAATAACCAAGAGAAGAGAGATGCTGATAAGGTGGTAAAAGGAGCTGAAGGAGGGCAGGACTGTTAAGATGAGAAAGACATATTTTGTACAATGCATGTTATTTCAATCAAAGGATACAGGGTTCAGGGTAATGGGACTAATATCATGGGTTGGAATCATAGTCATGGCATTACACATTTATAATTATATAAACAGATGAGGGGCAACTTTAAGAATCCAGATACAGGAGAGATCTTCCATGTGACATCACATTCAGGTAGATACTCTCAAAATGGGAAAGAGTTTATCAATACAGATGCACTGGGGAACATCATAGTGGATCCTAAAACAGGCAAAAATCTAGTTAGTATACCTTTTGATGATCAAGAGGATGGGGACTGGACTATTATAGCCACTAAAAGCAGTGCTCCCACTGATATGAGCAGGGGTACTAGAGATAAGGCCTTAAAGCATTTCAGGGAGAGAGCTAACAAACATACCAGAGGTAAAGAGGGAGGCCAAGAGAGGCTGAGGTCTATTGAGAGAGAGATCAACTCCATCAACAGGAGTGGAAAGAAAGACATTGAGAAGTAAAAAGAGTTAAACAATCACTTTAAGTAAGACTGTAGGAGGAGTATTGGCAGTCAATAACTTACAAATTAAAGCACATGGAAACAGAGTCAATGAATATGCTAATAGAGGGAGCAGCAAAGGGAATAACAGGGTTCATACTGGTACTTATGATGGTGGTGATCATATTAGGTAACTATGATGATAATGATCATAATAAATTTGCAGGTTAAATATATTTGTTATACTTTAGCAACTTAAAATAGAGAATCATGAAAGAATCATTCCAAATTGGGTTATTAGGCCTATTCACATTAATAGCAGTAGTGTCAGTATTTGCTATCTGGTTAGTGCCAGTGATAGTAGCATTCATTACTGGTAACTGGTATTTACTATTTACATATGCAGTCTGGTGGATCCCAGCAATAGCATTGACATCAATAGTATCTGTCATTTATGAGGCTGTACTAGAAATAACATTCTAATGAAGAAGTATCATTTCACATTCAATAATTGCAATACAGTCTCTTCAGTAGAGGCTGAAACACTAATAGGAGCTCTAGGATGGATAGAAGAAAATACTCTATCAAGTATAGATGACATAACATCAATGGAAGTAATATGACAGATAATCAGTTAGCTAAAATAGACATATATCCAGATAAAACTGCAGTTCACAAGCATAGATATTGGTGTAATATAACTCAGGAGCACATGATCATACATAGAGATATGACTTTAAAGGATGTAGTGGAGAATATATTTGCAACTGGAGTGAGTCAAGGTGTTGAAGATGGTAAGCTACAGAGATCCAATCAATTTAAGATGTTACTAAACAATTCAGAACAGATAAGATCATGACTAATTTAAGTAAGACAGAGAAGAATCAGATCCAGCAGGCAGTGGTTGCACATTCTAAGTTAGTTGGAAAGCTACAAGAGTGTGAGACATATGAAGATCTCTCAAAGGCAATGGATGTCTATGAGGATCAGATGGAGGAATCAAAAGCAATCCAGAACCTACAGACTATTGTGGATAGGGTTGAGAAGAAACTAGGGAAGTCATGAAGATAGAGAGATATCCCAATGGACAGATCAAGAAAATAGGCTGCAGCTGGCCATTCATTGTAATGGTTGCAGTAATAATAATCATAATAATAATAGCATGAACGATAAAATCATTTCAAATTTCTGGGCAGCAGTCTGGGCATCAGTTATTTTAACAGCAACAGCATTACTATTGGATGGTAATGAGCATGCAGGCAAAGTAATCACTGGAGAGATAGCAGCATTTGGTATCAGGATAGGTGATCAGGCAATGAGAGCCTACAATAAATCAAAGAGGGATATTATCAATTCAGAGATCATTCTAGAACAGACAAAGCAGAGATCATGAGCTGGATAAAGAGATTCAACAGCTGGAAGGAGTATCATACATGGAGTATTCTCTGGGTATTGATCTCACTGGCAGCCATTGGAGGAATAATCGCTATATACTTCAAGCATGCAAGTTAGTGGTATCTTCATAGCATTAATCTTTGATGATCTAGAGAATGCAGAGAACTATATGGTAGTAGATGGAATAGCCTATTATGAAGGAGAGGAGATAGGTAAAGCTACAGGAGATCTGGGAGATGATGGGTATACAGTTAAGTTCTATCCAAATGCACCAGTAGAGAGTATAAACGTAAATATAACAGTAGAGAACACTGCTAAATGTAATTTCTGGCCAGACTATGGAGGGACTTCATTAACTCATTGTGTTCACTGTGGTAAAGAGAAATGGGAGCATAAATAATAAAATAGAGACAATGGCAAAAAAATTAAAATTATTTGTACAACAGAACAGTAGGGGTACACTCAGAAGAGTAGATAGAGCTAATAAGATGCTGGATGCCTACCTAAAGTCTAATGTAAGAGACTGGGAGGAGAAGTTAATGAGTATCAATAAGGGATATATTGATGACTGTAAGAAGGAGAAGAAGAATGTAGAGCCATGGAGATTGGTCATGCCAGTGCATGGTGTTCCAGCTGATGTATATAATATAATGTTAGGAGTACTCAAGCCAATGGTAACTAATGGTAAGTTCACAATATATGCAGACTTCACCAATGTAAGAGGTCTATTGGGTATGGCTGAGATCCAGAAGCAGTCCAATAAGGCTGTAGTAGAGGAGCTAGGAAAGACTCAATAGGATGGCCAAGAAGGATGAGTCATGGAAGGAGGACTGGAAAGATATGCCAGAATTCCATCAAGAGGATCTCACTTCCAAGAGAAAGATAGTAGTTCACTTCAGGAATGATGAAGATGTGAAGGAGTTTGAAGAGCTCATGAAGCAGAAGATCACTCCAAAGCAGAAGTCACTATGGTATCCATATATGGCACCTAGGAGATATGCACATCTAGAGTATAGAGGAGATGAATCCTAAATATCCAGTTTATATCATTTCTAAAGGCAGATGGAAGTCAAGGATGACATCTAAGACTCTGGAGAGGATGAAAGTCCCTTATCGTATAGTTGTGGAGCCACAGGAGTATGATAGCTATGCTGAGGTAATTGATCCAGAGAAGATATTAAAGCTCCCATTCAGTAATTTAGGGCAGGGATCCATTCCAGCTAGAAACTATGTCTGGGAGCATTCTATTGCAGAAGGCCATGAGAGGCACTGGTTATTAGATGACAATATAGAGCAGTTCAATAGACTCAACAGGAACCTGCAGGTGAAGGTGACAGATGGCACTATCTTCAGGTGTGCAGAGATCTTTGTAGATCGATATGAGAACATAGCACTAGCAGGATTCCAGTATGATCACTTTGCCAAGGCCAAGACAGTCATGCCAGCATTCTCAAGGAATAACAGGATCTACAGCTGCACATTGATCAAGAATGATCTGGAGTACAGGTGGAGAGGTAAGTACAATGAGGATACAGATCTATGTCTTAGGATCCTGAAGGATGGGCATCCAACAGTCCTATTCAATGCATTCATACAGCAGAAGGCCACAACAATGAAGATGAAGGGAGGCAATACTGATGAGGTATATAAAGACACCAATAACAGGAAAGAGTTTGCTGAGAGTCTCCAGAGGCAGCATCCTGATGTTGTGAAGGTAGTCTGGAGGTATGAGAGATGGCATCATCAGGTGAATTATAGTGGATTCAAGAATAATGAGATGATCAAGAAGCAGGGCCTACAGATCCCAGAGGGAGTAAATGACTATGGGATGGTACTGGTAGATAAAAATAAATGATGTTTTATTTGCGTATTAAATATACTTGTTATATTTTAGTAGCCTAAAACAACAAATTATGTATACATTTATCAAAGCATTAGCAAATTGTAAGCCAGAAGAGAAGATCATTTATGGAACCAGATCAGAGAAGTTTCATCTAATAGACAGTAGTGATAGAGACTACAATACTGGATATTCTTCAACTAAAGAAGAAGCTCAAGACCTAGGAGAGGTTAACACAGTATTAAAATCAATAGGTAGATAATGTATTTTGCTGGGACATATCCATATCAAGGAACCGAGGAAGTATTCAATAAGGGGATCTATGGATCCTCTGGAAGTACTTATGTGACAGTAATGGCAGATCACTATTTTGATGCTATTGCCTATGTTAAGGATCACTATGAAGGCTATGACAAATGTCACTATTCTTATGTGATGAGGTTGAATAATGGTATTCTAAGGAGGTGTTATTCATTTAAAGTGAAAATAAATCATCTTTTTCTTGCACAGTAAATATATTAACTATATTTTAGCACCATATTAACAACAAATAAATATCATATTATGACACTAATTAAGGAATTATCACAAGCAGAAGTAAAAAGAAGAAGAATTCAGAAGTCTAATCTAGAGATGAAATTAGCCAAGATGCTAAGAGACTTTGAGAACAAATTTATGACAGCGTATACTAACTACCATTGGGATCAGTTAGAAGATCTTGAAGAGGAGTTAATGATAGTTGATGCTGAATCAAGAGAGGCAGCAGCTGAGAAGTATACAGATGTTATCACAAGAGGAGATCTAGGTCAGAGTGCTCCTTATGACAATGGTAGATATGGAAATTCTTACCAGAAGTTTAGTGATAGACAGAGAGAAGAGTGGTTAAATACTCCAGTATCCAAGTGGACTATAATGGGAGAGTGGGATAAGCTGAATGCAACTAGAATAATGATTGGAAGAGAGTCATTGACTAAGTTCAAATTTATGACTGAGGCCAACAAAGGTTGGATCCAGAGATTTGATAAGCTGGTATTAAGAGTATTATCTGAGGCCAAGTCAACTGAGAAGATGACATTATCAACAGCAAGAGCTAGAGGGAGCGAATTAGAGATCCTTATCCAACAGGAGACTCAAGAGTTCCATTGCAGATTCATCTGGGTAGATGGTCATTTAGTAGCTCCTCATCACAGGTTCATTGTAACCACTAGAAAGATCAAGTAATGACATTAGATCAATACTTAAACCAAGAGACTCCAGTGAGACATCCAAATGTCTTTCTGGAGCCTTCTGATTATACCAGAGGGATATCATACATGAGAGGTGGGAGTAGAGTTACTCAGATCTTCATAGACATGATGGGAGGTACATTTGAGTATCTTCTAATGGGTGCAGCAGGGACACTAAGAACAGTGGATCCAGATGGCAATCCTAAAGGCTGGAGTGTATTTAAAATAAAAGAAGGATAGAGATGGGAATGAAAAGAAATTGTAACAACTGTAGAGCCTTAACATCTTTTGGGTGTAGTTTGGGGTTTAGTACTGAAGTAACTAAGCAAAGTTTCAATGGGCATATACACAGTAGAAAGCCATTAGAGGAATGCCCTAAGCCATTAACGCTAAGTAGCTACTTAGTTAATCGTAATTATAAGTAATCATGAGTAAAGCATTAGCATTAAGGTTACTAAAGACTACTATGGAACACTATGAAAGAGAACTGGTAGGAATGGGACATGGAATACTCCCTGAAGAGGAACTGGATCCAGAGTACAAAGGACTCATAGAAGAGATTAAAGATCATAAGAATGCAATTAAATGGGTAAATAAACAGAAATCATGAGAGAACTAAAAGAGAAGTTATGAGTGGAACATGGGAAGGGGAGAATACTCCAAAAAAAACAGATCCATTAGATCAAATACCTAGTAGAATTAAATACTACCTGCTGGAGTATAAGGATAAGCACATGGAAGATTTTCAGAGTTATTATGGAACTAAGAGATTGAGAGATCTAACATTCAAGCAACTCAGAGAGATGTTTTATATGGCAACAAAGAAGGATATTGAGAGATTAAAAATACTAGGATAATGGCTGATAAATTATATACACCAAATATGTACAAAGGGGAATTTAACCTCTTTGCAGGAGAGAAGAGGATGATCATTGCAGCACTCAAAAAGACTAAAGGGAGTGTGAAGAAAGCACAGAAGATCCTATGTCCAGAGAATAAGCCATATGGATATACAGGCCTGCTGAGGGTGATCTATAAGCACCAGATAGACTCTCATTCCTATAAGAAGAATAGACAAAGTTCATAAAGTTTTTCACTTTTTTGTTGTGTATTAAATATAGTTAGTATATATTTACACCAGAATAACAGCAAAATAGCATATCATGACAACAGAAAAAAGAGAGTTTTTAATAGGATTAGATCTACATCACTTGGCTAGATTAGCCATGATGCAGGCAGAGGAAAGAGGAGAAGATCTATCTTATGAGGATGCAATACAAACTTTAAGCAACTAAGCTATGATACACATCACAGTAACACATAAAGACAGGATCACAGGCCTCACATTAATGAGGTCTGAGGTTCATTTTCCAACTCATGGGAAGGCAATGACATTTCTGAAGCAGACTCAGAAGCAGACAGTAACATCTGCAGGATCTGAAGAGAAGAGAGATATCAGTGGTAGGCTGAAGAAGTATCCAGTGGCAGTATATGACACTGCAGTAACAATAGAAGAGAGATAGACTATGGCAACACCAGCACTATATAACGAATTGAAGGACAGTAACAGATACTTCCTAATGGTCAATACAGACTCAGAAACATCTGATGGATGGAAACTTTCTATCCAAGGTAAGACAGTTCAGGATGCTATGTTTCTGTATGATGCATTGAAGGGATTCCTATATTACACTAAAGCTCCATTCAAGGTGGGGACTCAAAAGCTGATCGATAAGAAGGATCCAGAGCAGTCAACTAAGTTGATGACTATCTATGTACCCAATGGTATAGATGTGAAGTGCTATGCAGAGCTAGTGTATAGATTGATCCCAGATTATAAGGGATGGCAAGACATTAAAGTGAAGAGGTCTTATGAGCACTATGCTGGAGGGATCTTCTTCAGGAATGATAGAGAAGAGTCTGGAGAGTATATTCCAGCATAATGTTCAGTCTAGAGGACTGTTCATGTAACATGAACACTAATAAATAATGAACTATGAAGTTTACAAGAAAGACTAAATATTACACTGGTGTAGTATTTGAATGGAACATGCCAACAGGCCATACCTGTCCATTTGCTGAGGAATGCTTAGTGAAGGTAGACAGGGAGACAGGTAAGTTTGAGAACAGCAGTGATGCATATAGATGTTATGCAGCCAGTGCAGAGAGATTCCCAGCAGTGAGAGATCATAGATGGGATAACTTTGATTTTGCAAGAGCTGGAGGGATCCCAGTGATTCCCAATAAATGTGAGTCAGTAAGGATCCATTCATCTGGAGACTTCTTCTCCCAGAAATACTTTGACATGTGGCTGCAGTTATGTAGAGATCATCCAGAGGTTGAATTCTGGGCATATACAAAGTCTCTGAGATATTGGGTAGCCAGAATAGATGAGATCCCTTCCAATTTAGTCCTAACAGCTAGTTATGGAGGTAGGGATGATCATTTAATAGAGGAATATGGATTGAAGCATACAATAGTGGTTAAGACTGTAGAAGAGGCTGTAGGGATGCCTATAGACTATAATGATGATGAGGCCAGAAAGCCAGATGTATGTTTTTATCTTCTAGATAATCATATAAAGAGTTGTGTGTAATTTATGAGTGAGTTATTATACCTTATCGGGTATAATATAGGTTAATGTATCATATATTATACCTTATCGGGTATAAAACTACACACAACAAAGTATATAATTCATTAAAACGAAATCATATACAAAGCGATAGATTTACTATCTTTACAGCAAAGTAGTTCGTTGATATTATTGTGGATTATGTTTGGACATGGGTTCGACTCCCATCTACTCCACTATCTCCAGAAGGAGGTTGTTTAAAAAGTGGAAGTGATCCCAGCACTATATCTGGGAACATGGGGTAGACTGGTTTTGACAGCGTAAAGAAGCGATAAAGGAGGCTATTTTAATTATAACTCCAGAAGTTATACAACAATCTACTGCACCATTTAGAATGGCTGCATAAGACGTATGGGAGGAATCCAGTAATGGATCGTAAATCCTCCCTTTTTTATTGGTATGAAAGATCATGCATTGTTAGCATATATGTATACATTTATGCACTTTTTTATACATATATGGGTGATATGCATAAAAAATATGCATATTTTTCTCACTGGTAATCAGTGAGTTATAAATTATTTGATGTTTTAAGTAAAAAAAGTCTTGCAGGAATGAGATATAGTAACTATATTTACATCATTAATAACAACAAAAACATCAAATCATGGCAAATTACACAAATTTCAACAGACAAGAGAACTTCAACAGAATCGAATTATCATTCCTAAGTAACACAATCAGAACTTTTTCACAGTATGGGCATGGGTTTAATAACTTCATCAATAGCCTTCATGGATTGCAGGATGGATTCTTATACAATGATTTAATGGAGCTATGTGATACTTTTATCAAGGAGAATGCAGATGAGGCCAAAGAAGATGGGAACCTAGTATCTTTATACAGAGCAGAAGCAGATCTAGAATTGATCGTTAAGAAGGCACAGGATCTTCCAGTGATCTCTCAAGCAACAGCACATAGCTTAGTGTAATGGAGAAGAAAGAGCTTACAATGTTATCTTATGGAGGAGGGCAGGATTCAACTGCCATCCTCTTTAAGTGTTTACATGATCCAGTATTCAAGGCCAAATATGTGAAGGGTGATCTTATTGTGGTTATGGCTAATACCAGAAATGAGCATGATCATACTGATAAGTATCTGGAGAGAGTAGAAGAGCTATGTGATGAGCATAAGATCCCATTCTTTCATCTGGAGCCTGATCTATGGGCATCCAATAGCTGGAAGGGTGGATTGATCAAATTCTACCAGAGCAAAAATACAGTTGGATCTAAGGCATTCCCTAAGACTTGTACAGATAACCTGAAGATCAGGCCTATCTACAAGTTCCTAGAGCTGTATGTACATCACAACTACAACACTGAGAAGTATGGTAGGAAAGCAGCATTCTATGAGTTTGCTGAGAAGTACGGGAAGATCAATGTACTTATAGGCATTGCTAAGGGAGAAGAGAAGAGAGCCTCTGAGAATGGCTCCAGTGGGATGAAATGGTTTAATACTTGCATCAATAAGCAGTATCCATTGATTGAAGAGGGTATGGATCGGCAAGCATGTCAGGATTACATCACCAGTGTAGGTGAGAAGGTACCTTATCCTTCCAATTGCATCTTATGTCCATTCATGAGCCTGCAGGAGTTATTGTACTTGTATAGATATGACAGAGCATCATATGACCTCTGGGTGAAGCTGGAGGCCAATAAGATGAAGGCTAATGAGCACATGGAAGAAAAGAATCTTGGTGTGTGGGGTAAGAAAGATCCTCTCCCAGAAGTCCTTAAAACAGCTCTGGAGAAGTTTGGGCATATGACAGAGCAGGAGCTGGTGGACTACAAGATGTCCCATGGCCATTGTGTAATGAGTAAATATTAGAGATATGATGATAATGTTAGCAGATGATCCCAGAAGTAAATCAGGAAGGAAGTTAACTCCAATACCTAGAAAGAAGTTATCTCCAAGGGGTAGAAATTATAATGCTATTCACAAGCTGTGGTATGAATGGATGATAGAGAATGCCAGAGAAGAGATGAAAGACTGCAGCTACAGCCAGACTATGATAGATGCTATTAACATCAATAATATGTCAACATCAGATGGTGATACATTAAGCATAATGCTATTTGATGAGATTCATGTAAAAATAAAATATTAAAAAAGTTTCTTAGTGTTTATAGGTGCTAACAAGGTATTTTGGCATTTCACTAAAAATAAATTTGCACAGTAAATATATAGTAACTATATTTACACCAGAATTAAAAACAACAATTATGACATCACAAAAAGCAATTAGTGAAATTAAGAAGAGCCTAGAGAGTCTAGGTCTAGATTTCCCAGTTGACACATTTAAGTGTCTTGATACTGGTAAGCCTATCATTAGAGTGACTTACTTTAATGGGGAGAAGAACACATCTAAAATGGAGACAGTAGATAAGTATTTCTCTGCATCTTTGTTTATGATGGGAATTGAGCAGATACTTGATTATCTTAAAGCCTCTGATCAGGTGAAGAGAGAGGTGAATTATTCAGCTATTCATCCTTCACAGTACAATCCTCAGACTTTTAAGTTTGAGTTAGATCCTTCTTACAAGGAGTGGGAAGAGGAGATCCTTAAAATGGTCTACTTATGATCTTAGCTGACTATGATCTAGTGATCATCAATTCATCTGGAGGGAAGGACTCTCTAGTGTCTGTCTGGCAAATGGTTCAGATGGCATTGGAACAGTGCTATCCTCTGGATCAGTTAGTAGTGTCACATCAGGATCTAGGTAAGGTTGAGTGGAAAGGCACAAAGGAGCTAGTTAAGAGACAATCTGATCACTGGGGACTAAAGACCTATTACAGCAAGAGAAGAGATAAGGATGGCTATGAGGAGGATCTTCTGGAGTATGCAGTGAGGAGAGGTAAGTGGCCAAGTAGCCAACAGAGATGGTGTACCAGTGATTTCAAGCGTGGCCCGGGTGCTAGAGTAGTAACTAAGCTAACTAAAGAGATGGGAGTTTGTAAGATCCTGTATGTATTTGGATTCAGAGCAGAGGAGTCTCCAGCCAGATCTAAGAGAAAGGTGGAGTCATTAAATAAGCAGTTAACCACTAAGAAGAGGACAGTGATAGATTATCTACCTGTACATGACTGGAGCTCTAAGAAGGTCTGGGATGTGATCAAGGGTAACAATCTGGAGTATCATAAAGCATATGATCTGGGGATGCCAAGGCTGTCATGTTGTTTCTGTATCTTCAGTCCATTCAATGCACTCCTAATAGCAGGTAAAGAGAACCCAGAGTTATTAGCTGAGTATGTAGCTGTAGAGGAGCAGATAGGCCATACATTCAAGAATGGAGAATCTATCAAGTCAGTACAGGAAGCTCTGGAGGCAGGAGTAGAGCCAGATATAGTAGAGGATTGGGTGATGTAATAAAGATAAATTTGCGTATTAAAAATATAATGATTATATTAGCAGTCTAATAACAATAAATCATTTCATCATGAATAATCGATTAACAATTACAGATCTAGAGACATTCAAGGGGTGTAAGATCTGGGAGAGCCAACAGAGCCATGGCCTACAGTCTGTAGGAGCATTTGGACTTAAAGATGTGAGTCAAGACTTCTACCTATATCCATTGGATGAGTTTGAGGTAGGTCAATATGCAGACTTCAAGATGAGGCCTAATGAGAAGTTATTCAGATATGAGACTAAGACATCTGCAATAGGTGGATTCTTTCCATTGATCAAGGTGAATGTAGAGTCTGGACTGGTATACTTCCAAGAGGATATGTATGAGGAAGGTCTTTCCTTCAATAAGATCTCAGATAAGCCAAGATATATTGACTTAAACAAGACAGCAGTATGAGTACAGGATCAACAATTATAGCTACTGGAGAGAAGGTTAGGATAAACTGGATAGGGTTTGATCTAATATGGATCATACATGAGAATGGAGATCCTGAGTTAGTTCATCCATCAGTATTAGGAATGAGGCCAAGAAAAAGACCTAATTATAAGGGTAGTAGTTGGTAAAATAACAAGTTATAGTATGAGTACAGGATCAACAGGTAAGGTGATAGTAATAGGGACAGTACCTCCAATGCTATCTATTGATAAGGATGAGTTTAGAAGGCTCTGGGAGAAGAATATAAAAATACCACAGAAGTTCATTCCAGCAATGGATCATGTAGCAGCAGATCTAGAATTTAGAACAGTAAAACAGAATTTTAATCTATTCCCAGCAGATGGGAAGAATAGCAAGTTATGGGAGAGACAAAACAATTAGAAGTAGGGTACCTCTATAAAGTATTAAATGGAGGAGCAGGAGCAGAAGGAGCCAATGGTAGAGTTGGGTTATGTATAGAAAAGCCAAGTATAAAACCAATACAGGCAATGTATGGTGGTGCATTATTTGATCATGCTGTAGGATATATTCAATGCAGGGACACCAAGATGATCTGGGGTTTATGTGAAGGGTATAGAGTGGAAGAGGTTTATTTTGAGCCAAGAAGGATAGCAACAGCAAATAAGTTCTCAATAGACTTTGATGAAGGCCAGATCCATATGCAGGCAGCCATTGATAAGATGTCAAAGGATATAACTGAGCAGAAGGAATATCATCTAGTGAAAGCCTTACATGCCAAAGGAATCAATATGGATCTAAGTAAAGAGATCCAGAAGAGGTTCCCAAAGATACGTAGAGAGATCATAGGAGGCCACAGTGAGACTTACTATTATGATGATGGTAGTGAGGATGGATTGAGGATAATAACCTTTGTACAGGAGCTGGAGACTCCTCAGATCACTAATGATCCAACAGCCTTCAGTGTAAGGCACAATATAAAATTTTATTAGGATATTAAATATATTAGTTATATATTCGCAACTTAAACAACAATAAACATAAATTGAAAATCATGAAAAAACAAATTAGTATTACCAGAACATTATTACAGATCTTACTGTATGCTGTACTCCTAGTGGGTATATATCAGGTAGGATCAGCACAGACAGCAGTATCATTATCAGTACAGGTAGATCCAAAGATTACTGTAATAGGAGATGATGCACATGGGATCCCTTCAGGGTTAACCAATATTCTAGTTAAATCAAGATGGCAAGGTAATCAACAGGAGTGGGGATACATGCATGTAGCACCTTCATTTGAATATGCTACACTTAATCCAGAACTACCAGCATACAAGAGATATGCAGTTGAGGTAGGCTACACATTCAATCAGCTATTCTTAGAGCACTTAGAGGCTGGATTATACATAGACTATGGAATACTTGATAGAGGTCTAGCAAAGAGAGGATTTGGAGCTGGAGCTGTATTAGGATATGAATTCTTTAATGGGTTCAAGGGGATAGCTACACTACAATTTGTAGACAGGCAGGATTTTGAGATCCTATATAACATTAAATCTTCATTTAAGCACTCAGTACAGGTAGGATTTGAGATCAACATACTGGATACAGATCCAGCTAACTGGAAGAGGTTTTAAGATGAGTGAAGTAATAATGGGCATAGACCTAGCAAAATTTGAAACACTAAAATTAATTATATGACAAGTGATAGAATTAAAGAAATACAAGCGGAAACAGCTTACCCTGATAGCGTAAGTGTAATGTTAGCATTAAAACAAGTTTGGAATGAATGTGAACAGAAGCAAGTAAAAAAAATGAATAGAAGTGAATTAAACAAAAAAGCAAATGATTACATCTCTAACTCAGAATATGGCAGAGGAATAAATATTACACTACATGGATTAAAATATATGATGGTTGATTTTTACTTAGACCAAGTTAAAAATTTAGCTATACACGATGTTGCGAAGCCGAAGGGTAAGTTAGATATGTTTCAAAATATGCAGTACTATATGGAACATTGCCAAAGAGAAGGCTACATAACACCGCAAGATTGGTTAAAAAAAGAGAAACATTTCTAATGTGGTATTCAGGAGTAAGTGATTATGTCTATATGACTCCAGAGGATAGAAAAACTCTGAAGTCTAAAAAGAAGGGTATGATCACCAGAGCAAAGAACAGGAGAAAACGTAAAAAGAGAAAGAGATGAAAAAATTAAGCGTAACAGAGAAGATGAATGAGACAATCATTCAATTCTACACAATTTTATCACAGCTGAATAGATTTAGTAATTTAGTAATAGGAGGGACACATGCACTACACCTTCATGGACTCAATCTGGACAAAACTCCAGATGATCTAGATATTATCATCTATAAGCCAACTAAAGAGCAGAGACATATCTTATCTCTCCTTAGATCAGTATCAGAAGGAGACTGTCTTGGATCTGCAGGGAAGAGATCCCTGAAGTTAAAGAAGAATGGGTATTGTCTGGACATATTGCTGGAGGATCATGCTAGTTTGCCAAAGGGATTATTAGAGTATGTGAGTGAGGATGGCAGAGTAAAAGGTAAGGTTCAGTCAGTGCAGGGAGTTATCGATGCTAAGGCCAGCTATGGAAGATCTAAGGATCATCTAGACATGATCAAGTGGAAGAATCTAAACTTCAATACCTAATGGAAGAGATACTCAATAGAGAGGCTAGAAAGTTGATGAAGGACTGGGATGTTGATAAGTTCAAGAAAACATATCCAAGTCTCTTCAATGTGATCATGGCAGCTATGAAGGTTGCAGCCAGTGTTCCTCAGATAGGAGCTAAGATCATCTGGGATTCAGGTAATGGATGGGAGAAGGGTACATATAAGAATGGTAAAAGTAATGTATACAACTGTTCCTTAGTTGAGCTAGATACAGGATCCATTAAAGGAATAGTAAGCCTACCAGATCATGAGATCCATATCTGGAGTGATGAGTTAGAATTTGAAATGTTTGAGAAATACGATTTAATAAAAAAACTATGAAGAAATTAAAGGTTTATTATGCCCATTTTATGGGAATTTACAATACTCCTCAAGAGGAGAGGGATGTCAAAACTTTGGAGGCATTAGGTCTGGAGGTATTGAATCCAAATACACCAGAGGTATCAGCAGAGTTTGCTGCAGAGAAAACAGGATCCTATGAGGCTAAGTTTGATAAGGTGTTTGGTACTAAGGTGAGAGAGTGTGAGGTATTCGCATTCAAGGCTCTCCCAGATGGAAGAATCCCGGGTGGAATAGCTATGGAACTAAAGTATGCTACAGCTGCAGGTAAGATCATCATAGAGCTCCCTTCTGGGACTTATGCTAGAATGATGGGTAGAGATGACACCAGAGAGTATCTAAGAGACATAGGCCAAAGATAAAGATATGGCTTGGAATAAGTGGGTAAAGTTCAATGCTATAACATTAGTTAAGTCATTCAAGCTAGAAGATGAGCCAGAAGTGATGCATGTTATTAAGACAGGATTTAAAGATAAATATATGGTTGTATCTGATAATGCATACCAGATAGATACGCATAAGGTGGAATTTGGGACTAAGAAGGAAATTGAAGATAAATTTAAAATCAAGTTATGAAGAAATTATTAGTAGTACTATTGATCATAGTTGGACAGTTTTTATGTCCAAGTGTCCAAGCACAGGAGAATTTTAAACTAGAGTCATTAATATTGGAGACTCCAACTACATTTGTAGCTGATGATGGAGGAGTGTTCATAGGGGATACTCTTTACTTGAATGGATTCAGGGTGATCCTTCAGGCTGGAGCTGTAGTTAGATTTGAGAGAATAGTCGGCCCGGGTAAGATCTACCTATACCCAACATCAATATTTGGAGTAGCAGAAGATCTTCCAGCTGATGTTGAGGTTTATATAGTCAAACCAGAGAAGCAGGCTCTTCCTCCTAAATGGCAGAAAGGATAATTTATTGTCACAATGTCAATAAAGTGACAATAATTTTGTATATTGGCTGATGTCGGGTAAGCTAAACCCAGTAAAAATGAAGCATAACTAATTGGACATTATATGAAAAAGCGTGGACAGTGGGGAGTTGCAATAGCTCTCTTCCTTATAGTAACAATGACTGCATTAGCATATTCTACTGGAAGTATTGAAAAGTCAGATTTCCTAGTTGAGAATACATATAACAAGTAGTCAGTAAAGAGAGAAAGAATGGATTTAATATTATCAATTACATTTGCTGTAGTTGTACAACTTATAGCTCAGGTGGCAGGTATATTGTCATTAGCAATACTCCTATTGGGAGTGCTAGATAATCTGATCTATAAGTACCACAATGAAAGGCAAATATTCGCAAAGATTCCAATTTTAGAGAAATGGATCTACATAGTAGGGAATGTATCTTTTCACACATACCTCATTGCTACATTTGTTTACATATTCCTGTGATAGGGAATTTTCCTATTTTAGGTAGGAACTGAAGTAACAATTGATAACTTAATACTTACTTATGAATAGTAAAACAATAAGGGTTCACTTAGATGCTGAACAAGTATCTGCACTTGCAGAAATGAGAGGAGATGCATTTGAAGAGAATAGAATACCTAGGTATGCATTAACAGAACAAGAGGCTGAATTACTAGGTGTAGTAGTAAAGGAGAATATATCATCAAAAATACCAGAGCCAGAAGAGAAGGAGAGTATAACAGAATCCAGTAATGGAGTTATATTAACCTACTTGGGAGGTAAGCCTTTAAAGAGTAAGGAGGATGCTATAAAACACTTTGAAATAGATACAGATAAGTATACTGTAGATAAGTTTGAGTGTAAGTCATGGTCAACTTCCATGAAAGTAAAGAGAGAGGGTAAGGCCATGGGATTTGATGTGGTGACTGTCCAGAATTATGGTATCACTCTCAAGCTGCTTAGGGCATGCCCAGAGCTATTGTGGAAGAATATAAAATATAAGAAGAGATCTGTACGTAAAAAGGGTAATGCAAAGTTAGGCTGGGGAGTGATTCCATTAGGGGACTTCCATGCAGGAGCATTCACAGCAGATCTACAAAAATCACAGGACTTCAATCTGGGGATCCTAGCAGGATATTTAGAGGAGATTGCTAATGAAGTGAATGATAAGCAATATAAGAAGGTGTATTTATGCCTCTTAGGAGACTTTATAGAGTCATTTACAGGCCTGAATCATATCAATAGCTGGAAGGGATTAGATAAGAATGCTTATGGCATCAATGGATTGATCATGACACATGAGCTGCTATGTAAACACCTATATTCTAAGATCAACAATCTGGAGCTGGTGGATTTCGTTCCGGGTAATCATGACAGAGTAACTAGTAGTAATAAAGAAGATATGAGTGGAGAGGTAGCCTATGCTCTCCAGTACTTATTCCAGAAGGATTACAAGAGCATAGAGTCTGAAGTATTCCAATCAGTATCTAAAAGGATGCTAGATGGTATAGGGTACCTAGGGATGCATGGCCATTTAGGTCTATCTAAGAAGGATACAGGGAAGATTGTACAGGATTATGGGTTCAGTGAGGCAGAGTATCATATAGTAATGCAAGGCCACAATCATGCTAGAGAGACTAAAAGAACATTAAAGAAGAAGATTGCTGTCTATGAAGATATCATAGTGGTGCAGCATGACTCATTAGACTACAGGAAGATCACAATTGCTCCACTATTTACAGGGAACTTATGGTCAGAAAGTATGGGATTCTCATCTACAGCTGGCATGTGCCATTTGTACAAGGATCACAGGGGTAAGATAAGACATGAGGATGTGAATATATAAATAAAAATTGATTATATTAGATAGTATAATTAATTAATACAAGAAATAATGGCTATAAATTCAAACACAGAACTTCTAATAAGAGTTATTGAGAAAATTGGATCAAATGTCCAAGGGACTGATGTTATAAGAGAAGATATATCATCAGCACTAGAAAGCTCAATAGGAGCAGTAGCAGATGAAAACACATCAATATCAGGTGGTGGTGGAACAGAATTACTTGATGAAGGCAATGGAGAGGGATTAGTAATTCTAGGAAGAACAGCAGCTAATTTTGGCCCTGTAGGACTTAATGCAGTAGATTTAACTTCCCAAACCTTTGCAGATGAAGCATCAGGAGCTACTGGAGCTAGGTCATTTGCAGTAGGAGGAGATAATGATGCTACAGGAATTGAATCAGTATCATTAGGAAATAATAATTCAGCTGCAGGACTAAACTCTACCATAGGAGGTGGGAAGAATAGTACTATCGATGCAGCTGGAAATAAATCTGTCATAGCTGGTGGATATAGCCATACCATAAATGGTGCATATGGATTTATTGGTGGTGGGTATAGCAATAGCATAAATCCAAGTATGAGCGATTCAGGGATCATGGGTGGAAGATATAATATTGTAAACCATGCCACTACTTTTATTGCAGGAGCCTACATTACAACTAATAGAACTAATTCTTTTTTCTGTAACAACTTATCAATTACATCAATACCTACTTCGGCTGCAGGGTTGCCATCAGGAGCTGTATGGAGTAATGCAGGAGTTTTAACAATTGTAACATAATCAAAGTATGCCTAAGAATAGTAGAATAGAGATTTACTACCAGTCATCAATACCAAGAAGTGGGAGCACCTTATTGCAGAATGTGATAGGACAGAACCCAGAGTTTTATGTATCTCCAACATCAGGAGTAGCAGAGCTATTATTTGGAGCAAGGAAGCAATATTCCACAGCAGAAGAATTCAGAGCACAAGATGCTGAAGAAATGAAGAAGGCATGGAAGGGATTTTGCCAAGGAAGTTTACAAGGGTGGTATGGAGCTCTCACAGATAAGCCTAGAGTAGTCGATAAATGTAGAGGCTGGGGATATTATTATGACTTTGTAAAAAGTTACTCAGAGGATCCTAAGATGATTTGCATGGTAAGAGATCTCAGAGGAGTATTTTCTTCAATGGAGAAGAAGCATAGAAAGAATGCTGAAGCAGATAATGGTGTAGTAGATTGGGGAAAGGGTGAAGGAACTACTATTGAAAAGAGATTAGTTAGGTGGTCTAATTCACCTCCAGTAGGATTGGCATTAGAAAGACTAAAAGAGATAATCGATGTAGGGAATGATGAACATATACTGTTCATTAAGTTTGAAGATTTCACAGAAAATCCTAAAGCTGAAATGGAAAGGGTGTATGAGTACTTAGGACTTCCTTATTATGATCATGACTTTGATAATGTAGAACAAATTACTCATGAAGATGATAGAGTATATGGCCCATTTGGAGATCATATAATCAGAAAGAAAGTTCAACCATTAAAACCAGACTGGGATGAAATTTTAGGAAGGAACCTTAGTGCAAGTGTAATTGCATCTTATCAATGGTTCTATGACTATTTTAAATACTAATATAAAGATAATTTTTTTCATGATGGGGAGAGGTCAGAGCAGAAATGTTTTGGCTTTTCTTTTTTATAAAAATAGATCTTGTTAAAGAAAAAATCAGTATATTAAGTGATAGTTAAGTTTAATTTATGACTCACAGGGAATTTAAGAGTCGAGACAAATATATATATTATGGCATCAGCTAAGATCAAAGATTTTAAGGATTATCAAGGCCCAACTTCAAGGGAATATAAAATAGATATAGATTTAGGAGCAGGAGAATCAATCAGACAGAACTTATGGTTTGACTTCTTATCTTGTAAAACAATAGCAGTTACAGTTCAGCATATTGGAGCAACAGGAACTTCTGGAACAATTACAGCAACAGAAGCTGGGATTAAAGGAGCAGCAGGGATAGCTTATAGCACTGCTTTTAGTCTTGCAATGGTTGCAAATAGTACAGCAATGCAAGTTGTACCACAACACTTAGCAAGATACTTCAAGATGGATCTATCAGCTATAACTTGGGGATCAGTAGGTAAGGTAGTAATCGTAGTAACAGGTAAACCTCACTAAGATGAACTGCAGGAGCCTTTGTGATATAAAGAAGGAGATCTGTGCAGAAGAAGCTCTGACAGCATCTGGAGTTACTACACTAGTGACCTTCACTATAGATGCTTATGGCAATCTAGACATTACAGATCCTTCAGCACAATTTACTGCAGTACTAGATGCTAGTGGTAATTTAGCAGGATCAGGATCTCAGATAGACAGGTTCTATTTTGATCCATATAAGAACATGCAATTTAATAATAACTAATGGCAGATTTTGGAAACATAGTAGGATTAGTCAAATCCTTTACACAACCACTAGAGAGTGATCTAGTAACACCAAAGACATATGTGCTCTGGGCAAAGGAAACAGTGGCACTAGGAGCTGAAGTAACATTGATGAGGTATGACTTCATTAACTCAGCATGGGTTCCTCTATCATCAGAAGAGTCAGTATTCAAGGCAGATGCAGCTGACAGTGATAATTCAGCACTCACAGGAATAACATCAGTAGATGGTGTGGGGTTGGTAGCAGGATCTATAGTATTGCTATATGGCCAGACAGTAGCTACTCAGAATGGATTGTATGAAGCAGATGGAGCAGGAAACTTAACAAGGCCAGATCGATTCTCAACATCAGTATTGGGGAATCATCTGATAGTAGTTCACAATGGAGGAGTAAATGGAGGAAAGATGTTTCAGCCATACAATCTTACCAATGTAGCAGGGTTCACAGTAGATACAGATGCAATAACATATAAGACAGTATATACTCCAGTCACAACTACATCAGCAGCAGCAGATGGAGTAATTTCAAATGTAGAAATAGTAGGTAGTAGCCTTAACTTCACAGGAGCCAATGGAGGATTTAATAGTTCAGTATCTCTGGCAGGAATTGCATCAGGGTTCAAATATACATTTGAATTCGTCATTGGAGACTTTTCATCTGAAGCAGTAACTGTAACAGGAGCAGTCCATGGGAAGGGAGTTAATCCAATAGTGCAAGTGATTGATGATGCAACAGATAATGTAATAGGTGTGGATTCAGTCAATGTAGATCCAACAAATGGGGATGTAACAATTACAGTAGGTGTTGGGTTAGAATTTAACGGAAGAGCAATAATTATATAACATGGAGTTCAAAGGAAGAGTCATATCAAAAACAGCAATTCAACTTACAGCATGGGTAACAGGAGTAGCTTATCAAGTAGGTGATTGTATAACCCAAACAGGAGCAATATATTTATGTAATACAGCTCACACATCAGGAACATTTGCCACTGATGTTAGTACGAAATGGACAGCAGTTGCAGCAGCATCAAATACAGTTATTGAGAAGTTTATACTACCACTAACTCCAGCAGAAGCAAAAGCATTGAATACTACTCCACAGGAGATAGCTCCAGCACCCGGATCACTTAAAACATACAGATTCATTGCAGGATCTGAAAGATTAGTTCATAATGGAGTTAATTTTAACTTCCCAGCTGATATGGAAGTTTATTATGAGACTCTAGGACAGACAATTGTAGTATTAGCAGCACCAAATGATGCAGCAGACTATTTAAGAAGAATAGATAAGTCAGGAGCAACTGGAGATCCTATGTCATTTAATGATAGGGTGATGTTGAAAGCCAATACAGGAGATGCAACATTAGGAGATGGAGACTGGACACTACAGTTACTATTCTCAATTGATGATTACAATTAATAATTAATAAACAAGACATGGCAATAAATAAACAAAAATCAGCAAAGGATCTTATTAGTATAATAGAAAAGATAACTGCTAATTCTGCAGGTTTGGATACTATCAGAGAAGAGATGGCGAATCCACTAGCAGAATTAATAGAGGAATTAGCAATAGCATCTGGATCTATTGATGGTAGAATAATAGTAGATACAGCAGGAACATATGAAAACTATGCTGATTTAGGAGTTCCTGAAGGAGGGGTAGTGACAGAGGTTAGCCATGAAACATCCGTTTTCAATGCACTAGATATCAGACTTACTCCAGAGGTAGCAACATCTTCTATAGGAAATGATACAATGAAGTACTCATTCAAGAAGGCTGATGATGATAATGCAGTAACCTTAGATTCATTTACAGCAGTATTTAGAGTAACATTTCCAGATGCATCAACAGAAGATGTAACATTTGTATATGCAGGTGTGGGAGATGAAGAAGCAGTATTAGTTAAAGATATATCAGGATTCTCAGATGTATCATTTGATCTTCAACCAGAGTTGTTATCATTAGAAGCAGTATTGGCTGGTGAGACTCTAGGATTCAATTCACCATTAGGAGAACTTTTTTTTGCTACAGTATCTTTTCAAGCTCCAGATATGGGAGCATCAGATGCAAGAATAATAGTTGACTCTACTCAAGCATTAGAGAGAACATTTAGTGTGACCAATCCAAGTTATAATCCTTCAGATGGGGATTTGATAATTCCTAATAACTATGTAGTAGCAGCAGGAGATAGGTTATTTGTAAGTTATTGGGTTCGTAACGGTTCATAATGGTAAAAGTAGATCAGAAGGGCATTAAAACTAATGTTCACAATTGATGATTACAATTAATAGTATATAAGATGGCAACAAATACAGAACAATTTTTAGCACTACTAGTTAAGGCAGCAAACAATCCGGGTAATGAGCCTGTGCAAAATAAGGCAGTAGAGATCTTAGATAAACTACTCAATCTACTTATCAAAGAAGATGGAACAGATTCTCCATTAGCTGATGTAGGTACAGGATTACCAAATACAGACATAACAGTAGATGCCTACAGAACAGCCAAATTAGGACTAGGTGAGGCTACTCCAGAAGAGCAATTGGATATAGTAGGAACTCAAGTTGGAGCAACTGGAGGTGTAAAATTTGATTACACTTGGACATCAGGAGCAATATCTAGAGTTCAATTCGGTGGACAAAATGTATTAAGTGAATTAGGAGTGCCTGCTGATAATATAGAGGCAAATTTATTTGACTGGTTTGGGGTAGGTGGTCAAGCTGGATATAGGTCATTCCTTTATAATGGAGATGTAAGTGCAGCCAGTGGAGCGGCAGGTAAAATGTCTGTAGGAGTTGGAATACAATCATTAGTACCAGCACAATTAGCTAGTTTCTCTGTATTTCCTGATGATTTAGATGTAAGTACAGATTGGGTAACTAGAATAGCCAATAGTCGTACTGGGGATGGATATGCTTATGTACAACAGGCAACTAAGACACTTACAAATTCTAGATTTGATACAGAACCCTCAGTAGAGATTCGAGTATCAGGAACACCCGGGGGAGGACTTGCTAGAGCATGGTTTACTCCTTATTATAGTTCTTTTGATAAAGGATTTGAATTATCCAATTATGGTACAGGAACTTATGTACAAGGATTTGCACATGCTGATCAAGATGCTACTACCATTGGAGTAACAACTAGATCATTAGGTGTTGATGCTGGTGGGCAGGTAAAAGAGATAGACGGGTTCTTTGGAGGATCAGTTGCTCCAGCAAGTGCTACTGCCTCTGGTAAAGCAGGAGAAAGGAGAGTGGTAGGAGATTTTGTTTATAAATGTGATGCAGATAATGTTTGGACAAGAGCCTCACTAACATTTGCAACTTGGTAATATATGGGGTTTATATCATCATCTTCATACCATACATTGGTAACACCTCATACTTTTTATAATAATATTCAATATGGGTATGAGAATAAAGAGGTGTTAGATATATGGATACCTACTTCAGTACCCACAACAGGTATAGTAGTACATTTTCATGGTGGTGGTTTTGTTGCATTAGATAAGACTGGTATAAGTCTAACTGATGTAGAGAACTTCTTATCCAATGGTATTGCAATAGCTACAGTAAACTATCCTTTTGTAAATACAGATATTGAATTAAATGGATTTAGAAAAGCATTTGACTCAGGAGTAAGAGCAGTGAAGTTTCTAAAGTTCTGGGCAACATTCTTCAATCTTGATAAAAACAAATTTGTAATAAGAGGTAGCTCTGCAGGTACAGGTATAGCTCAACACATAGGCTATAATACTTTTGCTGCAGGTGGTGGAAGTGCCATTGAAGATGAAGATGCTGATGTAGTTGCAATAGCACTACAAGGCCCACAGGCAGGATATTGGTATCCTCAATGGGAGTCAGTCATATTTGCTGACTTTGTATCCAGTGGTTATGATGTAAGCTGCCAATATGATGATGATCCAGCTGCAAAGCAAAGAGTTGATAGAACATATGGTAATGGATTTGATGAATGGAGTGATTTTGAAGATCCAACATTTACTACATTAAGAGATAGTTATTATGATATGCTCTCTAATATAGCAGTGAAGTCAGTACCTACTAGGGTATGGTCAGCAAGTTCATTGGAGTTAGTTGTGGATGATTGTATTTTATTTGATCAGGAACATAGCCCATATCAAGGAAAAGCTATTAGAGATGCTCTAGTAGCAGCAGGGCAGGAAGTATTGGCAGATCTTAATGGACTTGAGGATACAACAGGTGGAGAGAGTGAATTAGACTTTATAATTAGAAAGATAGGATAAATAAAAACCGCATAAATCAATTGATAATGCTTGATAGAATACTAAAAATAGACATGAGTTTTACTGGACTATTAAAATCAGCACCTTACTTTGGTGCATCTATGTTATATTGGTTAGCAGATTATGGGGTAAATGTTAAATTCCTAGGGGTATTTCTACTACTGTGGACATTTGATATTATTACAGGTATTGTAAAGTCAATAGTGGTTCCAACTATGAGAAGGCCAGACAGCAAAACAGGACTTAGAAGGGTAGCCTCTAAGTTCGTTATGCTGATCTTTCCAGTTATATTAGCAACAATATATTCACTATTTACAGATGATGCAGTAAAGATGCTTAATTGGGGACTAATGATCCTATCACTGCATGAGGGGTACTCTACACTAGGTAATCTATATTCAATAAGAACAGGACAGGAGTTAACAGAATTTGATGCAGTATCATATTCTATTAAGTTGATGGCTGACTGGATAAGAAAGAAAGTAGATAGGCTATTATATGTTATAGAAGGAGGCACCAGAAATGATGACTGGAAAGATAATAATAGGAGGGGTGATCAATATAGAGGAGGGTATGATGAATCAGATTTTAGTGAGAATGGAGACTATAATTTACCAAAGGATGAGGAGAATGAGATCATGCCAGAGGATTAATAGTTCTATGAATATTTTTTTGGTATCTATATAATCACTATATTTGGAGCATAAAAATAATAAATAATCTAAAATGTAAAAATGGAAGTAGTAAAAGACGAGAAAAAAGATGCCATTAAAGCTACAGAAGCTGTAGAGGGTGCAAAAGAAAAACAGGAGATTGTGGATCTAAATAATATAAGTATCTCAGAGATCCCTATCCCAGAAGAGGTTGATTACAGGATTGTAGTTGACAAACTGAAGAACAATCAGGTTAAGACTCTGATTCTTACAAGGACTCAGAAGGAGATTGACTTCTTTGCAGCTGTAGGTGTATTACAATCATCTATATCAAATGCATTAGCACAGCCAGCACAGCCAGAGGAGCCAGCTGATCAAGAGATGGTGATAGATGAGATTGATGTTGAGATGGATATCACTGGCCAGTTGAAGAAAATGAACCTAAAAGTAGGAGATAAAATCCCAGTTACAAAGAAGCATTTGCAGCTAAGGGAGGCCTCCAGAAAAAACTTTATAGAAAATAAAGAAAAAAAGTAGGTCTAGTAGTTGGAGTATAGAATAATAGACGTATATTACTTCTATGTGATATTAATCACAATCTCTATTCTCTTTTTACGCAATGCGAAAAGGCCTTAATTAATTTAAGGCCTTTTTGTTTATATAGAAATAAATTTTCCTTATATTGTAATCATTAGACATATTTAGTCAATAAAAAATGGAAGCAAAAGAAATAAATTTAGTAAAGTTAGAGAAGGCTATAAGATCCTCTAAGGATTTAGATCTATCTAAGGGGATAATAGATGACTTCACTTATGGTAAAGGATTTGAGATCAAGAAGAATGGTAAGGAGCTCAAAGTATTACTGGCCAAGGTAGGGATATCATTAGAATCTCATTGTCAAGAGTTGAAATCAAAGATGGCTATTGCTCTATCTATGATAAAGTCTTTTGGATGTAATGACATTCCAATGAAGGCACCTTCTTCATACACTCTACAAGGATTGAGGAAAGAGGCATTTCCATATTTACCCAATATGTTCACTTATGAGCAGAAGTATGGTAAAGAGAGAGAAATCAAATCTTATGATGAGCCAGTTACAATGGGTGGAGACTATGGATCTTCAGATCTAACTAAAATGGGAGATGTTCAGGTTGAGAAATCTGCAGATATAAAAAAATACATGAATGAATATAATAACTGTGTTAGCTCTTACATTAGTAAGTCAGCTGATAAGCTGTTCATTGATGGTATAATTAATTCACTTGGAGATAAATCTGAAGTGGAATTGTCAGGACAAATGTTAAAATTATTAGTATAATGGATATTAGATCAGAAATACAATCTAAAAGAGCAGCAGAAAGATCTACTTTGATTAGTCGATTCTCAAATGCTGATGAAGTCATCTTAAAAGGGATGACTCAAGAGCAGTTCAATGAGAAATATAGTGTAGGCTATGACATATTTGATCAAGGATCAATTGAGAAGTTTAAGGCTGATGCACTTGAGAAAGGTGAAGATACAGCTATGATCTTATCTGAAATTGAATCTTTGAAAAGAGTTGAAGTCATCAAAGGAGATGAAACTGTAGTTCTATTTGTTAGAGATGCAGATGAATTTGCTATTGAAGATGAGGATGAGGACTTAAATTAAAGTTAAATGCAGTACACTTATAACTATATTACCAGCTCCACTGGAGATGGGGTGCAGGTGCAACCACTTGACCGAAATTATGAGAGTACTTCAACAGTTGAGCCAACAGACAGACTTGAAGAAATAGGTCTGGAGAAGCAGCTGCTAGAGGTAGAGAAAAACATGCTCTTAGAGAAGGCATTGTCATCAAATGATCCTAAAACACTTATTAAAGCTCAGTCATTCCTAGAGGAGATCTTAGATGAAGATGCTAGGAATAAGGAGGGTGGGGTTACTATTATGTCAGATCCATATCTGAATCAGTATTCTCAGCATGGATTTAAGACTAAGAGAGCTCAACTGTCACCCGGATTCCTTAGAAAGATGGGTTCTACTACAGTGGTTAGAGCTATAATAACAACAAGACAATCACAAATAGAAAATTTTTCATCTCCTAGAAAGGGGAAGTATGATATGGGGTTTGTCATTGAGAAGAAGCCAACTGACTTCTATACAGATGAAGAGCCTAAGATGTCACTAAAGGATAAGAAGCAGGTCAAATATTTAACTAATTTCCTTCTCAATGGAGGGGATAAGAAAGAAGGTGAAACTTTATGGGGGTCAGACACATTTACTGTTTTTCTAAGAAAGATAGTTGAGGATTCCCTTACATTGGATGCAGCTACAGCTGAAATAGTGCCTAATAGAGGAGGAGATCCTTCAAGATACTTTGCAGTTGATGCAGGAACTATTTATCAAGCTCATATAGATAAGTCTGGTAACTATGAAGCTAGAACTGGAGCCAAGCCAAAAGAGATAAAGGGATATTATCCTTCTCATGTGCAGGTAGTAGATGGTAAGATAGTAAGTGACTACTATCCATGGGAGATTATGTATGGTGTCAGAAATGCCAGAACAGATATCTACCAGAATGGATATGGTAAGTCAGAATTAGAAGATCTTATAAATATCATTACATGGCAGTTAAATACTGATCAGTATAATGGTAAGTTTTTTACTCAAGGTTCAAATCCAAAAGGTATTTTAAAGGTATCTAAGGGACTTAATAGAAACAGGATAGCAGAGCTAAGGCAGGAGTGGAGATCTATGGTTGTAGGCACAAAGAATGCTCACAAGATACCTGTATTAGAGGGTGAAGGTGTTGAGTGGATAGATCTACATAAGAACAATGCAGATATGCAGTTTAATGAGTGGCAGGAATACCTGATCAAGATCATTTGTGCATTATATAAAATAGCTCCAGAGGAAATTGGAATAGAATTCAATAAAGGTGGAGGTATAAATAGCAGCTCAGGACAGGAGACTGAAGCTAAGATGAAATTCTCCAGAGATAAAGGGTTGTATCCATTATTGAAGGCTATTGAAAGCTGGATCAACAAATGGATCATCTGGCAGATAGATTCAACTTTCAGATTCAGATTTGTAGGATTGGATATAGAGTCAGAAGATAAGGAACTAGATAAGGACATTAAAGCAGCAGGTTCATTCATGGGACTTAAAGAAGTCAGAAGAAAGAGAGGACTTGCAGATAAGATTGATGATGATGATATGATCATGAATCAAATATGGCTATCTAAGAACCAAGGTGATGCTATGGCAGGCCAGCAGGAAGAGTCTACAGATGCAGCTGCTGAATGGGATGATATAGGAGTGGATGATGGTGGAGATGGTGATGAAGGTGCTCCAGATGAAGAAGGGTTCCAGAAAGCTCTAGAAACTACCTTACAGAAGTATCAAGGTAATCCAATGATGAAGGATGCTATGCAATTATTTAATAAATTAGCTCTAGATGATGAATAAAGAAGGCATAAAAGTATTTGTAGGTAACAATAAGAGCACTCTTATAACCATGATTCTGTCACTTGTGATAGGGTTTGGAATTGCTATATTCTTTGGCCCTGATCCAACAAAGGATCTATTGAAGGAGCATGCTAATCAGAGAGAGATTTGGATGCATGAAATGGATTCTATAAGCAAAAGAGGTGATTCAATTTATAGGTTATACACTGAGGCCAGCCATAGAGCTGATTCTATAGTAAATAAATCAATTTCAGACTATAATAAGTGGAAAACACATGTAAAAAAGAAGAAAGATGAAGAAATTAATGCTATCAATACTGATCCTAGTGAGTATCTTAGGGTACTCTCAGCCAGAGGGAGCAACTAAGGACACTGTTTGGGAGGAGTTTAGAGTAGATTCCACTCTAACAGTTATGTTCCAGTGGAAAGGGATGCAGTTGGCTAAGGAAAGGGTTGAGTTAAAGTATGCCAAGCGTACTCTAGAGAATAATGATATGCTGATAACCAATTTCAAGGATGCTCTAGACATATATAAGTCTCAGGTATTCTTATTAAATTCAGCTCTAAATGAGAGAGATGAAGAGATTATAAGGCTGAGGAAGATAAATGGATCATTAGATAGTGACTTAGAGTTGGTATCTAAGCAATTAAGGAAGGAAAGAAGGAAGAAGTGGATAGTAGGTGGAGCTGTAGTAGTAGGTGCAGCAGGAGTATTATACTTAGTAACACAATAGTTTTAAAAGTATTTTTACAATCCACTTGCAAGACAAATGTATAATTACTATATTTGATAATTAATAAATAGTGTGAGTAAAGATAAAGTCAAAAAGAAGGATGGGACATTAACCAAGAAGTACAGGGATCTACCAAGATATCCTGTTATATTCAAATATGAGGATGACTTCAAGGATAGTTTTAAGAGCATTATGAATGTAGCTCTAGTTGATTTTAAAAAAGAATTGAAAACAAAGTTAAGAAGTAACAGATGAAACAAGTAATAGATGCTATTCAGAATAATAGATTAGGTATAGGAGCAGAGATCCTTAAAGGTGCCACTGGTGGGACTCACTTCCCGGGTGGAGCTCCAGAGGGAACAATACATACTTACAAAAATGGTAAGAAGTATAAGAAAACTGCAGGTGAATGGAAGGAAGTTTCATCTGGTAAGAAGGGTGCAGGTAAAGAAGGTGCTCCAACTCCAACAGCAGCAGCTCCAGCAGGAGGTAAAGGTGGGCAGGTAGAGCCAGCAAGTAAGCATGATTTAGCTCAACTTACTCACATGAAGGAGATCATGGAGGCAGATCCCAAAAAAGCATATGAGATATTCCAATCATTAGAGCCAGCAGCACAGCATATGGTACCTCAAGATGTGGTGAATAAAATGGTTAAGGCCTCTCATGAGGATGCATCAAAAGAAGGTGCATCATTTGATGATTTAGGTGGTAAGCCTGATCCAGAGAAGGAGGAACTAGAGAAGAAGGAATCAGCTAAGAAGGAACCAGCTAAGAAGGATGATGGTAAGATGGATGTGGATAAAATAAAGGAGGCAATAAAAATATTTGAAGATAGAATTAAGAAGCAGGGCAATGTCACCAATGCTAGAGATGAACAGCACTTATCTAGTTTAAAAAAGGTATTGAATGATCTTGAAGGAGATGCTAAAAAGGAAGCTCATGATAATGCAATGGCTAAACATAAGAAAGATGTAGCATCTACAGGGAAGGCAGATCCAAAAACTGTAAAGGAGGTAAATGATACATCAAAGGAGCTGTTTAATCATAGGAAAGCAGCTGAAAAAAAGAAATCAGCAGCTAAGTATGGTAAGAGCCAGAAAACATATGAGGAGATGTTTGGTAAGAATCCAGTAGGGCATAAGCATACCACAGAGGAGGCCAAAGCAGCATTAGCAGAGAGTGGCCATAAGAGTGTTACTGATGGCATGATATCAAAGAAACAAAGATCTCTTGATGCAATGAATGACATGAAACCTTCTGAAGAGCAGGTTAAATATTTCATGGATAACAAAGATGCTGTAGTGAAGATTATGGAAGAGGATATCTCCATGGGTATTAGAGATGCTGTAGAGCAGCACCAGAAAGATACTCCAAAAGATTCTCCAGAGGCTAAATTTAATGCTATCTTTGATAAGTATGATAAGAAAGATTACTTTGGGACTAATGATCTAGTTAAGACTCAAATTGGTAACTGGGAGAGAGCTATGGGTAAAGGTGATGAAGGTGCCAAGCAATACACAAAAGAAAAGGTAGAAGAAATTGTTAGAGGTGGCCAGAAGGCACTATCTAAGCAAAGTTTTGATAAGATGGCAGAGGCTATCAAGAAGAATGATCTACCTTACCTGAAGTCTAGATTAAGATATGATCAGAAATTCACTAAGGATATTTATGAAAGTATCACTGGTAAGAAACTCCCAAATAGCACTAAGGCCATACATGCAATGTTAGATGGTAATAATGATCTAAAGAAGGCTCTTGAAGTAGCAGAACTACATAACCAAGCTGAGATCAATATGATCATCAAAGGTGGTAAAGCTCTTCCAATTGGAACCAAGAGAGTCCATGGTGGAGTACCAGTTGAAAAGACAGCTAAGGGATGGGTGCCAGAGAAGAAATACTCAGGTAAACGTCAAGGTGAAAAAACTCCAGAGGCAGCAGGTGTATTAGCTCATACTAAGGATATAAATAAGATGAAGGAATCTAGAAATAGGATGAAGCATGGATCTACAGAACATAAAAATGCTCAGTCTAAAATAGATGCTATGGAGGGTAGATTTATAAAAGATAAGAGTGGTAAAAATATTGGGGTAAAAGATAAGAGTCCTACAGTTGGAGTCAATATTGGATCTAATTTAAAAGGTATATCATTAGCTAATAAGAGAGATAGGCAAGATAGTATAATCAACAATCTGAATTCCTTAAAAGTAGGAGGAGTTGTAGCCTTAGTTGATATGACTAATGGATTTTCAGGTGCTGTTAAGATTGTTTCAAAAAATGGGGATACTTATACAGGGTATAGAGTCATAGATTTAGCTACTCCAAATGGAACTGAGGAATTTAAGGCTAAAAATAATATGCAGACATTCACCAGAAAAAATGTAACTACCTTTGCTGCTAGAGCATCTCATGAAACACAAAAGTCAGTTGTTTCTTATATAGGTAGATTTGGTAAATTTGATGATTTAATAAAAAAGCCATGAGTAAAGAATTAAACATAGCAGAGTTACATAATCTAGCTGAGGCAGATATGATAATTAAGGGAGGCAAGGCCTTACCTATAGGTACCAAAAGAGTACATGGTGGAGTCCATGTTGAAAAAACTGCTAAGGGGTGGGTTCCAGAAAAGAAGGGTAAGAAAGGTGGAGATGGATTCACAATCAATGAAAGAAAAGTTGGTAGTAAGACAATCTATCAGGTTATAGATAAAGATGGGAATGTGCAGGAGGAGAAAAGAACTAGATCTGCAGCTGAAAAGTTTGGAGAATCTATGGTTAGAAGTAATGCTAAGTCTGCAAAAGTAGCTGGAGCTAGTAAGAAAGAGGAGTCTCAGGATGAAAAGAACCATAGAATAACACTTCAAGGTATTGAATATAGACATAAAGATGATAGCATCAAGGATGCTAAGGCTATAAGAGAGATTGTAAAGAGGAATCTCGCATATAACAAAGAGACAGGTAATAAATATGATATAGCTCAAAATGAGATAAGACTTAAAGCATATAATGAATATATTGCTAATAGAGAGAAGAAAGAAGCTCCTAAAGCAGCAACTCTTGGGAAGAATTTATCTGATAAAGATCTCCATTCTAAAGAGGCAGTTACTAATGTAGCTAAAGAAAAATCAAAAGGAGGTAAAACTCATTTTGTTAATGCAAATCCATTAGGTGGGAAGGGTTATGTTCACTCTACTCAGGAGGATATTAATCATATGTTTAAGGTAGGGAAGCCTCCCAAAGAGTTAGAAAGATACCATGATGGAAAGAAGGTATCTTTAACTGAGAAAGAAGTTAAGGGAAATAATCAAGTATCATGGTTATTGAAAAATTCTAAAAAAGAGTATAACGATGATCATACAAGGTATACTTTTAGTGGAGATCTGCCTAGTGGTATGATAGATAAAGTCAAAAATTTCTATAAAGAACATGGAGTTGATAGAAGTGGTGGTAATAAAACATCAATGAAAACAATTTATGTTGGTGGTGGATCTATAAATTTAGAGACTTCAGCATATAAGGGGAATAATAAAGTTACATTCTCAGCTATATTGTCTAAGGAGACAGCTCCAAAAGCTAAGGATCCAGCAGCGAAGTCATATCCAGCAAAAGCAGTAGCTAAACCAGCTAAAAAATCATCATTTAAGAGCAGTGATACCTACTTTGAGACTCTATCAGGAGCATTAGATCAGGTTAGAACTGAGGCTAAGAAGCATGGGTTTACAGTAGATGAAGATGCATTAAATTTACAGTATGGTAGTGGTGGTGTTTCTTATGGAACTACTAAGAGTGCTACTCTTCCATTATTGAAAGATGGTAAGCCAGTCAAAAGTAAGAGTGGTAAGGCAATGAATAGAAATATTCATGTAGCAATCTACAGAATGGATTCAGGGAGGTATGAATTAACAGCATATAAAACTTGGTAATGGATGAGAATGATGCATTTAATATATTAAAGGGAGGGAAGGCACTTCCAATAGGAACCAAAAGAACTCATGGAGGCTCTCCTGTAGTTAAAACAGCTAAAGGCTGGGTTCCAGAGAAGAAAAGTGCATCTAAAAAGAAACTTCTTACTGAAGGTAAAGCTACCATAGTGGACAGGCCAGATATGGAAATGCCTGTATATGGGATAAGCATCAAGGGTAAAGATAAATATATCCAAAGGTTAGAAACAGATGGAGAGTCTGAGTGGATAGAGGTGAAGAAGGATAGTAAAGGGTTCTGGGGAGAGGCTGTGAAAAGTACACATACATATGGGCATAATTCCTTTTTGGGGTATAATAAGCAGGAGGCTATAGATAGACTTTATAGAAATGCAGGAGATAAAAATATAAGCAAGTCAATGGATAAAGGTACAGCATTTGAGGCACTAGGTATTGAGAAGGGATTCAAACCCGGATTAGTCCAAAAGAGAGTGTGGGTTACTAGAAATGGTAAAGTACATCAAACTACTGTATGGGTAAGAGAGGGTGATGAGACTTCTAAGCAGGGACTATCTAAGAATGTGCCAGTTGGTGATCTAATTGCTGAGGATGTTGCTGGAATGAATGTGGAGAGATATTCAGATAAGGCAGTTCTGATAACTGGGGACACATATGCAAATAAAGCCACATTCCAAACTATTAAGAAAGAGGTTGGTGTAGGATCCTTCAACGGAAAGCTCAAAGGATGGGTATTCCCTGTTAAGTTTTTAAGTCAAGTATTAGGTGGAATTGCATCATTACAGAAGGATCCAGATAAGGCAGATGAGATTATAAGTCAAAAGAATGCACTTCCAGTAGGTACAAGTGTAGATGTTGGAGGAGAGAAGGGTAAGATATCAGAGGTTATTCCAGATAAAAATGGAGCTAGGTATAATGTAAAGACTGCAGAGGGTGATCTGAATGGAGTAGATGAGAAGGTAATGGATGTGCCAGCTGAAACAAACAATAAAAAGATATCTGAAATTCTAAATAACACAAATGAGAGCAATAGAGTCCCATCTAGAAAGCAATTATTTGGAATAAAACCAATTGAGAATCTTCACAATTATTCTCTAAGTGAATATATGTCTATGCATGGTATAGATCAGGCAGAGATAGATACAGCCATTGCATCAATCAACAAAGAGCCAAAAAGTACAGGGAGTACTTCTAGTGGAGGATCTTCATCTGGGAAGCCTACTGTATCAACTGAGGGATTAACTAAGAAGCAGCTCATCAGAAAGCTAGTATATGCTCACTATCAGGCTGTGAGTAAAGCTGTGAATAATGGGGAGAAGATGAAGGATAGTGTTCTATCTACATATCCAGATCTGAAGGATTCATATAACAAGAAAAGACAGGCAATGTCAGAGGAGACTAAAAGAAAGATCTCAGAGGCATTAAAAAAGAATAAACCAGAGGAAACTCCAGAGGCAAAGAAAAAACGTGAACGTGAAGAGGCAGCTAAGAAATTAGGGATGGCTGGAGCCACTAAAGAAAGTATTGATAAGCAGCTAAAGGAACTACAGGCACAGAAAAAAGCAAGGGAAGAGGCAAATGCTAATAGGAAGGCAGAAGATAAAAAGCAGGCAGAAACTATGGCTGCAGCCAAAAAAGCAGCAGAGGAGACTATTGCAAATCTATCTGAGGAGGAAATTAATGATTTCAAGCAGGCATTCAAAACAGTTAAGGGTAAGATGGTTAAGAAGGAGCAGTCAAAATTAGCTGCAATGATCAAGGAGAGAGATGAGTATCAGAGTAAGATCGATAGGTTAAGTAATTTAGAGAGAGAATCTAAAGATTTCTCTAAAAGGTCAGAGTATAGTAGTAATAGAATGGAGAATAGGATGAAAACTAGGAAACTAGATCTTCAGATCATTCATCAAAAGAATGCTGCATTAGCTACAGCCAATGGAGGTACAATTATAGAAGTTACTGATGCAATTGGCACTAAGCATGATCATGTGCCAGATTTCTCAGGAATTGACACTGCAGATAACATTCTATATGATGAGAAAACTATTCTAGATATGGAAAGGCCAAATTTCATTCCAGATATAGATACAGATGCATTCAGAAGAAAAGGGTTTATATTTGATTCAATTAGAGTAGGCCCAAATAAATATATGATTGCTGCCAATGGATATAGTGAAGAATCTATGCCAGATAAGGCAGGGTATGGCCAGAAGAAAGGGGAGTATGATCCAAAGGAAATAGGGTATGTAGCATTGACATTAGATCAGCTAGTTCTAACTCAGAACTGGTATGAGACTATGGAGAAAGGGCAAATGATAGCTGACAGAGATAGGAAGAATAAAAGATCACTAGATCACTGGGAAGGACTTCCAGAGTCAACTAGGCAGAGGTATATGGATCAAAAGAATCTATATCATTCAATTCCAGCAAAAGTAAAGAAGCAAATCACAAAAGAACAGTGGGATGCAATGCCATGGAAAGAACGTGAAAAATTATATAAGCCAATTAAAAAGCATGGTCTGAAAAGATTAAAGGCTAAATTTGATGATAGGCACATGGCAAGCTCATTTCACTCAATGTATGAGAGATTTGTGGATCCAAATGCTAAGAGAAAAACTAAAAAGGGTGAGATTCTCAGGAGAGGACAGCATAGTTATGGTACTTCATATGCACATGCAGATGCATGGAGCTCATGGAGTAACTATAGAGAGATGTTAGACTGGAAGATCAATGATATTTCTATCAGGAGAGAAGAAGTTTCAGAGATCAGAACTAAGGCTCTAGAAACATCTTATGGTAAGTCAGGAAGAGATGATATGTTGAAGAAAGATAGTGGTATAATGATTAAGAGGCAGAATGGATCTAAGATCCAGCCAGCTCAAGTTGAACAGTTGAAGTCTGCATGGGGAGATGTACAGGGATCATTTGGTACACTAAAGGAATTGGCCAACAAAAATGACCTTACAATATCACATGCAGGAACTACATATATGTATGCTAAAACTGCTATAGGAGTTTATTATCCTTCCTTCAAGGCTATAGGGGTAACAAATAAACTTGGTGATGATCAGCTCAATTTTACATTTGGGCATGAAGTAGCACACTTTTTAGATGATGCAACAGGAGAGGGATCTAATTATGCCAGTGATAATTTTGAATCTACAGCAGGGCAATTAGCTATAGCATTCAGAAGAGGTATGAATGCTAAGTCAAATAGTAAGTATACCAACTCTACCAAGGAGTGTTTTGCAAGAGCATTAGAACAATATCATGCACACAATACCAGAGGTGGTGGAGCCATCAGAGGTGGGGATAAAGATGGAGTCCCATATGTGAGTGCTCCAAATTATGCAAGTGCTAAAACATTCAATGATGAAATTAAACCACTGGTTGAGAAGTTCCTATCAGAGAACAAGCATATCATAAAATCATTAAAGTGGGGTGACAATTTGGATATACAACAATCTTTCACTATATTGCTAGGCTAATAAAATTAAGCTATGAATACAATAACAGGAGCAGTAAAAAAGGATCAGAATAATAAGAGATCATCTCTGCAGCATATGAATAAGGCTAAAGGGACTACTTGGAATAGTAAGCGTAGATTTCTGTAATGAAATTAACACCACAACAGATAGAGGAGTTGTTAGGAGTCATTGATAAGTACTCTCTGACTTTTATGGCACATCATGTAGGATCTGATTTTCTAACAGAAGGTGAGAAGGCTACATTGTCAAATGCTGGTGTAAATTTAGCTCAGATCAAGAGAACTTCATACAATGTTAATCAGGCATTCAGATTTGGCATCCTATCAGATGCATTAGGGGATTCTGTGGCTAAAGGGATGACATTTGCTGCACTAAAGAACCATATAGAGACTGGTAAGGTCTTTCCTTTAAATAAGCTCCAGAAATCAGCTCTACAATCGTTAAATATTCAAATGGCAGGAGAGTTAAGGAGGACAGCTATGAACATCAAAGGTGATGTCAGGAATGCTCTGGTGAATGCAGATAAGATAAAACATACAGTTACTCACTCAACTCTAGTGATCGATGCAGCTAAGAAGGCCATAGAAGATAGGAAATATGTCAATGCAGTAGTATCTGATATAGGTCATAGAACTGGGAAGTGGCATAGAGATCTAGGAAGAATAGCTGACTTTGTACTTCATACAGCATTTGATGAAGGTAGATCCATGAATATGATGAGGGAAGGTGGAGATCAGGCACTGGTTTATAAAGATGTGTATGCTGGAGCGTGCCATCACTGTACAAGATTACTTCTTACAGGAGGTGTAGGATCAGAACCTAAACTATTCACATTAGCAGAATTGAAAGCTAATGGCACCAATGTAGGTAAGAAGGTAGGTAATTGGCTGCCAGTAATAGGGCCAGTTCATCCATGGTGCAGATGTACATTACAGAGGCCTCCATTTGGAATGACTAGGACAGCATTAACTGCAGGAGAGTGGGAGTGGAATGGTAATGACTTCAAACTAACAGATAAATATAAGCCAAAAGTGGCCAGAAAGAGTAAGGTAGAAATAACAATAGGAGATAAAAAAATAAGCGTATGATAAATAGAGTCATTGGGTTCTTTGGAGCCAAGAAGAGAAGAATTAAGCAATTGGAAGGTGAGATCTTAGATCTCTCACTTCAAAAACAACATCTAGCTAATGGTATAGAGAGAATCATTAGAAGGTTAGAGGAGAGAGATGATGAGATATCTAACTTAAAGTCTATTATAGTAGATGCAGGAAGTTTAGTAAAAAAACTAGAAATCACAGTAGAATCTCAGAATAAAAAATTCAATACTGAGGCTATATTAGAAAAAGTTGGTAAAGAATTATTGAAAAAGTAACATAGTTAGATAGTTTTTTATTATATTACTTTAATTGTGAGATTGAAGAGAGTGAATGGGGAGGCCATTGAGCCTCTTTTGGTGTTTTAAAATTTTAACTATGAAAACAATAACATTACAACGTGCAGCAGGTGGAGGATATACATTGATAGATGTCCAAATCGTAGCTGACATAAGAGACTCAGTAGCTGATCTAGCTGCCAATTTAGGCAGTGGAGCAATCTCTTGTATCTATGATATTAAAGGGACTGGGATTGATCAATTAAATAAAATGGGAGTTCCATTAAATATAGATGAAGCAGGATCTGTAGCAAACATATTAGATGTCACAGAGGCTGATGGTAGTTTTACAGTTATCTTCTCTGATGGAGATTCAACAGGAACTTTTGCAGGATATTAAAAACAAAATTAAATAAAAATTAGATATGGCTATAGCAGCAAACACACAGAAATTACTAGATGCATTTTATAAAATTGTCTCCAATTCAGGAGGAACAGATGCAATTAGCGAAGAAATAGCAACAGTATTAGAGGCTATGTTGCCAGTAGGTGACACATCAGCTGCAATAGCAGCAGCAGGACAGGTGGATTCTCCTCAAGGCATTATAGCCTTAGTTGATGATTATACAGTAACAGTAGCTGATCATAACAAGTTGATCACTATGGGAACTGATGCTAAAACAATCACCTTACCTCCAACAGTAGCAGGTCTATTGGTGAGAGTTGGTAATGTAGGAGCAGATGGTAACAACATCATAACAATCAGTCCAGATGCAGCTGATGGTATAGCAGGTACTGTCACATTAGCAGCTACAGTTGTTCAAATGGATGGTACAGTTGATAAAGATTTCATCCTTACTAAAGCAACAGCCTTACTTGGGGATTCAGCAGTTCTTATAGGAACTGGTGTAACTGGGACTAGTGCATGGATTATCCTTTCCTCTACAGGAATCTGGGCTCAGGGAGCATAATAGCTACCTTTAGTTAAAAAGAATTCTAGGGATATCTTCGGGTGTCCCTAGTATTAATACCTTATAATAATGCCAATTACAACTGAATTATCTCAAAGAATCAAGAAATGGGTGGAAGATACATCATCTCACATTCATGGAACTGGTGACATGGCAAATCAGTTAATTGAAGAAGGTAAATATCTCTGGGAGCAGGTTGCTGTTCAAGAAGGTGTTGGAGGTAGAGAAATTGGGACTCTAGATTATAATGATCTAGCAACTCAAACAACTCCAATAGCAGTAACAGGGAATGGATCAGATCATAAGATAACAATTGATGGAGAAGGAGCATATACAAATAAGCTCTATCCTCCAATAGGGGTTACTGATGTATGGGATGTTGATAATGATCAGTTTGATTTCTCTCAACTTAGCCTAGGTGATCATATTACAATTAGAGTCAGTGTTATAGTAACAACACTAAGTAATTTCACTGATGTTCATTTAGCTGCATTTCTTGGAATTGGAGTCTCAGAATATGAGGTTCATTTAATTAGGGAGAGCTATAAAAGTACAGGTACTTATGAATTGTCAGCTACAGCTGCTATATATATGGGTAATGAATTGACATTAGATAATCCGGGTGAAATTAGAATTCATGCAGATGCAAATATAACAGTAGAGGTTGTTGGAGTAGCCTGCTTAATTCATAAATATTAAAATTTATAATGGAAAGAACATTCAGCTATAATACAAGAATAGACCTCATAAAGGCCAAAGGAGAAGGCAAGAATGGGACTATGCTCATGAAGGGTGTAGCCTCTACTCCTAAAAAGGATACTCAGGGTGATACATTGGATCCATCAGGATTTGAACTAGCCTACTTCTTAAAGAATGGCCTGATCAACTGGAATCATGAATGGAAGAAGAATCCCATGTCCATTATAGGGAAGCCTACATCTGCTGGAGTAAATAAGGAGGGGAATCTAGAAGTAGATTACTATCTATTTAAAGGACATAAGATGGCTGAGGAAGTTTATGCTCTATCAAAGGCCATGCAAGAAAATGGATTAAGCCTAGGTCTTTCTATAGAAGGTAAGGTACTAGAGACTGATCCAAATGATAAGAAAAAAATCAAGAGAGCTATGATCACTGATCTAGCAATCACTCCTCATCCAATTAACTTAGGAACTACTACAGAGATAGCTAAGAGTCTCAAATTAGGTGAACTCATAGACTTTGATGCATTAGGTGACTTCAAAGTAGGGACAGATGGTAGGATCATCCAGAAGGCAGCAGACACTGAATCAACAGATGCACTTATCCCAGAGGATCTTGAAACTGACACTAAATCAGAGATTTACAAGAGTGATGATGGTAAGGAATTCAAGGATAAAGATGAATTAGAGAAGGCTGGTTACATACATAAGTGTGATAATGGGACTTATTCTAAGACAAAAAAAGAAAAAAAATCGGAAGAGAAGTTGTTTAGTAAGTCTGAATTCACTAATTTACTACTTAATCGATATAAAGGCACTACTCAGAAGCAAGCTGATAGTGTTTATAATTATGTATTAAATTTCAAAAAAATAAAGATGCAAACAGAAAATACAGGCACAGAAAAAAAAGTATCAGATGAGGATTTCAATTCTGCATTAGAGGCTTTGTCTGTGGTTAAGGCTCAAACTACTGAGGTAGTTGAGGATGATGCTACAGAAGAAGTTGTTGAGATGGCCAGTGGCAAGGAATTGTCAGAGATGTCTCCAGAAGAAATTGCTGAGAGAAAATCTGAGCTAGAAAAAAGTTTAGCAGCTATTACAGCGTTATCTACAGAAGAAGTTGTAGAAGTTGTAGAAGAGGTTGAAGAAGAAGTTGAAGAAGAAGAAGTTGAAGAAGAAGAAGAAGTTGAGACAGCTGCAACTACTGAAGAGGAAGTTGTAGAGCCAACAGATCAGGATAGCCTGATTAAAGGACTTTCTACAATGATCTCAGGTCATTTAGAAAAGAATAAGACAGCCAGTGATGAGAAATTCCAAGCAGTTGGAGTTCTTATTAAAGGATTATCTGATGAGATAGAAGCATTAAAGGGTGCTCCACTAGAGGCAAGGACAGTAACTACAAGTGAGTATCTTGCCAAGCCGGGTGAGATCATCAAAGGAGATGAAGCTGATGTTTTAGGTGGGACTGTTTATTCAGTGTCTAAGCAAAAAAATATTCTAGCAACTAAGTTGACAGATGCATTCTTGCAGAAATCAGAAGATCCTACATCAAATGTAGTTGAAGGTGTTAGAGGTGATCTAATGGCTCTAGAGGCTGGAAGTATAATAACTCCAAGACTTAGAGAATTTGCTAAGAGTGAAGGAATCACAATATTAGACTAACCGATTGAAGCTCGGTATTGATTATATAAAAAGAAAAACAAATGAGTTTATCAATTAAATTAGGGGATTACCAACTAGGACATGGAGCTTCTTTCGGTCAAGAAGATGTCAATGATGCTAGTATGAGTTCTCAAGAGTTACAGGATCTCTCCAAAGCAATGGAAGCTGGACATGTACAGGGTGGTGATATCACTTCTGCTGGCCAGACAAATGCTGGAGCGTTAAAGTATGAATCATTAGACAATGCGTTACGTTTAACGCAATGGAAAGATTCACACATTCGATTCTGGAAAAGAGTAGCTAAAGAAGCTGCCTACAGTACTGTGGAAGAGTTCAACGTACAAACATCTTATGGTCAAGATCGTGGAGGTTTTTGGTCAGAAGGAGAACTCCCAGAAGAAGAAAACTCTCTGTACACTCGTAAACTTGAAAAAGTTAAGTACATGGGTGTATCAAGAGGTGTAACACATGTTGCCCAGTTGGTGAAGAACCAAGTTGGTGACTTGTATCGTAAAGAAATTTCTGATGGTATGTTATACTTACTTCAGAAAGCTGATCGTGGATTATTCTATGCAGATGAGGCAGTAGTTTCAGATGAGTGGAATGGTATCTATGCACAGCACTTGAACATGGATAACTACTCTTCATTAGAGCAGTATATGGAATCTGATCATGTTGTAGATCTTAGAGGAGGAGCATTAAAAGAATCTAATGTTGAAGATGCATGTGAGACATTACTTCGCTATTATGCACATCCAGATCTTTTGATAGGGCCTCCACAGATCATCACAGACTTCTCTTTGCAGCTATTTGCTCAAAGACGATTCAATCAGTCTGGTGGTGGTAATCCGGGTGGAACAGGCCTAGGTCAGCCAGTGACTAAGTATTTCTCTAGATTCGCAACAATCGATTTAGAGCATGATATTTTCGCTGTGAAAGGAACATCTAAGGCTATTGGTGGAACTGCAAGTTCTGCTAAGGCACCAGCTACTCCAACTCCAACATCTGCTACACCAGTAGTAGCAGCACCTTTAACAAGGTTTGCTGATGGAGCAGGAGATTACTACTATGCAGTATCTGCTATCAATCGATATGGAGAGAGTGCATTAGTACAAGTGGGTGGAACAATCACAGTAGCAACTACTGAGGCAGTTGACTTGATCTTTGTATCAGGTGGTGGAGCATATGCTCCAGAGGCTTATGTGATCTATCGTTCAGAAGTTGATCCATCTGCAGCAGCAGCATCAACTGATTTCTATCCAATCATGACTGTACCAGCAGCTGGTACAGATGTTAAGAGAGGTTCTCTTGTAGCAGGAGTGGATGGAGCAGCTGCATTAGCAGTTCGTGACAATAACAGATTCTTACCTAACACTGAGGAGGCTATGCTACTTCAGTCTGATAAGGAGATATTTGGATTCAAGCAATTGGCTCCAATGATGAAAATGGATCTGGCAGTTTTGGCACCAATTAACAGATTTATGATCTTGTTATATGGAACTCCAATCCTGTATGTACCAAGTAAGACTATCCGTTTTATAAACATTGGTAAATTTACCATTGTCTAAGTAAGACACACAGGGATATATAATCAAAGCCTCTTCTTTCACCAGAGGAGGCTTTTTTAAAATAGTAATATTAACAAAAATAGAAAGTAATGCAAAAAGTGAAGTCAAACAGAGATTGGGATGCTAATTCTTCAATCACTAACAATTTAGGAACAGTAAATTTTGATGATAAATGTGAGGCCGATGTATCCAATGAGATGGCTGCCTTATTAAACTCACAAGGTAAAGTAACACTAGTAGGTAAAGAGACAAAAGATCCTACTACTACTCCTGTAAAGGAGATTGAAGTAGTAGATGAAGAAATTATAGACCCAAATGCAGATCCAGAGCCAGAAGCTATAAAGGAGCCTGTTACAGATCCTCCACAGAATGGAAAGGTAGATGAGGAAGAAGATACTCCTCCAGATCCATTATCTGAACAAGAGAAGGCTGATCTAGTAGAAGTGTTATCTAAACACTCTAACAAGGAGCTAAAGGCAATCCTTACTGAAGGAGAAGTGGAATTTAAAGGTAATTCCTCAAATGAGACATTAGTAAACCTTATTGTTGATAATAATTTGATTTAATCAATGTAGATGCCTACAGTAGCATATAATTTTCCAATTGAGAGAAGTGACTTACCAATATCTACAACAGAATTGGTAAGTCGCTATTTCTTTGGTATAGGATTAACTGATCAAAGTGGGAACCCAATAGATCAGAAAAGTATAGAATTCCATATAGAGTCTGCAGTAGAGCAGTTAGAAGGTTATTTGAACCTCAAGCTATCTAAGCAGATCGTAGAGGAGAGTCTACACTATTATGTAGATGACTTTACAGAGTGGAGTTATCTTCCAGTATCCTATCCAGTATTAGCAGCTCATGAGATGATGGGACTAGCTGCTGGCCAGACTCAATTGACTTATCCTACAGACTGGATATCAATAAAGAGTACCAATGATCCAACAGGAGCTCATAGGTCTTTCTATTTGGTACCCGGATCAGGTGGAGTAGGAGTCTCAGGATCAGGAAGTGCAGTATATGCAGGAATACTACCATTAGCAGGCTGGATGGCTGGAAAGTCAATTCCTAACTACTGGAGGGTAAAGTACTGCACATCATTTCAAAAATTACCAGCAGACTTAGCAGATGCAGCTGGTAAATTGGCATCAATAGGAATCTTCCATCAGATGGGTGATATCATATTAGGTGCAGGTATAGCATCTGAGAGTGTATCAATCGATGGACTATCACAAAGTATTAGTACAACATCTTCTGCAACAAATGCAGGTTACGGAGCTAGGATCACAGGATATTTAGCTGATCTTAAACTATCTCTACCAAGATTAAAGTTAAAATATGATGGGATGGTTATAAGATCAATGTAAATTATGCCAACTCCAACAGATAATACAACACAACTTGCTAAGACTCCTACTTCAGTTCTAAGGAATAAGCCAAAAGGATCTCTCCAGAAGAGGAATTTTGACACTCTTGTAGAGCAGAAAGGGTACCCAGTGGTCATAGAGAAGGCATTAGTATGTCCATGTGCATCAGTTGGATCTCAAGCATTACCTGAATGCAGGAATTGTGGAGGATCTGGATGGCTATGGTACAATCCAGTATCTACAAAGGCTGTAGTTCAGTCAATGAATAAGGATACCAAGTTTAAGGATTGGTCAAAAGAAGATATAGGAACAGCATCCATCACAACATACCAAGAGGTAGAACTTGGTTATATGGACAAAATTAGGCTCACTGAGGGACTAACTTCTTATACGGAGGTGGTAAGGCCAGAAATTTATGATGATGGCACTATGAGAGCCAGATTAAGGTACAGGCCTATCTCAGTAGAGGCTATATTTAGATTTGACACAACAACTACAGCATTAATATCATTAACATTACCTACAGATGGATCTATAGGAGGTAATATACTAACATTGGATCCATCACTTAATGGGATAACTAATTTAACAATTACAATTAGGTACCAGCATAATCCAGTATTTGTGGTGTTAGATCTACCTAGATCAATAATATCATCAGAGAGTTTACATCATACAACAAAAAAGGAAGATCATTACTCATTCCCTGTTCATGCAGTAGCTAGAACAATGCATTATGTGATAAATGAGACATCTATTGATGAGGCATATCTATTTGATAATAGTTTTACTCCTACTTGTGCAGAGACAGTAGGATTAACACTTAATGGACAGACAATAACTATTAACTCATATTCTCAAGCTGAAATAGATGGGTTAACTCCAACAGTAGCATTAATTGTATTCAACAATACAACAGGCTTATTCCAAGGATGGGATGGAACTGAGTGGGATACATTGACTTCTGATTGGGCAACAGAACAATGGTAACATGGCAAAACATAAAGTAACAGCACTCCCAGCAGGGCCTTATGATCCAAGTGATGTATATTATCTATTAGTAGATGATAGAGTCCATAGATGGATAGTATCAAATGATGGGATCTCATTAAAACAAGAGTGTCCAATGCAAACTGGGGATGATATTTCATTACTCAATAATGATTCAGCATTTCAAACATTTTCTGAGGTAAGTGCATTAATAGCAGCAGCAACATCTCCAGCAATATCTGATAACTATGCAACCATTGCAGCTCTACTAGCAGCTCAAGGATCCCAGACAGAGAATTACATCTACATAGTAGTAGATGCTACCACTGATGCAACAGTAGATCTAGGATGGGCATTATATCAAAAATTAGCAGCCACTACAGGAGTTTTAGGTGATTACAGAAAACTATCTGAAGAAGAGAGTCTGGATGTGGTAGCAGGATCCACTACTCCAACTACAACTCTTGGAGATATGATTGTTAGGGGAGCTACTGAGGATGAAAGATTGCCTGTAGGTGCTGATGGATCCGTTTTACAAGTTGATTTAGCTCAACCTAATAAAATTAAATGGAGTGTATTAGATTCTTTTAAATATGCTCGATATATGAATACATCTGAACAAAGTGCTGATAGTGCAACAGCCTTTGCTTTACAATGGAATGTTATAGAACATGAAGATAGTGATTATTCTCTAGTAGCAAATCAAATAACCATTAATGCAAATGGTGTTTATTTAATCAATGCAAATATTGATTTATATGGAACCACTACTCTACTTAGATATGGAGGTGAGGTAAAAATACTAATCAATGGAGTAGAACTACCTAATGTATTTAGAGGAGGTTATGTTAGAGGGGATAGTCAGCATCAAGTAGCACAAATATTTGTTGGTATAATGCTACAATTAGCAGCAGGAGATACAATAGACTTTACTCTAAGAAGAACTCACTCTCTCTCAACTAATATCATAGTACAGAATGGAACAACATTAAGTATAGGAAGAATTAGTGGTGGAGCTGTAGGGCCATCTGGAAATGATGGAGCTGATGGAGCTGATGGGGATATCAGCTGGCAAGGGCCTTATATTGCAGGAACTTATATATTGAATCAAGCAGTAGAATATAATGGTAGTTCTTATGTATGTGTAGTAGCTAGTACAACAGAATTACCAACTCATGCTGATTGGGATTTGATTGCTGAAAAAGGAGGTCCCGGTGTAGGTGGTGCTCCAAGACAATGGAGTAGTAGAAGTTATATAGTTATAAATACAGGTGGAGCAGGAGTATGGAGGGGAGGTACTTTTGGTAGTACAGCACTTAGTACTAGCTTTGGTGCAACTTTAAGTTCTGTAAATGGAAACGATTTAACTTCTTTCTTTGTTCCTTTTGTTAATTGTAAATTAATAGGAGTTTCTATGCAAATTCAAGCAGTACAGGCACATGGTGTTGTATCATTAGGGGTTATTAAATATGCAATACCCAATGGAGACCCTTGGTATCAGGCTACTTTTACTAATAAAGCAGTATTATTAGAAGAGGCTGCTAATGGAGGAGGAGGAACAGCGGTTCAAAGAACTTATAATGATAGATGGGATAGTGCTACTGGTGTAGCAAGTACTACTATTTTAGCAGGAGAAGTTGTATCTGTTCTATGGCACTCTACTGGTGGTGGTTCAACTACTGCTCATGCAGTTGTAGAATTATTTTTTGAAGAAGTATAATAAACAAACTAGTGGTCTTGATCTAATATAACATACCAGTAAGAGAGATACTATGATAAAAAACACTATATTGTAAGTAATGATACCTGTAACAATAGATACCAGAGCCTTAGCTGAAGAGTTCAGTTTAGCAGCATCTCAAGTAGATGACTTGAGAGAGTTGGCTGTAACAACTATTACACAGGAGTATGCAAGGGAGTGGGAGAATCAGGCTAATCAGCACCTAGGATCCACTAGGGAGATGTACAAGAGAGCTATCCAGACTGAAAGTAGGGGTAGATTTACAGGAGTGGCCTATCTAGATCCTGTAGAGTGGATAGCCAATGCTATTGAGATGGGAGCTGATTCATTTGATATGAAGATAGGATTCCTGCAGTCTAATAAGGTGAAGTATACCAAGTCTGGAGATCCAATGCTGACAATTCCATTTAGATTTGGAGTATCAACATCACTGGGAGAGAGTCAGGCCTTTGCAAGTGTAATGCCAACAGTGATCCATGAGACTACTAAGGCATTAGCTGGAAGGCAATTAAAATTAGGTCAGATACCAGAGCAGTATCATATACCAAAGTCTCAGGCGTTAAGAAAAAGAATAACAGATGTATCTAGCCTTCCAAAGAATAAGAGGACTTCAATTTATGAAGGGATGCAGAAAACAACTGGAGGTTATGTAAATTTTAGAAGGGTGAGTGTTAATAGTGATCCAGATGCATTTATTCACCCGGGATTCTCTGAGAAGAATCTAGCTCAAAAAGCATGGGATAACTTTGATATGGGAGATAAAATGAAATTAGTAATAGATGATTTTTTAAGTAGTTTATAATGGCATTAAAGATACAAGAATTAGAATTGCAAACAATCCTCCAGAATTTCATGGCAGGGATAAAGGCTGATTATGATGCTAGGACTACCAAAACAGAGTCTGTAATTGGACAGATGTTTAATGGCCTATCATATGATAATGGTAAGTATGATCTATATGCTCAGGCAGTAGATCTATTTATCACTAGACAGGCTGATACAGTAGCAGGAAATGCTAGAAAAGTGACTATAAGATCTTACTATGATAAGGACAGGGAGAATGTTCCTACAATGCATATAGCAGCTCCATCAGAACAGGAGAAGGATAATTGGATTGGTGGTGGATTTGTATCAAGTACAAATCATGGCCATTTAATACCTACAGAGAATCCTAATGACAATACTTTCTATGAGAAAAGAATAAGAAGGTACCAGACTAGAATAGCAATAATATTCACATCAGATAATTGGATTGAAGTTCAGTTGATGTATTTCTTGGTAAAGTACGGAATTTTAGCTATCTTTGATACATTGATACTGGATATGTTCCAGAATCCTCATGTCTCAGGGCATGAGTTAAAGATGAATGATACTGCTGCTGGAGAGCATTTTTACAGCAGGAGCATTATTATTGATAGTGCTAATGAGGCAGTGGTTCCTAACTTCCATTTAACTGAAAGTTTTAGTAGCCTTGTATTCCCTAGGTCAAATGATTTATCATCAGGTGCTGTAGGGGATGGGTATGATGAGGATCCTATTGATCCAAAAATACCACTTACTATAGAAGAATTAAAATAAAAAGACATGGCTAAAAAGCAAACAAAAGAAACTCCAGTAGAGAGTACTCCAAAGGTTACTCCAAAGGTTACACCAGAGGTTGTTTCTACTTTAGAAACAACAGAGTGTGCTATAGATAGATTTTGTGATCTACATGGTGGAATTCACCCATTGGATAGAGTCGCAGTGATCAGAAAATATAGAGGTGAGAAGAAATTATTCTCTGAGTGGAAGGCCATTTTGGTCAAAGCTACTGTTATAAAAGCAGTAAATATATCAGAGAAGTAAGGAAAGATTGATTTAATTTTGTTATATTAACAAATATATATATTAAAAAACAAAATAAATGGCTACTAGTTTTATATTTGGAGGAAAGAAGGTTGACAAACCCGGAGTATTCGGTACTGTAGAAAGTGGAGTTAACAATCCTAGATTAGAATTAGACAGTGGTACTGTACTAATTATTGACAAAGATCCTCTCTCAGTTCATGGAAATGGAGCAGGGATTGCTGGAGAAGCAACAACAGGGAAAGATTCATTTTACACATTCACCAGTATCACTCAATTCCAGAAGTGGATTGGTGGTGGTCAATGGTATGATATGGCAGTTCCATTATTTAGACCTTTTGGATCTAAAATAAATGGAGCATCTAATATTGTGTATACAAGAGCATTAACAACAGTGGCTGCAACTGCAGTCCTAGCAATAGCATCAAATCCTACATTAGAATTTGGACTATTGAATGAAGGTATTTCAGGAAATGGTGTAGAAGGAGCAACAGATCTTTTAACCAAAGGGTATGCAATTACTTTAACAGCTGGTGTAAATGATCCAGCTAAATTCATAATGAAGTTCTGGAGAGGCTCATTTGTAGGTAATGACAGTAATGGCAATTCATACAACAATATAGCAGAGGTAGATACTAGTCCAACATTAATTGCTCAATCTAGTGAGGAAGATACAGTGGAAGGTATGCTACTTTGGGCAGTTAACGATATTGATTTTGTCAACAATTTCACAATTGTAACAGGAGCAGCATTCACAGGAGCTATTGTAGCAGGAGATTTAACTACTCTTTTAGGTAATAACTTATTCTCAGGTGGTACATCAGCGTATGATACAGCTCAAGTCACTGCTGCACTTACAGCAATTAAAGATGTGAATATTAATTTCATCTTAATGGAAGATCAAGCAGGTAATGCTACTTCAGTAGATGCTAATAAGATTGCAGCTTACTTAGATACTGAGATGAATGATCCAGCAATGTATGTAATTGGTGGTGGAGCAACAAGTGGAACTTTTGCATCTCAATCAGTAGCAGCAGCAACAGCACATAACTCTCAGAATGTGGTTGTGGTTCATGGTGGGTGCTATGTAAGCAATCCGGGTGATCTTGTAAACCCACTAAGACTAAAAGATGCACTGTACAAAGCAGCACTGGTAACAGGTCGTTTAGCAGGATTAGATCCTCAGACACCTCCAACATTCAAAGGTATTTCAATATCAGGGGAGGCTCATTCATTAACAGATCAGGAAGTTTCTATTGGATTAGATGCAGGAGTTTTGATGACGAAATATGCTCCTGAGCTAGAATTCTTTTCAATTGTTCAAGGAGTCAATACAGTTCAGCTTAACACATTTGTTGTTAATTCTGATGGAAGTACTCACCAGATCTCACTTGTGAGAATCATGAGAGAGCTATTGGCTGGAATGAAGAAACAAGCTATATTAGACCTACTTGGAAATCAAGTTTCAGGCCCTAATAGAAACACAATAGACAGTGAAACTGTCAGAGTTTGGGTAGTTAACTACCTGAAGGATGTTGAAGCTACTAATACAGTAGATAACTTGATCATCAGTTCCAGTGATGTAACTGTAGAGATAGACTCTGATGCATATAAAATCCAGTTTGGAATAAATCCAAATTATGAAGTTAATAAGATTTTCTTAACAGCTAGAATTCTGGATGACACATCAGGATTGAGCTAAAAATTAATATTATATAAAAATGGCAGAATCATTATCATTAACAGCACCCATAGCATTAATCAAGGTTAATGGAAACGTGGTAGGTAGGATGAAGAATATAACAGTTACAGAGACTTTTAGAAGGGTGACTGTTTATGGTCTTGGAGAGGCAACACCTCAAGAGCTACCAATGACTCAGTGGAGTGGAACTTGTACAGCAGGATTTTATGAGATATCTTATGATGAATCAGGAATCCCGGGTGCTACCAACAGAAGAACAGACTCCATCAGAGAATTCATAGACAATATTGTTTTAGACAATAAAGGTGTGGACATAGTACTTCTTAAAAGGATTGAGGATTCAGTGGATCCTAATGGCCTTAGAGTTGGGAAGTGGGTTGAGCACTTGACAGTTAAAGGTGCATTCATGGAGAGAGAGTCAATCGATCTTTCTGAAGGGCAGGTAGCTGGAAGGAATCAAGATTTCACATACAAGACACCAATCCTAATTTCAGGAGTGGGAGGGTAAATAGTAATAATCGTAAAAAGAGAGAATTATGAGTACAGTGAGCAAAGAGTGTATTTTTGAGGCAGGTGGAAACACCTATACCATAAATAAGCCTGATATAGGTCAGTTGTTAGACATACAGACTATGAAGGCACAAATAACCAGAGGTAATTATGGGCAGATTGTCCGTAATTTAGATGAGGTGGGAGTCATGTCACTAGACATAGTGGATATGATAGCAGTATTGAGCTCTTTATGTCCAGAGGTAATAACAGATCTAAAGGTGGATAATTGGTCAAAGCTAGATCCATTTGATATACTTGACTTATATAAGGGGTATCATGAAACAGTTCACCCATGGTATAGTAAGTATTCAAAAGACCTAACTAAAGTATGGAGTTCCATCACTGATTCTTTGATAGAGAAGAAGGATGATAAGTCTTAAAGAAAGGAAAGGTAAGAAGCAATTATTCAGAGACGGAGTGTTAGGTGACATTTCCATCTCTGAATTTGTTATTTTATGGAGTTATACATTTCCACTGGATAAAGTATACAGAGAAAAACATAATATCCCATTTAATTCTGAATTACATAGATCTTTAAATCCAGTTGATATGATGATAGAGTTAGGTCAGGATTTAGCTATAAGACATGCAATTGAAGGTGAATTGCATAAGAAGAAGGATCCAACTATTTCTTATGAAGCAGGTAGAGGGAAGTACTTCAAGACTAAGAGAAGTGTGAGTAAGGTATCTCAAGATGATATTGATAAGGCATTTGATCAAATAGATATTACTAATATCAAGAAGAATGATGATGGTAGTATAACAATATAAAACTATGAGCAGCACACGTAGGGAAGTAGTATTTTCAGCAAGAACAGATGAAGTTTCTCAGAAGCTAAGTAGAGTACAGCAGCAGGCAGAAGAGGTAACTAGAGAGTCTATTGCTGGTGCCATGAAAACTGAGCAATCAGCTACTAAGGTTATAGCTGCTTATGAGAAGCAGATCAATCTTCTTCAGAGAATGAATAGGATGGATGCTGAAAAAAGAAAGAATGAGCTGTATGAGCAGAGAGATGTAGCCAGATCTAAGGTTACTACAGTAGAAGGTAAGAAGGATGTAGATAAAGAATTCGGTAAGAAATTTCAAGAACTAGCTAAGGATACCAGATCTGATAAAGAAGGGATCCTTGTACTCAGAGATATTTTAGCAGCCATTAAAGATGGTGATGAGTCTATTGTAGATTCAAATGTTGATATGTCTCAGCAAACTACTGAGCAGTTAAAGCAAATAGTGACAGGTGGTGGAGCAGGCCAAAAGTCAGCACTTCATGAACTTAAACTAAGAGAGATCCAAGGTAAAGGTAAAGGTGGTGGTGGTGGCCCAAGTGCCATGGGAATAATGAGAGGTGGTGTAGGAGGGTTAGCTGCATTAGGAATAGCAGGAGTGGCAATAGGATCTTATCTCAAACTTCTTAAAGGTGGGTGGGATGCTGGTAGAGATAGAGAGGTTGGATTAACAGACTACTCAGCTATATCAGGTCAGAATAATAACTTCCTATCTACATATACAGGAGCTGGTAGGGGATCAGGTTTATATAATAAGTGGATGTATAATGGAGATGGATCTTCAGCTCAATCCCTTGGATTTGGTAAAGAGGAATACTTCCAACAACTAACATCAGGAACTAGAGCTTATGGAGGCTCCAGAGGAGTCACTGAGGATAATAATAGAACAATACAGGGACTATCTCTAAGAAGAGGTCTTGGTATGGAGCAGGGAACAGTAAACACCTTAGAGAGGCTTACAAGAGTTTTGGATAAAGATGATACTGCTGCTCAAACTACTCAAAGGATCTTCTCTACAATGTTTGGTACAGGAGCCTTTGGCGATAAAAACACTGATATGACTCGTATGAATGAGTTAGCTCAATCATATGCTCAATTTCAAGAGCAGCAATTCACTAGGACTGGGTTTACAGGAGGTGGTAATGAGTGGTTGAATGTAAGAAGTCAATTAGAAGGTTTAGGTGGTGCATTTAAAAGAGATGACTATGCTGCATCAACTATACAATCTTTAAGTGGAGGTCTTGCAAATCAGGGAGGCCCAGAAGTACAAGCAATAAAAATGGATATTCTTAGGAAGTTGAACCCAAATATGTCTTATTTTGAGCTACAGGCTGAGATGGAGAAGGGACTTGGAGCTGAAGGATTTGGAGCTGGAATGATGGATTATGTGAAGGGGACAGGTGGTGATTTGAATTCTAAGGCTATTCTTATGGATCAGATGACAGGAGGATCTATGAATAAATCAGATATCATTAAAATGCTTAAAGGTAATGTGAGTCTTGGCAGCTTAGGGGTGGAAGCTGAAACTAAGGACATTAAATTGATGGAGAAGGCTAAAGGAGCCACTTCAGATAAAGATGCTATGATGAAGAATATGGAGAGTGACTGGGATAGTATTAAAGAGGCTATTTTTAATATTTCAGCTGGGACTTCTGGAATGAATACTGCTCTAGGGCCTATATTGAAGGCACTTATGACATCATACTAAAATAATAATGGCAAGAACTTGGATAGAAGTAACTAAGGATGTAAGGGATTTAATATCTCCTACCAGATTCCATGAAGAGAATTTTCATGGGAAGAAGGCTAACTCTGCCAATAAAGTTCCAGATACTCACTCTATAGATGCTAGATTACCTAAGATAGCTCAGATCATACAGGATTATGTAGATGATGAAATAGGTGCAGGTAATACTCTAGTGGTTACATCCACAAAGAGAACTCCAGCATACAACTTAGAGATCTCTCATACAGGAGCATCAGGTGTTCATGTGAAAGGGATAGCCATGGACTTTGCATTCATAGGGCCTCAACCAAAAGAGGCATGGAAGGTAATAGCATGTGCAATTAGGAATCAAGATACATTACTTACAACATTATTAGATGCAGGAGCTGGAGGATTTGGTTTATATGGCAAGGGAGCTAAATGGTTTATTCATATTGATACCAGAGGTGATGGTGATGGTGAGAGTAGAGCTCAGACTTTTGGATCTTACAGATATGCATTATGGACTAAGGGTGAAATGCCAGAGTGTGAAGATCCAATTGAAGATGATGAGGAGGAGGTAGCTAATGATGCAACTAAAAGGCATCAAGAAGGGATTGAAGATAGTGGTGTTAAAGTCATAAAATATACACTTCCTAAAAATAGTGGACATCAAACATTCTCAGATTTAGTTCTAGATGCTACGTTTATAGCCTATGACATGACATCTGATGACTTGAAAGATTTTGAGTATAAAGGTAAGAGTAATAATAAGAGGGCATATGAGGCTCTGACTATTGAGGAGAAGAGATCTAATAATGGTGATGATGACAGTTATGCTAGTGGGGTAGCATACCCATTAAGTGAAGGAGTTGTTATTATTATAGAAGTTTCTAAAATAAACATTAGAGATAAATATGAGAGCAATCTTACATCTACTAAGGTTAATGTAAATGAATACTTTCCTCAAATATTGAGGGAGTTGACAGTCGATCCGGGTTTTGTGCCAGCATACAAGAACAGAGGAGTCACAGCAAAAGATATCAGGCCACAGGTAAGAGTATTTCTGTGGAGTAGAGCTAAGTACTTAGAGAGATCAGAGGATTCAATAGGGTTTATAGATATCACTAAGGATATTGGACTATGTAGCATCTCAAATCATATAAAGACTGGAGGTGATTTTAGCATTGATCTAAGTGGAGTTGGGTATGAGTTAGCAAAGGATGAGGTTGATAATAAATCTGCATCTGTAGAGAAGTTAATTGTAACCTCTGGAGATGATGATGTATTGATGTCAAATGTCAATAAGGAAATTGCATTCTCAGAGCAGGGAGATGTAGCCTCAGAATTCAAAAGAAACATTCCTTACTACCAGAGGATTATAGGTAAGAATGATCTTGTATTTATCTCATATGAAAAACTTAAAATAGATGGAGCTATTGATGATGACATAGATGGTAAGTGGTATGATATGATAGGATTAGTTGATCATGTAGCTGTGAGCTCTACAGGATCCACAAATGAGATCTCAGTGGCAGTGAGAGGTAAAAGCCTCATGTCAGTATTGGAGGATGATAATGCTTACTTCAATCCATTTTCAATAGGACATGCATCTTCAATTTATGGAGATCAGCCATTTAAAAATGGGAGGTATATGGGAGGTCAATTCCAAGAGATATCAGCCATAACAGCCAGATCAATAAAGGATAGTTTAGAATTTATATTTAGTAGGATAGCTACCATTGGATATGTTCCTGATGATGTATTTAATGCATTTGAGGATAAGACTACTATAACATATCGATCAAAGTGGGGAGAAGAGGGTAGGGAGACTATAAAATCAGAAGTAAAAGGCATCTGGCAGATCATGAGTGCATTTATCGATTCATCCATTACAGATCTAAGAGTGGTAGATGATTCAATATCAAATCCAGATGGATCTATATTTGATCTCATACTGAAGGTATGTCAAGATCCATTTGTAGAATTCTTCACAGATACATATGGAGATAGATTCTGGATGATAGCAAGAAAACCTCCATTCACACAGGAGGCAGTATTTGAAGCATATAAAGAACTACCTAGTGATGTAGATGAAGATTTTCAGCCATTCATAGGAGAGCAATCTTCCAATTCAGGTGGAGCAGAAGGAGAAACTCTAAATAGGTATAGAGAAAAGTTGAGAGAGAAAGAGCAGAAGAGAGCACAAGAATCAGGTGAAAGTAATTCAGAAAAACCTACAGTATTTGGTGGAGGTGCAGTGAATGAATTGGATGAGGTGACAGTGACATCTTCTAAGTATCCAAAGATCATCAATATCAATGAAGATGATGTGATCTCAGATACACTCAGGATGTCATCAAAGGGGTATGCATGGTATCAAGTAGAGCAAAGAGGTAATTTTGCAGGAGCCAATCAGACATTAGGCCATGTTCCAGCATTGTATTTTGATGGACTGGCACAGGTGATAGGTAACAGAAGATTGTCAGCAGTATCCAACTACTCAAATTATAAATTCTTCAGTGATAAAAATACTGAAGATAACATAGATCTATTTGCAGAGCAGGCATCTCAGGAGCTGGCCTTCTTAGTTGAGACAAATATACACCTACCATTCACTAGAGAGGGAACTATCACAATGAATGGAGATAGAAGAATTAAAGTGGGTAATTACATCTATTTCAGACCTACAGATGAGGTGTTTTATGTGACTCAGGTAAGTCAGGATATCAGCATTGGTATGGAGACAATAGATAGAACTACAACAGTGCAGGTTGAGAGAGGAATGAAGGCTAAATATATTGGTGGCAGGATAACAGATATTATAGGTGAAGATGGGAATTCAACTCAAGTTGATGTATCTTACTTCAATATTGTAGATATCCCTAAATTGACTAAAGGAGTGTATGATATAGTAGGTCAAGGAAGTGCAGATGATAAATTTGACTATAAGGCAGATATCACTGTGAATCAAGATGTATTAAACTTCTTTTTACAAAATAAACAATTCGATGCTTAAAAAGGCTATACATAAATACAAAGAAACTGGGAAGATATTAAACCTATCTCCTGAAGGTAGGCCTTCATCTGGAACTGGATGGATCATCATACCAGTGGATATTGATAGGAGTGAGTATATTAGGAAGGTGTATGAGACAGGATATTGCATGATACTCACAGATGCTAATTATCCACTAAGAGAAGTGGCTATTCCAAAGCATATAATTAGAGAGTTAATATTCCCAGTTAGGGCAGAAGATAGAGGATCCCTTATTAGTTGGGTGTCAACTCCAAAGTATGATCAGGTTATCATATTTGGGATTCTTCAGGAGCCAGCTGGTAGCTCTCCATATAGAGAAGGTTCATTAGTTGATGAATTAGATAGTGATGATACTAGAGTCTCCAGAGTAATGTCAATTAAGGATAAGAGCTATACAGTATCTATAATATCTGATGAGCAGGACAAAGGTGGGTTTGGTGTGAAAGTCCAAGGTGGGGATAAAACAACATCTATCAGTTTCAATTTAGATGGATCTGCAGATATCAAATCTGATGACATTCTAAATATATTTGCTGAGAATGAACTTAACATCAAGATAGCATCAAAAGAAGATGAGATATCTACCTTAGCATTAACTAAGGCTGGGATCTTAACATATGTAGATAGGTATGAGAATGAAATGACTATCAAGGATGGAGGATTTGTCTGGGCAGATGCAGCAGGGAATGATTTTACTATCAATGAAGCAGGATTCCATATAAAGAATAGTAGTGAGGATCTAAGGCAGTTGATCATAGATTTATTGAAAATGTACATTCAGACAAAGACAATTGATCAAAAGCCATTAAGTCCAGATAGTATTTTAACAGCAACTGATTTGATCAGGAGATTTTCAACATTAATTAATTAACAATGGCATCAGCAGGAAGAACCACAGCATCAAGTAAATCAAGAAAGTTACAGCCTCTAGTTGATCAATTAGCTGATATGCAAACTTTTTTTGATAATATGCAGACATTAGTTGATGATGAGATACTAACTCAAGTGGAATCAGATGCAGTTACAGATGCATACAAGTCTACTGTATCAGATTATTCAACTGAGATCCAGACTGAAGAGGATGCTCATGCAGATGATATTGAGACAGCAGGAGTAATAGAAACTGATGATAAATGTGAGGACTTAGTAGCATTAGCAGCAAATGGAGCTCCAGTAATAACACCTATCCCTTCAGTAATTGCAGCAGAGAAAGTAACATTACTATCAGATCAGACAGCATTAGAAGCTACAGTCACATCACAGATAGCTCAGATAAATGGAGTAGTAGGGTAATAAATTGATATGAATTCATTATATTTATGATTATGGTAACACAGCAAGAAAGGTTAAATATGCTAGAGATAGCATTCGGGTTCTATGGATTAAAGGAGTGGACTGGTGCAGGCCAAAGCAATCCAGAAGTAGAGGCATTCTTCAAAGAACTTGGGTATGATTACAGTGATGACACTGCATGGTGTTCAGCATTTGTGAACTACATTGCTAAGAAGGCTGGAGTAGAGTATTCAGGAAAGTTAGATGCAAGATCTTGGATGAAAGTAGGACAGCCTACCTCAAATCCAAAAGTGGGTGATGTAGTAGTGTTCTGGAGAGAGTCAGTAAACTCATGGAAAGGCCATGTAGCCTTATTCATTAATAAGGAAGGAGATAATATCTATGCATTAGGTGGCAATCAGTCAAACATGGTCAACATAAGAGCCTACCCAGAATACAGAGTGTTAGGATACAGAAGGTTAAGTTAAGACAATCAGATGAGTTTAGAAGGTGCAATATTAGATACAGTTCATGAGGTTGGTAGAGCTGCAGCAAATGCAATTTTTCCTGATGAGATAGAATATTATGCTATTACCTTAGAACTAGTTAATTCCAAAGGTGATACAGAGGACTTCCTTACATTTCCTGTGAATCCTTCTGCAGTAAACTATGATGATAGGACTCTTGTTAACATAAAAAAGACAATGGGAGGAGTTACAGCATTAGATTCTTCTACATTTGTACCTAAAAATATAACATTAAATGGTACCTTTGGAAGATCCTTTAAATTATTATTAGCACCTCCATTGGATAAAGCTAGTGTTTTAGGTGTGAGGGGTATTAAAGGATTGGAGATCCAGTCTAGCATCATAAATACGAAATTAAAGACAGGGTATGGTGCGTTGAAGGTGTTGGAGAAAATCCTATTGAAGTCATCAACTCTGGATATATATGATAAGCCATACCAGCTATTCCTATATATGCCAATGTCAGGACATAACTTCTTAGTGAAGAAGGAGAGTTTTAAGATCAGTCAGGATGAGCAGACTTCCAATATGATGTGGAAGTACAATCTTTCATTGACAGCATTAGCTCCTCTATCAAGTGGTAGAATAAATGGATTTGATCCATTGAGTGTAATAAAAAGTACAGGATTTGGGTTGCTCCAGAAAGGAGCTAATGCCCTAGCTAACAATATTAGTAAATCAATTAATTTACCTAAATTACCTTTTTAAATGGCATTACCTTCAGGCATAATAGAAAGATTTGAGGATGATACCAAGTATCCTTTGACTGAGTACTTAGAGAAATATGTTGATTTCATAAGTACTAAGTATAAATCTATCTATCTATTCTATACAGGGAAGATATCTAAGATAGATAATGAGCCATTTGACATACTTGAGGAGCTGCTAGAGGAATCTAATAGGGTTGATGATGTCATAGATCTAAATAAAGGTAGATTGAGCACCACAGCTGCTTATTGGGAGTTACTGGAGAGCATTACTAATATTAAGATAACATTACAGACAGCTAAGAATGCCAGAAAATGGTTAAGATCTTCAGTGTCTAAGGGTAGAAATGGAGTAGGGATTAGATCTAATACATCATTGAGGTTCTACCAGACATTAGAATCCCTATCTAAGGAGATAGGATCCAGTGATAAGGAGAATTCTTGGTTTAGACTCTCCATGGAGAATGATCTGACAGAAGAGGATTACACTCCAGAAGGAGGAGCCTCAGTATCCACTACAGGGTTTGGAGCTACAGGTATTTCTATAAACTCAGTTGTAGATGAGGATATAATAGGTGAGAAGGTTTATGGTATAGATCTAAATAGAAAATTAACATTTGCATCAGGTGAGAATGATTTTGAGGTATTGACATACTATCAGACACTTGAGCAGAACACATTAGTACTAGCAACTCTTACAAGAGGTAAGACACCAGAATTTGATGAGGATGGTGTCCAGAGTTCATTAGTAGCAGGATCCAACAGAGCATCAATTGCATACCCTATACTGATAAGGCAGTACAGGAATACATTTGCAAGAGATGATTCATATAGAGTGATGAGAGTATCAGATATCAAGAATACAATGGACTCTTTATCGATAACATTAGAATTAAAAACAGTACTAGATGAGCCAGTACTTCAAACAATAACACTATAGGATGATTACAAGATTTACATCATTAGAAGAACTGAAAAGGATTTGGTATGAAATCCTTTTTAACAGTACAAGTAAGGTTACTAAGGCCACAGATGAATCTATTCTAAATGGTGTAGCTTATGGATGTGCTAAGATAGGCCAGAAGGCCATTAAAGACATTGCTCTTGTAGAGAGTCACTTATTCCCAGAGTTTGCATTTGGATCTCACTTAGATGAGATAGCAACTAGAAGAGGAATAGCAGATAGGTTCGTATCATCTGCATCAAGTACCTATGTTAGGTTAGTAGCAAGTGAGGGAGTAACATATCAAGCAGGTGTCCATTTCTTCACAGGTAATGGAGTAACATTTGAGCTAGTTACTGATGTGACTATAGGATCTGCAGGGTATTCATATGCACTAGTAAGATCACAATCTACAGGATTAAAAACCAAAGTACCAGCCAATACAATAACAAAAGTAGCTCCAGTACCAACTGGCCACAGTTATGTGACAAATGAATTTACTGCACTTGGAGGGAGAGATCTAGAAGGAGATGATACCTTCAGGATTAGAATTATGGAAGGGGTAAATTTAGCAGCTAGAGGAACATTGGATTATATCACTCAGGCCTTCCAGAAGGTTAATAGTGATATTCTAAATGTGTATTCTTATGGATCGGATGCTC
>Ga0196899_1000015_pt1 | contig 119736 bp, 121 predicted proteins | sample VirMetDEL_Sep_01_FD_169095 | JGI IMG/M metagenome (GOLD analysis project Ga0196899, IMG submission 169095) | Aqueous microbial communities from the Delaware River and Bay under freshwater to marine salinity gradient to study organic matter... | ecosystem: Environmental > Aquatic > Marine >... | reverse complement strand
TAATGATGTCAACGAGCTGAGGTTGGAACAAATCCTTTTGCGGGACGATCTTTGTCTGACGAGGTTTCATAAAACTCACCCATTCTGCAACTTTTTAGGTCTAAAGGCGTATTTATCGTAAGATTTAGGTATTAACTATCTTATAAAAACACATTAGATTCAATAGGTTGAGAGTTTTTCAGGGGCGACTATCGAGGGTTAGCTATTGGAACACTATTCAATAACGTGAGTACGGGGGTGGATGAAAACTCATATGGTAGTCAAACACTTCTCATCAACAACTTTGCTATTGATCTTAATAAAATCGTAGAGGATGGCGCTGGGCGATTAAACGTTGAAGCAACATTGTTTCCCTATAAATATCCTCATTCAGAAGGGGATAATTTTGATAGTTATGCTTCAAGCTATTTAGGTGGAGACCAATCTCCACAACACTCTGCAGATAGCGTGCCTGTCTTTTCACTACTCAGTTATGAAAATCAGTTTTTGAATAACAAGTTAAATATAGAGTTTGGGAAAATTAACCTGCAACGTAATTTTTTTATGATCAACAGCGGGTTAGATCTTTCTGCGACAGACCCTTTAGTTAAGTGGGATTCAGGTGTGCCCGATGCAAGTACAGGAAGTCTTGGAATCCATTTTAGTTATGCATTAACGCCTAACTGGGATATCAGGGCGGGCTATCAAGATGTACTTGGTTATAGCAGTTTGGTTTCGAATAATGGTTGGGATGTTCTTAATCGACAGGATAGAAATGGTGGTTTTTATCTAGGAGGAGTGAAGTATGCTTCTGACGACAGTTCAAAATTTCCGCTCAGCCTTGAGCTGACATCTTATTATTCCGATGCAACTTATAGTGACCCTTACTACTCAACAAAAGGGACATCGGTTGTTCTGACTGATGATACGGCAAAAGAGTACAGCAGTGATTATGGGTTTGTTGCAAAACTCAATAAAAAAATTGCTGGTGGAGAGAGAGGTCTTTATTTCTTCTCTTCTCTAGAACATTCATATAGCTCAGCAAAACCCATATCATGGGGAAGTTCGACAGGGTTGTATATAACCAATCCTACCGATCTTGGTAGCGAGAATATCAGCTTCTCTCAACTAACCTTCAAAGTGCACTACATCAAAATTAACGAATCTACTTTGCTATATCAAAGAGATTTAAGGGTGTCTAACGGTGGTGATGCTGTTATGACTTCCAGTGATGAATTCCGTTACGAAGTGAGCGCTGCTTTCAAAATAAAAGATAAGCTGATCATCCAGCCTGTCATCGAGTACATCCAAAACCCCGATACGTCAAAATCCAGCTCAGCGTCTACTGTTCCCGACGATGGTTGGGTTGTTGGTGTTGTTGCCATGTTACCACTGGGTATCTAACTTAAAAAAATAACAAGAAGGAAATAGAAATGAAAAAAAATCTACGCACTTTAATCCTCTGTATAGGATTAATCTTGTCTGGTAATAGTGTTTCTTATGCGAGTGAAACGAAGACTTGCGATCGTAATTGTTTAGTCGGTATGGTGGATAAACTGTTAGTGTCTATGAAACAGCATAGTCGAAAAGACCTTCCATTGGCACGCTGGTATCGATTTACGGAAAACGGTACTCCCGCTGCACCAGAAATGACGGCACTTTGGCGAACAATTACGGATTTTACAAAACCGAATCCCGATCAGTATGTTATTGACCCTAAAACGGGAGAGGCATTCATTGTTGCTGAGGTCTTTGAGAGTGGTCTTCCATCCATTCTATTTGGTCGAATTAAAGTGGAAAACCAATATATATCGGAAATAGAGTTGTATTTAAGCCGATCAAAAGGAGAGTCTGGATTAAAGTTTGCTCCAAATGAATTGAGTCACTTACCACCTGCTTGGTCTAAAAAAGTGTCTGAAAGCCAACTGCCTAGTCGAAAAGAACTGGAGTATTTAGGCAGAAGTGCTTATGACCGAAGTTATCCCACTCCGAAAGAATCAGCCGATTGTGAGCTCGTCGAAATGGGAGGGCGTGTTATTGAAAACCCTGACGCGTTAAAAGTATTAATGCCAGGAGATAAATTAGCAACAGACCGTCCTTTAGGGCATGGCGTTTCCGTTCCTTGTACCTTTGATCAAAGGCCTGAATCTAAATATACCCATATCATTGTTGATGAAGAGCGTGGTGTAGTGGTGAGTTTTGGTACGGTACCAGGGATTGTCTTTCCAAGTTTTATTGAAGCAGGGTCAGAGTCTACTTTTGTACCAGAAGAGATCAGGCAAGGCTTTGAGAATCTACCTAAGCAAATGAGAGATCCTAATAGTGGCACAGAAAAAGCGTTTACACCTGTACTGAAAGAAATGAAGAGTACGATGTTTGTTGCTGAAATGGCTCGCTATTTTGATGGAAAAGTACAGGGGCTTCAAAGGTACATGAAGATGATGCCTATAGGCGCAAGAAATCTATGGTTACAGCCTTCAGATAAATAATTCATCAAATTGTTTTCATTCCCTTTTATAGCCCTTTCTAAGGGCTATTTTTTTGCATTGTAAAAGTACATCTTTCGATTTAATTCGCACTAGAGCTTTTATGTAAAACATTTTATCTAACTATCTCTTCGGTAGATACATAAGATCAATACAAACGATTTAACAGATGTATAAATGCACTTTATGGTGTTGTTATAACGACATGCACACATGTCTTAAGAAGAGAACAGTGACTCAATAAAAATAAATAGGAGTACATATCTTGAGTTCTTTTTTGGATCAAACCCATCAAGTTGTGGTTATTACAGGTGCCGCTGGTGCATTAGGGTCGAGCTTTGCGCTTCATCTAGCATCGCTTGGCTATCAATTAGCACTTACTGATATAGATCAGAATGAAAATCTTGTTTCTAGACTTAGAGACTTAGGCTGTGATCCTTATTACAGAACAGTCGACCTAACTGATAATTCTGCTGTGGAGGCATTTGCTGAGCATGTTCTTGAGCGTTTTGGCCGCTGTGATGTGTTGGTTAATAACGCGGCCTATATGCCATTAGTGCCGTTTGAAGAGCTCACGGTTGACCACCTGAAACGCTTTGAAGCGGTGAACGTGGAAGCCTCTTTTATTCTGGCTAAGAAATTTTCTATCGGCATGATTGAAAGAGAATTTGGTCGTATTATTCAAATAGCTTCCAGCACAACCGGCACCCCCATGCCAAACTTTACTGCTTACATCACCACCAAAATGGCTGGCATCGGTTTAACCCGTGCTTTGGCAGCTGAACTTGGCTCCTATGGTGTAACGGCAAACGCTATTTCTCCAGGATTAACCCGTACCGAATCATCCCAAAAAAATCTTCCTCAGTCTCTATTCGACTCCGTATTGGAAAGACAACTCGTTAAGCGTAACGGCGTGCCTAAAGACTTATGTGGCGTGTTGAGCTTTTTAATTTCCCGAGATGCTGACTTCATCAGTGGTCAGGTCATTAACACAGATGGTGGAGTGGTTTTCTAAAACAACCCCGTTTTTAAACGGTTTCACTATAAACATTATCCAATCCTATCAATAAATAAAATAAGAGGGATTCATCATGAATAATATTTTTAATCGGCTGACAAAGATCCTATCGTCTTTACTTGATTTCATTTGTCCTCTCCAGCCTAAACCCTGCTGTTATGTCATTGGTTATCTGCTGATTGTGGTTGACCCATCTGAATAAACTTTTATTAACATTTGCCTCTTCCTTAAGGAGAAAAACATAATGATTCGCTATTTAAAACAAGGACAGTCCGCTAATACAAAAGCCTCTATCAATGCCAGTGTTCGTGAAACTGTTGAAAATATCATTAGCGATATTGAACAAAATGGTGATCAGGCGGTTCGAGGGTATTCTGAAAAGTTTGATAAATGGAGCCCTGAAACTTTTCGTCTGACACAGGAAGAAATTGATACGTGCATGAATGCATTGAGCTCACAGGCGTTGAACGATATTAAATTTGCTCAGGCACAAATCCGTCGTTTTGCCCAGATTCAGAAAAGCACGATGCATGATGTTGAGATTGAAACCTTGCCCGGCGTGGTACTGGGGCACAAAAACATCCCAGTCAATTCCGTTGGTTGTTATATCCCAGGTGGGAAATACCCTCTGATTGCCTCGGCTCATATGAGCGTGTTGACTGCGAAGGTGGCTGGAGTAAAACGCGTGATCGCCTGTGCACCTCCATTTAATGGCAAACCCTGCCCGGAAATTGTCGCTGCTATGCATCTGGCTGGAGCCGATGAAATCTATTGCCTAGGTGGTGTACAAGCGGTTGCTGCCATGGCGATTGGCACGGAGTCCATCGCCGGAGTCGACATGATTGTCGGCCCGGGTAACGCTTTTGTGGCTGAAGCCAAACGCCAACTATTTGGTCGTGTGGGCATTGATTTATTTGCCGGTCCTACCGAGACCATGGTGATTTGTGACGACACAGTGGATGCCGAGCTGGTGGCAGTCGATCTTCTAGGGCAAGCGGAACACGGCCCCACTTCACCAGCGTATTGTGTGACCACCAGTAGCCGAATTGCCGAAGAATTGCCTGCGGCGATAGAAAAAGTACTGGAACGGCTGGGAACGCGTGATATTGCCAGTGTTTCCTGGCGCGATTATGGCGAAATCATCCTCTGCGATAGCGATGAAGAGATGCTGCAAGAATCAGAACGACTCTGTTCTGAACATGTACAGGTGATGACTAAAGACCCAGACTGGTTTTTGGAGCGTATGACCAATTACGGTGGCCTGTTTCTTGGCGCAAGAACCAATGTGGCTTATGGCGATAAAGTTATTGGCACTAACCATACCTTACCGACACAGGGAGCTGGCCGTTATACCGGCGGACTCTGGGTGGGAAAATTCATTAAAACCCACACCTACCAACGTATTTTGAGCGATGAAGCCTCCGTAAAAGTGGGTGAGCACTGTTCTCGCCTGTGTGATTTGGAACACATGCTGGGCCATAAAGAACAGGCGGATATCCGTATCCGTCGTTTGGGTTAAGGAGCAACCATGAGTGCTCCTCTAAGCGGAAAAGTGGCTTTGGTGACCGGTGGCAGTGGCGGCCTTGGGGCCGTTATCTGCCAGCAGTTGGCGGCGGCGGGAGCCAGTCTGATCGTCGGCTATAACCGCTCCCGGGAATCTGCCCAGGCGGTCGTCAATGACCTACCCACAGAGGCTGGTCAACAACATTGCGCCCTGGCGGCGCCGGTCACTGACAGTGCGACTATCGAACAATTGGCTCAGCAGGTGGCAGCGGACTACGGCCGCTGCGATATTCTGGTGAACTGTGCCGGTGCCACCCGATTTGTCGCCCATGATGACCTTAGCGGGCTGGATGATGAGCTGATTGATCAGATTTTGGCTACCAATGTGCGGGGGCCTTTTGTCATGGTAAGAGCCTTTCGTTCCTTACTCGAAAAGCATGATAACGGTCTGGTGGTGAATATTTCTTCCATCGCGGCCGACACTGCCATGGGCAGCAATGTGATGTACTGCGCTTCCAAAGCCGCCGTCAATAATATGACCAAGTCACTGGCCCGAGCCTTGGCACCCAAGGTGCGGGTGGTGTCTGTGTCTCCTGGTCTGGTGGATACGGAATTCGTTAAACAAATGGATGTGACCTGGCGTGACCAACAGGCGGAAAAAACGCCCCTGCGTCGTCTGGCAGCGCCTGAGGAAATTGCCGCAGCGGTGCAAGTGGTAGCCACCCATTTAACCTTTTCCACCGGCTGCGTGATTGGTGTCGATGGCGGTCGTCCGTTGTCTTAAGGAAGCCCTATGACCAATTTAGCAATCAAACCTCACCATTTAGGCGTCAGCGTTCCGGATATGGATGCGGCCTTAGAGTGGTATCACTCCATGCTCGGATTTGAACTCGAATCCCGAGTTTACATGGCTATTATCCCCGCCGATGTGGCCTTTATCCGCAATGGTGATTTTCGCCTCGAACTCTTTCAGGTGGAAAATAGCAACCCTTTGCCGGATGACCGGCGTTTTCCCAATCAGGATGTAAAAACCCACGGCAACAAGCACATCTGTCTATCAGTACAAGATGTGGTAGGGACAGTAGCAAGCCTTAAAGAAAAGGGGGCTGACATCGTATTTCAGAAAAAAATCCAAGGCACAGAAATGGCCTTTATCCGGGATGTGGCCGGTAACCTGATCGAGCTAATGGAGTGCCCTGAACTCTGGTAAGAGAGCTTTTTAGCGTTATCCAAATGAAAAATAACAAGAGGAAATCCTATGAAATTAGCCAGCCTAAGAGATGGTAGTAAAGATGGCCGACTGCTGATGGTCAGCCGTGATCTGAGCCGGGTCACCTTTGCCAAAGCAGCACAGACCCTAAGCCAGGCCATTGCTGCTTGGGATGAGATAAAAACCCGTCTGGAAGAAGAATATCTGGCCCTGAACTCGGGTAATCAGATGGACAGTTTTGCTTTTAACAGTGGCGATCTGATGGCGCCTTTACCGCGTACTTCTCAGTTTATTGATGCCTCGGCTTTTTTAAACCACGGTAATATTATGGAAGAAGCCTATAAACTGACGGTGGAAAAACAGCCCGGCATTCCGGTACTGATCCAGCGTCAGAGCGACGATTTCAAAGGCCCCTGTGAAGATTATGAATTCCCTGATGAAGCGGATAATGCTGATTTTGAAGGGGAAATTGGGGTGGTATTAAGCGATGTACCCATGGGCTGTCCAGAAGAGAAGATTCTTGATCATGTTATCCTGCTGACGCTTTTCAATGACGTCAGCATGCGTACCCATTTATTCCGGGAATTGCAGATGGGCTTTGGTTTTATTCTGGCCAAACCCGCCACCGTATTTGCTCCTGTGATGGTTACCCCGGATGAATTAGGTGATGACTGGCATGATGGTCGGGTCCATCTGGATCTGCATGTTGCGGTAAACGGCAAATGGTTCGGCCAGCCCAATGGCCGGGAGATGGATTTCTCCATGGCCGAGATCATTCGCCACATTACCTATAACCGTAATTTAACCGCTGGCACCATTATCGGCACAGGCACCTTTTCCAATAAGAATTACCAGGAAGTGGGGTCGGCTTGTCTGGCGGAGCGCCGCGCCATTGAAGTGCTGGAAAAAGGCGAGTCTGTTACTCCGTTCCTGAAATTTGGTGATCAATTGAAATTTGAAATGTTTGCCCGAGATGGCCGTTCTTTATTTGGTGCCATCGAGCACAAAATGGTGCAGTCGGAGAGTCGCTCATGAAAATACTCGTCACTGGCGGCAATGGCTTTGTTGGTCGTGAGTTAACCAAACGTCTGTTGGCTGGCCATTTCCCGGACCCGCAAAGCGGTGAACCTCTTGGCACAGTGACAGAGCTTGTTGTGGTAGATATCTCAGGTGAGGGGCTGCCAGAGGATGCCCGCCTTAGAGTCATTGAAGGCAGTATTGCCGATAGTCGGGTACTGCAACAGGCCACAGAGAATCAGCCGGACGTGGTGTTTCATCTGGCCAGTATTCCGGGCGGTGCAGCGGAGAAAAACTATAAGTTGGGCCTGGATGTCAACCTGCAAGCTACCCTGGCCTTGCTGGAAATTCTGCGTGAGCAGGGCCATTGTCCGCGGTTTGTGTTCACCAGCACCATTGCCGTGTATGGTTCGGATCTGCCTGCTTTGGTGGATGACAGCACGCCCCTTAAACCCAAACTCAGTTACGGCACCCATAAATTAGTTGGGGAAATACTGATTGAAGATTACAGCCAGAAGGGCTGGATCAAAGGTTGTTCAGTGCGCCTGCCTGGTATTGTGGCCAGACCACCCAGTCCGTCAGGCTTGTTATCCGCCTTTATGAGCAATATTTTCTGGAAGCTATCTGCCAAAGAAGAATTTGTCTGTCCGGTTTCAAGCCAAGCTGTGGCCTGGTGGATGTCGGTTCCTTGCTGTGTGGAAAACCTGATTCACGGCGCGCAAATGCCCTCAACCAGCCTGGATGAAAGACGGGTGTATACCCTGCCGGCCATGCGTTTAACCATGGCACAGCTAGTGGATGGACTGGCCGACTTGTTTGGTGAAGATTGCCGGGACTGTATTCGCTATGAGCCGGATGAAGGGTTGGAAAAAGCCTTTGGTGCTTATCCACCGATTGATAACAGTGCCGCCCTTGCGGTGGGATTTAAACAGGATGAGTCGGTCGCTGCGCTGATTGAAGCGGCGATGTCTGCACGCACCTGATAGCAACCTTGAAAGGAAAGAGTTATGACAGTAAATACGACCCCAGCTTACGCGCTGGGGACCTTTTCAGTGGCTGGATCGCCTGCATTTCCAGGTCTTGTGATCAGGGATAAAGTCATTGCCCTGACGGCACTTGAGACACTTAACAGCCAGTTAGGTGTGGCGTTACGGGGCACAGACTCCATGCTTTCGGTGTTTGAATATTGGCCCCAAAATGCGCCGGCTCTGGCTAAGATAGCGGATTATGTCAGTCGCCATTTGGTGGACGAAAAGGCTTTGCCGGCAACCCCTATTGATGTGGCTTTGTTAAAAGTTCATGCTCCGGTGACGCCCCGCCAGTTCCTCTGCTCTGGGGCCAACTATCACAAGCATGTGGTGGATCTGATCGTCGATCAGTCCAATGACCCGGCGGTGGCAGGAGAGAGCGAAGAGGTACGCCGCGCCTACGCGGAAAACCTGATGAACGAGCGGGCGAAAAATGGCTTTCCATATATCTTCAGCAAGCTGCAATCCTCCATCACAGGGCCGTTTGACCCCATTATTGTGCCGGACAATGTGGAGCAGCCAGACTGGGAACTGGAACTGGCGGTAGTGATTGGTAAGCCTGCATTTCATGTATCGCAAGAAGACGCCCTGGACTATGTGGCCGGTTACACCATAGCCAATGACATTTCCAACCGTGAACTGATTCATCGTAAGGATCTTAAAGCCATTGGCACCGACTGGGTGATGGGCAAATCCTGCCCTACCTATACCCCGATTGGGCCTTATATTGTGCCTGCCTCCTTGGTGGAAGACCCGCAGAATCTGCTGATTACCCTGAAACTGAACGGTGAGGTGATGCAGAATGAGCGTACCTCGGACATGATTTTCCCCATTACTCGGCTGATTGAGTATTTATCCTCACGCATTCAACTGCTGCCTGGGGATATCCTGATTACTGGATCTCCTTCTGGCAATGGTTCCCACTATAACCGATTTTTAAAAGCCGGTGATGTTTTAGAAGGCACCATTGAGAATATTGGTATTCAAAGAAATGTGTGTGTTTCTTAGTAACAAGTATGTTGTTCGAAAAGGGAGGGTGGAAATACTGTATGAGTTCACACTATTTTTAGCAAAATATCCTCTATATAGTGCCACTGCTGACAAGATCTGACACTCTGCTTGTTTACATTCACTTTATCGAGCCAAAGCTTGATGGGAAGTACTACACTTTTAATGTGAAATCTCAACAGCGAATAGGAATGTCAGTATGGATCTTTCAAATTTCACCATCCTATATGTGGATAATGTACATCGCAGCGTGGATTTTTATCGCCCTTTATTTGAGCGCGAACCGGTAGAAGCGACCGAAAGCTTTGCTTTGTTTGTTTCAGAAACCGGCGCGAAGTTTGGTTTGTGGGCACGAGAAGATGTTTTGCCAACCGCCACGGATGTGCCCGCGGGCAGTATGGAAGTGGCGCTTTCACTGGATAACCTGATTACCTTGCAAATTAACTACATAAAGTGGCGAGAGTTGGGCGTCGACATTATTCAAGAGCCAACTGTCATGGATTTCGGGACGACTTTTACCGCGCTTGATCCAGATGGTCATCGGCTGCGGGTATATACTTATGAGAAAGCCAACGGATGACTCTAATGGGGTAGGATCTTCGCAAAGTATTTTTTCATAATAAAGAAGTATGAAAGGTTTTTTATTTAATTATTAATCAAAAAGAAAAAGTGGGTTAACTGGAGTCATATTGATCAAGTTGGGCTGCAAGCCTAGACTGAGCTCATCAAATAAAGCCAATTCCGCTTTTGGTGTTGGCTAATTATTCTAGTTTTAGAGGTGAAAAATGATGTTACCCACTTATTTTATTTCCCACGGCGGCGGCCCTTGGCCCTACATCCCTGACATGCGCGCCATGTTTTCCAATCTTGAAGCGTCTTTAGTGCGCATGACGCAAGAGTTGCCAGAAAAGCCCAAAGCCATTTTGATGATTTCAGGTCACTGGGAGTGTAAAACCTTTGGTGTTCAGTCTAACTCGGCACCGGGAATGGAATATGACTACTACGGTTTTCCTGCGCATACCTATGAAGTGAAATACCAAGCCCCAGGCGCACCTGACGTGGCGGCGCGTGTTGCTGAGCTGATTAAAGGAGCGGGCTTTCCGGTGGATTTGGATGATAAGAAAGGCTTCGATCATGGGGCTTTTGCGCCAATGGCGGTGATGTATCCAGAGGCCGACATGCCATTGGTTCAGCTGTCTTTAAAATCCAACCTAAACCCGGAAGAGCATATGGCATTAGGCCGAGCTTTGGCGCCATTACGTGCCGAAGGCATACTGATTGTGGGCAGCGGTTTGAGTTTTCATAACCTTGGCTTAAGAGGCCCACAAGCCATCAGACCTTCTATGGAGTTTGATGCTTGGTTGCAAGAAACCTTGCTAGCGTCTGAGCCAACAGAACGCACTGCGAGCCTAATGGAGTGGGACAAAGCGCCGTATGCGCGAATTTGTCATCCAAGAGAAGATCATTTGATTCCGCTAATGGTCGCTCTTGGCGCGGCAGAAAATGGCAAAGCCACTTGCGTGTATCATGACGAAGGACTGTTTGGTGGTTGGACGGCGTCTAGTTTTCGCTTCGATTAAACTTTCTTAGGTTTTTTCGTCGTATATTTTTTGGTGGCTCTGGATCGAAAACCTGATCTAGCGCCGACCTGTTTGATACGACCTTTCATCTCAAGCATGGCAATTTTGATCTTTTTGTTCGAAGCCGCCAGTGCCTTTAACTGCTCGATTTCTTTTAATGCCTCGGCAAACTGTTTTTTGGCCAGCAATATTTCAACCACTCTGTGCATATTCGCAACGACTTCCGTGTGATTAGAAGAGAAGTTAGACAGGCTGATTTCAAACGCGTTTCTCGCATTGTCTAATGTCTCATCGGGTTGATCTGCTTGTTCGTCGTTGCGTGTCATTGTGGTCATGAAAGCCTTGGGAAGAATAGAATGAATGCTGTATTTTACGGGAAATCATAGCGTTTGCGGTAGGTTATAATTGGCGTCTAAAGTCGAGTCGCAATATTTGTCTAGGAAGGCCTGAAACATTGGCCGAAAACGTGTGTAGACAGCGCGGATCAAATACGATGATATCGCCTGCGGCACCGGTCAATGTGACAACCTTTTGTTCGATGCCATGCAGCGAATTGCCTTCTGCTATGAATCGTTGAATTCTCTGATCAGGGGAGCCCTCTTTAACCAGCGCTTGGAACCAAGGATCCTCTTGAACAAGGGGTTCTAATACCTGATCCATGGGTAATAGGGTGACCTCTTCTGGATTCTCAAACAATCCGCTGTTCACTGATTCAAAAGCGTTTATCAAGGCTTCGTGATTCCGTGTACCGAGTGTTTTGGCAAGACGCTCCGCACGGCGGTGAGAGCCAGATACGACCGTTGTTGGCCCCATATCGGCAGTGACATTATCGAGAAATACAAAAACAAACAGGCTCCACGGCTCGGCATCTCCCACTACAGCAGGTTCATCGCAGTGCCAAGATTGATGAGGCACATTCCAAACCGACTCTGAGCCTGGAAAGCTTAACAAAGAATACCAAAGATCTAGCGGTTGCCAAGCGTGAGCACCAAATACCTGATCAATCGCCGATTGTATTACGCTCTCTATTTCATCTAATTTCCCTGACGCTTTGAGCTCTCGCATAATCGACCCCATTCCGTTTAGGCGTTTTGCACGAGCGTCTCCGATAGGATTGCTTGGGTTGGTAAACCATGTACTGGGTTCGTCGATGTCAATGCCAAATTTGCTCTTCACTTCTTGCCAAAGATGGCTTTGTACATCGGCAACCATTTCAACATCAATGACATTGGCAAGCTTAAGGACTCCTTTGTTCTGGAAATCTTCATGGTTAGAGAATGTCATCGAATTGGCTTCCCGTTCAGCATTAGCGTTTTAGTTTAGACCCATCATACCATTGGGTTGGGGTGAAAGGAGGTGTACCATCTAGAAAATACTTATCTCAAAATAGTGTTTTTTTGAGACAGACATTCTTTTCTTTGCTATCGTTATCTCAATTATTCTTGTTTTTGAGATAGCTATGATTACTTCACCGCCTAAAGACTTAATAGAAAATCCTATTACGAAGATTTATAACAATGGGGTGTTAGTGATTGGTTATACGAACTATCTCTCATCGATAGACGTTAAAGGGCGATATCTCCATTTTGATGAGCTCAAACATAGATTACCCAAGCAGTTGAACCCAACATTAGTTTGGTCATTGCTAAAAGAAGCCAGACAAAGACAATCGCAAGATGTTTATGACTCCTTTCTTGGGAAGCGCTTAGTACCTGCTACTTTATTCATGACTCCCACTATCCAAAAAGCCATCAGTGAGACGGATCGAAATACAACAACCGCCGCATTGGAGTGGATGTGCAACAAGATCGGTGAGCAAAAGCATTTAGAGTATTTACTAAATGACTTAATAGAAGACGAGGCTATTAGTAGCAGTCAGCTAGAAGGTGCGGCGACCACCACTAAGGTTGCAAAAGACATGTTGAAAAGGGCGAGAAAGCCCAGAAGCCTTGATGAAAAAATGATTCTCGGTAATTTCAGAATGATGAAGTTTGCGTGGGAGCATAGGAACAAAGCTCTTTCGGTTGAATTTATCGAGGAACTTCACCAGATCGGTGTGGAAGGTATTGAAGATGATAAATACAAACCGGGTATGATTCGAACGACTGATGATGTGGTGGTAGAGAACAATGACGGTGAAGTGGTTCATACGCCACCCAAAGCCGAATCCTTAAGTAGTCGACTTGATATGTTGGTGAGATGGGTCAATCAGTCACATCATGATGCGGAAAGTTCGGGTTATATCCATCCTCTGGTGAAGGCTATCACGCTACATTTCAGGATTGGCTATGAACACCCTTTTCATGATGGCAATGGTCGTGTCGCCAGGGCGTTATTTTATTGGTACATGTTTAAAAATGAGTTTGCGGCGTTTCGTTATATTGCGATCAGCTTGTTATTGAAAGAAGCGCCTGTGCAATACGGTAAAAGCTATCTTTATACCGAAACGGACGAGATGGATTTAACCTACTTTGTTGATCATCAGTGTCGAATTATCATTCGGGCCATTAATAAATTTAAAGCTTCCTACAAGGAGTCAGTAGAGCAAACCGAAGTGTTTAACAAGTGGCTGTGGGATTCTGGCTTGTATCGTCAGTTGACCGATAAGCAGCAGACGGTTTTTCAAGTGGCGAAAAGTGAGAAAGCAGTCTCTTTTACCATCAATAATGTGAAAGACAATTTAGGGTGTTCCTACAACACCGCGGCGACCGTATTGAATGGATTGGTTGAATTGCAGTTATTTAAAAAAGTGAAAGACGGCCGTGAATGGGTGTACAAAATGATTGACCAGAAAGAATTGGTAAAATCATGGCAGGCTGATACGAAACAATTTAAAGATTAATTGGCCTTTTGATACATAAAAAAACGAAAGTCATCATTGGCTTTCGTTTTTTATTGGATGATGAATTACCAAGAAATTAAAGGGCTTCGCCTGCCTCACCAGCAGCGACGACTTCTGTTTCAGCTACAGAGTCTGCTAACCATGCTTGCATGTCTGGGCGTGCGAGCATGGTTTTGTGGTAGGCGCTGGCGGCGTCCGAAAGTTGGATGCCGTAGGTGGCGAAGCGGAAGACAACGGGCGCAAAAAAGACATCGGCTAGGCTGAATTCACCAAATAAGTAGTCGCCATTTTGGACGTATTTAGTGCGTAAATCAGACCAGAGAGCATCTAGGGTTGCGACTTCCTTTTTTGCCTTGTCGCTTAGTTCTACACGGCGCTTCGCACGGCAATTCATCGGCATTTCGTTGCGAATTCCAAAGAGTCCAGAATGCATATCAGCCACAATTGAGCGTGCTACGGCGCGGTGGCTTTTGTCCCCAGGCCAGCCTTTTCCATCCAAATAGGTTTCATTGATGTACTCGCAAATAGCAAGAGAGTCCCACACGTTTAAATCACCATCCACCAATACGGGTACTTTGCTGACGGGAGTGTATTTGGCTAGCTCAGTGCGGAATTCGTCGCTAAACAGGCTGAGCTTTATTTCTTCAAATGGAATGTTGAAGGCTTTTAACGCCAACCAACCCCGTAAAGACCAAGATGAGTAATTTTTATTGCCGATGATCAGTTTCATTATGCAAGGTTCCTTTTTGATGTCTCTACTGGCTAAGAAATGCATTATTGCTGCTTGTTTTTCTGACGACTAACGAATAGTTTTGATGTTTCCTATTCCAAACCTTGATAGATGCTTTTTCATGGACATTGATTCACTCCGTAGCTTTATTGCTTTTGTTGATACGGGCAGCTTTACCCGAGCGGCAAAACAGACGTTTCGTACACAAAGTGCTATTAGTATGCAGATGAAAAAGCTGGAAGAAGAAACCGGTCATGCTCTGTTTGTGAAAGAAGGCCGTAACCTTGGCTTGACGGAGCAAGGTCAGCATTTGGTGAGTTATGCCAGACGTCTTGTTTCTTTACATGATGAAGCGTTAGGGCATTTTTCGACTCATCTTCAACATCCTCCTTTGACCATTGGCTGTCCTGATGATTATGCCGAGTCCATATTGCCTTCCATCGTGGACTTGATTCGTCAGACCCTGCCACAGCAGAGTATTCGAGTCGTTTGTGATTGCAGTACGCAACTGCGCTTGATGCTGGACCAAGGCAAAATAGATGTCGCCATTTTGACCCGTGCACCAGACGCCGAAGAAGGCTATTTGCTGAAACACGATTCTGGAGTGTGGGTGAAGGGGGACAATCTGCAAACGGATGAACCAATAGAAAAGCAAAATCCCTTGTCTTTGGTATTGTATGAACCTGATTGCAAGTTTCACAGCACAGCCATTGATGGGCTAGAAAAACAGGGGCGAGAATATCGATTGATGTGCAGTAGTTCCAGTGCAACGGTGATTAAAGCTTTGCTGCGCAAAGGCCAAGGTATCAGTGCGATGGCGCGATCCAGTGTTTCCTATGGTCTTGGTATTATTGAAGATTCTACTCTTCCGGCCTTGCCTTCTGTCGATATCGTGCTCGCTGTTGCGCCTATTCCTCACCCTATGTTTGCGTCTCATTTAGCGGCAGAGATTAGTCAGCGCTTTTTCGGGCAAAATCATTAACGTCGGGTTCAATGGAGAATGGTCTCGAAAAGGAAAAGTCAGTGATCTTTGCATAACGAAAATCTTAGTCATGATGGTGTAAAGCCGCATACTGGTGTGAAAGAGGGTTTGCTATGCTTCCTCAACGTTAACAATTGAGGAAACAAAGATGCGAACAGCTTTGCTTATTATGGCTTTTAGCCTTGTGTCGTTAACGGGCTGTGAAATAAACCGGGTTGGCGGAAAGTTGGCGGGTTTTGATGTTGAAGCGAAGAGTGATGCGGGGCAAAAAGAGGGTGGTCAATCCGGTAAATTTTGTCCACCTGGGCAAGCGAAAAAAGGCAGCTGTTAGATTTCGAGCTATTTTTGCTCTGTTACATTGATAATGATTATTATCCTTGTAGATTTCTGTAAATACTTCAATTTTTTACATAACTTTTCTCATTTATGACAGAGTAAATAGAAAAAGTTGTCTATGGTTAGAAGTCACCATGCATCTACGGAGAGAACCCGCATGAACAGAAAAGATGACCGTATACAACATTTGGTTAGTTTGCTTGAAAACTTAGAAAAAGTATCGCTACAGGATATTGCGCAAATCCCCCCTTCGCAGCAGCATATACTGGCTGAAAAAATCGAAAGCCTACAGGATGAGCTAAAAGCCTTGATGACAGACGATGAACCCATGACGCATTGATTTCTTCTTAGTGTACCTGATTTAGTACTCCAAATTTTATTGACTGCTCACCCTTTACCAAGCAAAAAAAGACCGGCCTAGGCCGGTCAAAGGTTCAGAGTGCTGTGGACAATAACGAAAAAATCTTATTCCCAAGAACGAAGTAGGTCGTCGTAAGAGACCGTTATGCCCTGTGGTTTTTCGTTAGCCAATTTGGGTTTTGGAGAGCCTGGCTGCGCTAACCAGTAAGCTTCGTCACGTGGTTGGTTCATTTTTGGACCACAGATTGGCTGTACGTTAGCGCGTTCTAGACGTTCCATGACTTTGTCTTGCGCTTCTGCAAGGCCGTTAAGCGCTTCTTGTGGTGTGGCTTCTCCGCTTGCCGCTTGAGAAATATACTGCCACCAAAGTTGTGCTAGCTTAGGATAATCTGGCACGTTAATCCCGGTTGGAGACCATTGTTTGCGTGCTGGTCCTTTGTAGAATTCCACCAAACCACCTAGTTTAGGCGCTGCAGCCGCCATTTCAGGAGAGTTGATATCCGACTCACGAATCGGCGTCAAACCGACCAAGGTTTTCTTCAAAGAAACGGTTTTAGCTGTAGTGAATTGAGCGTACAACCACGCGGCTAGACGACGGTCTTCTGGTGTTGAATTCATGAAAGTCCAAGCCCCCACGTCTTGATAACCTTTTTTCATGCCTTCTTCCCAGTAAGGTCCTACCGGAGAAGGTGCCATGCGCCATTTTGGCGTGCCATCTTCATTCACAACTGGCAGGCCTGGTGACGTCATGTCAGCGGTAAAGGCTGTGTACCAGAAGATTTGTTGTGCAACACCCCCTTGTGCTGGTACTGGGCCAGATTCAGAGAAGGTCATACCTTGTGCTTCTGGTGGCGCGTACTTACGTAACCATTCAACGTATTTAGTTGTTGCATATACCGCAGCTGGGCCGTTGGTTGCACCACCACGAGAGACGCTAGAACCGACTGGAGAACAGGCGTCTTTGATGCGAATGCCCCATTCATCTACAGGTAAACCGTTTGGTGTGCCTTTGTCGCCAGCACCTGCCATAGAGAACCACGCATCCGTGAAACGCCAGCCTAAAGAAGGGTCTTTTTTGCCGTAGTCCATATGACCATAAACACGAGTACCATCGATGTTTTGTACTTTATCGGTGAAGAACTCGGCAATGTCTTCATAAGCCGACCAGTTCACTGGCACACCTAACTCATAGCCGTAGATAGATTTGAATTTTTCTTTCAAATCAGGGCGAGCAAACCAATCTGCACGGAACCAATAAAGGTTGGCAAACTGTTGCGTTGGCAACTGATAAAGTTTGCCATCTGGGCCTGTGGTGAAATCCAAGCCAATAAAGTCGGCAAGATCCAAGGTTGGTGAGGTGAAATCTTTGCCATCGCCAGTCATCATGTCAGAAATGGGTACGACTTTACCGTAGCGGAAATGGGTACCGATTAAGTCTGAATCGTTGACGTAAGCGTCGTAGATGTTACGGCCAGATTGCATTTGCGTTTGCAATTTTTCGACCACATCGCCTTCTTGGATCAAGTCATGGTTGACCTTGATGCCGGTGATTTCTTGGAAGGCTTTGGCCAATACTTGCGATTCGTATTTGTGCGTTGTTAGGGTTTCAGACGCGACATTGATTTCCATACCACGAAATTTTTTCGCGGCATCGGTGAACCATTGTAATTCGTCTAACTGTTGTTGCTTACTCAGCGTCGAAACTGTGAATTCCGTGTCTACCCATTTCTTGGCAGCGTCAGAATACGCGTCGGCCCATAAGCTAGCCGAGTGCATCATAACAGCAAAGGGTAAGGCGGCGAGTGCAATTTTTTTCTTATTGTAGTGCATAATTTACCTCAACAAAGTTTGGTTTTTCTTTTTGGTTTTTGAAGCATGGCTTCCATGCCAGATAATCCATCGTTCCTATTGATTAGGGACGCTGACTAGCCCCAGCGCATTAAAATCACCATCCAAAATGCGCACAGGACGGTTGCCACCGCGATGTTCACATCCGTTAGTGCAACGAATGCGAGGTGGATAAAGGCACTGCTTAACAGGCCGATAAACAAGCGATCACCACGTGTCGTGGCCAGTGGCAGAAAACCACGGCGCTCTACACAAGGTGAGATAATTTGCCACGTGGTCATGCCGACTAAGATCACAGCAATGCCGATAAAAAATAGGGCGGTCGGTAATGTCCAAGACATCCAAGCCATAATGATTCTCCTTACACTCGACCAAGGGCAAAGCCCTTCGCCACATGGTTACGAACGAAGTAAATGACCAACATTCCCGGTAGGATAGTCAGCACACCAGCCGCGGCGAGTAGCCCCCAGTCCATCCCTGATGCTGACACGGTTCGTGTCATAATGGCCGCGATAGGTTTGGCATCGACCGAGGTTAAGGTGCGCGCTAACAATAGCTCCACCCAAGAGAACATAAAGCAGAAGAAGGCAGTCACACCGATCCCAGAGCGAATCAAGGGAATAAAAATGCGTATAAAGAATTTCGGGAACGAATAGCCGTCGATATACGCGGTTTCGTCTATTTCACGAGGCACGCCGCTCATAAAGCCTTCTAGAATCCACACCGCTAATGGCACGTTGAACAAACAGTGCGCCAACGCCACGGCAATATGGGTATCAAACAAACCCACAGAGGAGTACAACTGAAAGAACGGCAACAAGAACACGGCTGGTGGCGCCATACGGTTAGAGAGCAACCAGAAAAACATATGCTTGTCGCCAATGAACTTATAGCGACTGAAGGCATAAGCGGCCGGCAAGGCCACCAGTAAGCTGATGACCATGTTCATGGAGACGTAAAAAATCGAGTTGACGTATCCCATGTACCAGGTTGGATCGCCAAAAATTTTGGCGTAGTTATCTAAGGTGAAATTCTCAGGGAAGAAAGACAAACCACTGAGGATTTCGGTATTGGTCTTGAATGACATATTTACTAACCAATAGATAGGCAGCAAGAGCAACACCACATACAGGGCTAGACCAAAGCGTCCGCGCAAATTGGCATTGCGGATTTTCCGCTCTGCACGGCTATACACAGGCGCTTGCTCTTTTGTGGCTTTGTAAGCGTGTGCAATGGGCTTCGTTGATAGTTGAGTCATGATCTGCTCCTACTTGTCTTTTTGCATGTTCATGATGGTGGTGTAGAACACCCAACACACGAGCAAGATGATTAAGAAATACACCAGCGAGAACGCCGCCGCAGGACCAAGATCAAACTGACCTATGGCTTGCTGCACTAAGGACTGACTCAAGAAAGTCGTAGAACTGCCTGGACCACCACCGGTGAGTACAAAGGGCTCGGTGTAAATCATAAAAGAATCCATAAAGCGCAATAACACACCAATAATCAGCACGTTGGTGAGCTTTGGTAGCTGGATATAGCGGAACACTGCCCAGCGAGAGGCTTGATCAATGCGTGCCGCTTGGTAATACACTTCAGGAATGGCGCGTAAGCCGGAATAACACAATAACGCTATCAAAGGTGTCCAATGCCAGACGTCCATCAAAACTACGGTTAACCAAGCGTCCGTCGGATCAGAGGCATAGTTATAATCGACACCGATACTGCTCATAAAGGCACCGAACAAGCCGATGTCAGCACGTCCGAATATTTGCCAAATGGTGCCGACGACGTTCCATGGAATCAGCAAGGGAATGGCGACTAAAATCAAGGCCAATGACGCGCCGCGGCCTTTAGTGGGCATCATCAATGCCACGCAAATACCCAAGGGAACTTCAATCGCCAAAATGGTGAAGGAATAGAGAAATTGACGCAGCAAGGCTTCGTGCAAGCGGCTGTCTAGCATCACTTGTTTGAACCATTCTGTGCCAACAAAGTAGCGTGTATACGGGTCAAAAATATCCTGTACCGAATAATTGACTACTGTCATTAAAGGGATAATGGCAGAGAAAGCCACGATAAGGAAAACCGGTAAAACAAGAAACCATGCTTTGTTATTTTCGACTTTAATTTGCATGAGGAATCTCCTTTGTTTTGTCGTTATCAACGGTAGCGTCGGTGACTTCAACGAGGTAATCGTCTACATAGACCTTGGTCCACTGCTCTGGGAAACTCACGTAAATTTGTCCAGAAGGGACTTTTTGATCTTCGCTAAGCCGAGCTTTCATGACTTGCCCATGAAATAAGAAAGACAAAATTTTGTACGTACCTAAGTCTTCTACATAGTCCACATCAACATGGAAGGCATCGCTGTTTTTTCCCTCCCAAACATGCACAAACTCTGGCCGAATACCCAAGGTGACTTTATTGGCGCCCATGGCTTTTAAGCGAGCCAGCATGGCATTGCTAACGGAGATTTCATAGTCACCGAACATTAGGGTTTCTTTTTCGCCTTGGCTCTTTAGCTCGGCTTCAAAAAAATTCATGCCTGGGCTACCGATAAAGTAACCAACGAAAGTGTGCGCTGGGTTTTCGAAGAGTTCTCGAGGTGTGCCGAACTGGACGATTTGCCCGTTGTACATGACGGCGATTTTGTCCGCGAAGGTTGACGCTTCTAGCTGATCGTGCGTCACATACACCATGGTGATATTAAACTGCTCATGGATTTGTTTGAGCTTACGACGTAGTTTCCATTTCAACTGAGGATCGATAACGGTAAGCGGCTCATCAAATAAGATGGCAGATACGTCGTCGCGAACCAAGCCGCGGCCCATGGACACTTTTTGTTTCTGATCCGCCGACAAGCCTTTGGCTTTGCGTTTTAATTGATCAGACAGTTCGAGAATTTCAGCCACTTCGTAGACTTTTGACTTCACCTTATATTCCGGCACGCCAATGTTACGTAGTGGGAAAGCCAAGTTGTCAAACACCGTCATGGTGTCGTACACCACAGGGAACTGGAATACCTGTGCTATGTTGCGCTCTTCTGGTTTTAGCTCATTGACGCGTTTGCCATCGAACAACACCTCGCCATTGGAGGGTTTTAGTAATCCTGAAATGATATTGAGTAGGGTGGATTTACCACAACCGGATGGGCCCAACAGAGCAAAAGCCCCGCCTTGTTCCCACACGTGGGTCATTTCGCGAATGGCGTAGTCCTCAGGCTTGGTCGGATTGTCTGTATAAGTATGCGCTAAGGCATTTAAGGTGATTGCTGCCATGATTATTGATCCCTCATTCGTGCTGGGGAATGCACCATCTTGCCTTGGGCGTCAAAGGCATAAAGCTTGTGCGTAGGAAAGTAGACTTTAATTTCTTGATCCACTTGGTAGGCATGAACACCAGATAAATGCAGCACCAAGTCAAAATGTGGATTATGGACATGCAAGAAGGTTTCAGAGCCGCTGATTTCAGCAAGATCGACGCGGACAGGCAGTTCTAAATCATCGTCTGAATGCGGCACCAAACCGATGTGCGAAGCGCGTACGCCAAATTGATAATCCCCTGGTGCTAGGCCTCGTAAGTCGCTGTTTAAGCGGAAGTGTACAGTGTCGTCAAAGGTCACTTCTTCTTCACTAACACGACCTGGCACCACATTGATGGGAGGTTCAGAAAACATTTCGGCGGTAATAATGTCTCTTGGTTGATGGTAAACCTCAGCCGTCGGTCCCATTTGTAACAAACGACCTTCGTTTAATACGGCTGTGTTGCCGCCTAACGCCAGTGCTTCATTGGGTTCTGTGGTGGCGTAAACCGCGATGCAATTACGGGCTTTGAATAAGGCGCGTAATTCTTGACGTAGCTCTTCGCGCAATTTGTAGTCGAGGTTAACCAAGGGTTCATCAAACAGAATAATTTGTGAGTCTTTTACCAAGGCTCTTGCCATCGCGGTGCGTTGTTGTTGTCCACCAGACAGTTGCAATGGTAAGCGGTCAAGAAATGGGTCAATGCGCAACATGGCAGCGGTTTCGCGTACACGACGATCGATATCTTTGGCGTCCATCTTTGCCAAACGCAACGGCGAGGCGATGTTTTCGTATACGGTGAGGTTGGGGTAGTTGATGAACTGTTGATATACCATGGAAATGTTGCGTTCGCGCACTGGTACACCAGTCACGTCCACCCCATTCATGAGGATCTTTCCCTTGGTTGGTCGGTCAAGACCAGCCATGAGGCGCATCAGCGTGGTTTTACCAGACAGCGTACGTCCTAGCAAAACGTTGAAAGAGCCGGGTTCGAGAGACAGGTTTACCTGATCGATCCACGTCTCACCTTCAACAACGCGCGATACATTCTGCAGCGTCAGAGACATTGTGAGTACCTTTTTTTGTTATTGTTTTTTTTAGTGTGAATGAATTGATGAGCGGTAAAGCTCAAAAACGAACACACCTTGATGAATAGATGGGTTACAAAAGGCGTGCCAAAAATATTTAGTATGGTGTTTTTATTGTTAAGTATTTGAGATATATGGTTTTTTGTAGGGTTTTATGTGTTTTTTAGTCATTTTCATTTTTGAAAATAGACTGTTCACGGCTGTTCAAAGTGTTTACAGTTCTCTAAAACAGTGAACATTTCATACACAGTGTTGACGTTTGTTGCGCTGTGTTGGAGTTGCAAATGCAAGACGAAGAACAAAAACAAGAAGTAACAATGGAACAACCGCTGAGTCGTAAGCGTGACCCTTTACAACAAGAGCAAACACACAAAGAGCGAATACAGGCCTCTTGGTACCGATGTGAGCAATTTGGCTTAGAGCACGGTAGCCGACCCGATTTTGCGACTCTGCCTAAAGGCACTTTGAGCGATTTGCTTGATCAACATCGTAGCTTGTTGGAAACGACCGAAAACGAAGTGCTACCGTATTACGAAAACATCCTTAGTAATTCAGCTTGTATGATTGTCTTGGCTGACCGACAAGGTCATGTGTTGAACACATGGGGGCAGCCGCGTTTTGGGCGTGCGTCGGAGCATGGTTTGATCGGCGGTAATCAATGGAGTGAAATGGGCGCGGGCACGAATGCCATTGGTACGGCATTGATTACGGGTCAAGCGATTCAGGTGGGTCGTGATGAACATTTTTTACGCGCTAACCGTTTCATGGTGGGTTCAGCATCGCCTATCTACAACACCAAAAACGATTTGGTGGGTGTGTTGGACATTTCTTCCGACGCGTATCTCCCTCAAGATCATACTTTTGGCATGGTCAAACTTATGTCTTTGAGCGTCGAAAATCGTTTGATATTTTCGGCTTTTCAACAAGAGCATTTCATCCTCAGTTTTAATACCAATGTGGTCAGTTTAGACAGTCATTGGTCGGGTATTTTGGTACTCGATGAAAATGGCACGATTGTGTCGGCGAATCGTCGTGCAGAAGTGGTACTGGCGCAGGACTTGGCTCTGCTGAATATCAATCAAGTATTTGATATTGAAATGCGTGAAATAAAGCATCACCCCTACAGTTTGCCAATGAAACTGATCGCAATGGGGCGTTACCAGTTTTATGTCAAAGTCATTCCCCCAGTGCAGCAAATTATGCGTGTGCCGGACTTTCGTCAGCGCGCAGATTATGTTGCTCCTCTAAAAGCAGAAGCCATTGTTATGAATGAAAAAAATCTGCCTAAAGAAGAAACTAAGAAAGCGGAAAAAACATCTTCCATTGCTATTCCTGAGAACGTGATTCCACTGTCCGAATTACAACATGGCGATGAGCGTGTAGAGCGTTTAGTGCGTCAAGCGCATAAGATAATGGAAAAAGACATTCCTATCTTGATTCATGGGGAGACGGGCGCAGGGAAAGAAATATTTGTACGTAGTTTGCACTATCACAGCTCTCGCGCCAAAGAGATGCTGGTGGCAGTAAATTGTGCGGCTATTCCAGCAGAATTGGTTGAGTCTGAACTTTTTGGTTATGAAAAAGGTGCATTTACTGGTGCACAAAATCGTGGCTCCATTGGTCTGATTCGCCGTGCTCATCATGGCACATTATTTCTTGATGAGATTGGTGAAATGCCCATGGCCGTGCAGTCGCGTTTGTTACGTGTTTTACAAGAGAGGGTGGTGACGCCGTTAGGTTCAACAGAAGCGTTTCCGGTCGATATCAAGTTGATTTCCGCCACCAACCGCACATTAAAAGATGAGGTGAAAGAAGGGCGTTTTCGCCAAGATTTGTATTACCGAATTTCCGGTTTGAACATCGAATTACCCGCGTTACGAGAGCGAGCCGACAAAGCAGAACTGATTCAATACTTACATAATCGCCTGCGCAAAGAAGAGCCCGGTCCCGCGTTATCGCCTGACATGCTTGAATTATTGGTCAGACACCCTTGGCCGGGCAACATGCGCCAACTCGCACACGTACTAAAAGTTGGCATGGCCATGGCTGATGAGGAAGTGCTGGAAGAATGGCATTTGCCGGATGATTTTTTTGACGATCTTGATGCTTCCGCGTCATTTGATGTGAAGGTGCTTGACTCCTTCTCGGAGCACGATGAGCCCCTAGAAAGACTCATTCCACGCTTATTAAGTGAATTTAAAGGCAACGTTTCGCAAACAGCGAAAACCGCCGGCGTAAGCCGTAACACGGTTTATAAATACGCGAAGTCTAAAGGTAAGGATAGTTTTTAGAGCATCCCCTTTGTTAGTAAGGGGATGTTCTTCATCTTACTCTGGAAGGCGGCGCTCCTACAGTGTTGGAGCGAGTGTCAGGACGGGAGCCAAAGGATCCATTGCCAGAATGGCCAAAATTATTTTTGTTGTGCATGGAATTTGAGGGAGAGGACTCCCATGCACCGAATTCACTGCTTTTTGGTGATGGTTGGCTATTGAAGAAAGAAGATCGAGGTGATGTCGGATTTTGCACTCTTGTGTTGGATTGTGTCGGGGTCATCGATTGCTTAAATGCTTCCGGAGAATATTCGATGCTTTCTGAGTGTGAAGGACGGCGTTTTTCAACAATGTAGTGGGTGCTTTGATGGGCAAATGGAACGTCTTTATGGTAGAAAATACGTGTTAGACGATTGCCAGATGAAGTGTATTTTCCTTCTAGTGTGATGGTTTCTTCGTTTTTTGCATCTAGCACATCGGAGGGTAACTCATGTCCCCCAATTGTCCATTTGCCTGTTGTTGAATACAAAACCGGTGCGCTGATTTTCCATGTATTGTTGTCAATTGTGGGCGCAATATCTGTCGCATAAAAAACATGTTGATCGAAATAGCCACTGACTTTGACGTAATCGTTTTGTTTAAGGTCTGGCCATTCTCCTGGAATATTTGGATCCATTTTGATAGTAACCCCTTGAATATTCCAATCCTGATTCGCGTCTTTCTCGAGTCGGCCAATTAAAGCGTGGTCAATTAAAATTGTTTCTGCATACCAACCTTTATTGATTTGTGATGTCAGAACTTGTACCTGTTGACCTACTCTTAGCGAGCTGTCTTGTGCATTTTTGCCATCCATTTTGATATCAGTGTTTTGGTTGAATTCTATCTCGATACCATTAACCCAAATACTGCCAAAAGCAGATATAGTTCCAATAACCACGGTTTTTCCTGTGCCACCCAGTCCTCTGTCTTCAGAGTTTGAGTATTTTCCTGTGCCACCCAGTCCTCTGTCTTCAGAGTTTGAGTATTTCCCAGTGCCGCCTATCCCTCTGTCGTCGCTGGCCCATAATAGAGATACGCAGGTGATAAAAATTACTAATGTTGTTAGGAATTTAGTCATTCTGAGATTCCTCAGTCTGATAAAAATACGTTCCTAACAAAAAACGATAGTGGCTTTTTGGCCCCGCATCATCTTTCTGGGCTAGAGTTTGGGCGTGTTTGTTTATTCGGATTAGCAGGGCTTTGCTTTCTTCATCTGCCAACTGCCGTAATTCGAGCACGGATTCTTTGCTAAGGTGGTTGTAAAATACAGAGCGCTCAGGGAGGGGGGCTTGCTCAGCTCGGATATTGTGTTCGCATGTGGCAATATGATCTGCCGTATTGCGTGCTAAAAAAGCCATTTTTGTGGCCATGTCCTCGGTAGGAAATAAGGCTTCCATTACAAGATGGTAGCCTTTTTCATCTTCTTGAATTAAGCCTCGTTGCAGCCAGTCATTTAAAACAGTTCTTGGACGAATGTCGGAACTCACGGCATAAACAAGAGAGTCAAAAGATGGAGATCCTATTCTTGGTAAGACAAGCGGGTCACCTTGGTCATCAAGAAATTGAGAATCTCCCGTCCATAAGCTGAGTAAGCGAGATGTTAACGATACTTTTTCTATGCGAACGCTGTCGGGTTCTGTGTCTGGGTTTTCTGTTAGCCTTTTTACATCCTTGCGATGTACACCGCTGATGATGCTAATGCGGCTGAGAGTAACTCGCTCATTCTTACGGACTAATTCTTCTTTAACTTCCTTCACATAGGCACGTTTTAGCATGTCTGAAAACTCAGGGAAGGTAATACCTTGACGCATAAATAATCTAACTAATGACGACAAAATCTTGTAAAGGGCTCTGGTGATGAGTTGTTTGGTGTCGCTGGTGTTTGATGATTCGGACATAGAAAAAGGATCAAGTATCAAGTTAAAGAAAAATAATATGTTGGTGTGGGATCTTTTTCCACTTTTTGTATGGAATGGGAATAAATTTTTGAAATTAAGTTGACGTGGGAAAATATCCCACGATATATTTGCAGCTAAAGTGGGAAAATATCCCGCTAATTGAGAATGTTATTACAGGTGATTCGATGAAACGACGCAAGACATATTCATTTTTGATTTATTTTTTGGTGAGTCTATTAAGCGGCTCACTTGCTCCGCATGTTTTTGCGGATGTTATATCGGAAGAAAGCAGCACAGAAAGCGACAGCAGTGTGACGTCAACGAGCAGCTCAAGTAGTGATGATTCAGTTATTAGTGAAGAATCTAGTAGTACGTCAGATGAGGATGTCACTTCAAGTAGCGATACTTATGCAAGCAGTGAAGAGTCGTCTAGTGACTCGACTGATGCTAGTGTGGTTACCGGTAGTGGCAATGGCTTTGTAGTAGATGAAGAGTCTACGGATTCGGCCTCGGACAGTGATGTGGTAGGAAGCACTTCAACGGATGACTCACATCATAATCGAGTAGTTAATGATCAACAGCGTGGTTTGCTCTATAGCCCAATGTATAGGTCAAGTGAATCTAGTGACAGCAGTAGTTCTAGTGGCTCTGGCAGTGGTTCCAGCAGTAGTTCTAGTGGTTCCAGCAGTAGCTCTAGTGGTTCCAGCAGTAGCTCTAGTGGTTCCAGCAGTAGCTCTAGTGGTTCCAGCAGTAGTTCTAGTGGTTCCAGCAGTAGTTCTAGTGGTTCCAGCAGTAGTTCTGGTAGCGCTTCTCATTCTCGTAGTGGCTCTTCAAGCTCATCCAGTCATGGAGGGAGAAGTGCTGGCGGTCACTCTGGTGGACACTCCAGTGATAGAGGGCGTTAATGAACAGGGAGAAGAGTAAGAGTCTTCTAAATCTTTCAAGATAGTATGAATTATCGTACTGATTAACATGATTTAATAATGGATGTGTAAGGAGAAAATATATGAAAAAAATTGTATTTTTTGGAGCTCTCGTAACTGGTATTAGCGTGCCAGGTTTTAGTTATGCTGATACTCACTCACAAGTCGGGGCGGGTTATCATGGTAGTAATATCACAGAAAGTAGCACTAATTACGATGTGGATTTTAGTTCCCCTGTTTTCTCTGCACGTGTTCTTCCTAGTATTCATTTTGCAATTGAAACTAACTATTACATGGCTGGTGGTGGTAAATACACTCTTGGTTCCGATTCTGGTTCTTCTTCATTTGATACTTCAGGCTTGGAGTTAAATTTGTTATTTGGTACTAATATGGTTGACCAAGGCGCTTATGCTTACGCTGGTGTGGGGTATTTTAGTGAGACATGGAAATCCAACAGTTCTAGCAACAAATACAATGCTAGTGGTTTGCAAGCACCTGTGGGAGTTGGTTATAACTTTGGGAATTTTTCGGTCGATCTACAATATGTCTACCGCAATCCAGATGCTTATGTTGGTCAAGTGTTTTCGAATGGTTCTGACGTTGATGCATCGGTTTATCAGTTACGCTTTTTCTCCAATTTATGAAGAAATACATGGAGCGAATATACTCATTAGTGTAAAACGTGAGTTAATTACGTTTTTTGACTATCCTATCGTCTAGGTTAGATTGTTTGAAGGAATCTCATGTTAGTTCGCTCCATACTCTACATTCTAGCAATGTGCTTTTTGGCTGCATGTAGTAGTACTACGACCCAAATAACTTCCACTTTAGGCGATACAATTCGTTTGCCTTTGCTATATGGCTGGCATGATGGCAAAGAAGTGCTCTACATTACGACAGATGTGTCCGATCAAGCTGTAGCAAAGGCTAAAAATGCCAATTATGCTCCTCGGCTGCGTAATGCTGTACCAAATTATCCCAAACCACCGCAAGTCAAGACCGTGTTAGAACGAGTGTATGCGTTTCCAAATAATGAGCAAACCCGAAGTGTATTTGCTTCGGTTCCAGAGCCATTAGGTTATAACAGCCAAGATACTCATTACTCACCACTTTGGTTGATGTATGTTGTGGTTTGGAAAGACCCAAGCAAGGCAACAGAGTTGACCTCTGAAGAAGCGATTCTAAAAGCGGAAGATCAAGGCTTGGTCACCATCGAACGAACCGATATCGTGCTCAATTGTCCGGTTATTCCATTCTCTCTTGTCGATTAGCGTCCGATAAAATAGCGCTCTATCTAGGGCGTTATTATCTTCCAACAGCCTCTCTTGTTCTTAATTGAAAGCTCCTACCTCAGAAGGCTATTCATTTTACTGTTTATGAATTTTATTCATTAATACTAAATTTAATTCACTTTTGTTCATGTTGTTGGTTGTGTATAACTCTACTCACTTAGTAACCAGGCTGATCGCCGCCAATCGAAAACGGAAGAGTGAAAATAAGGAAAGGCTCCTATTTTCACTTTAGAAAATAGGAGACCAGATCACCATGAACAATGATTTTGCCTTTAGCATTAAGAGCATTTGCTTCGATGAAAGCTACCGCCCTTCAGACAACACTCGCATCACAACCAACTTTGCGAATTTGGCGAGGGGGAAAAGACGAGAAGAGAATGTCCGTGATGCACTGAGGATGATTAACAACCGTTTTAATGCTTTGGCGAATTGGGATAACCCCAACGGGGATCGTTATTCTGTTGAGCTTGAGATTATTTCGGTTGATGTGGATGTGGAAGGAAAGGGACACTTCTTCCCAACCATTGAGATGCTGAAAACCACTATTCTTGATCATCACACTGAGCAGCGTATCGAGGGAATTGTAGGAAACAACTTCTCTTCCTATGTGCGTGATTATGACTTTAGTGTTGTGCTGCCAAACCATAACAAAGGCCAAAAAGAATTTAGCATTCCTGAACACTTTGGTGATTTGCATGGAAAGCTGTTTAAAAGTTTTGTGAAGTCAGACAGCTTTAAAGAAAACTTTACCAAGCCGCCAGTGATCTGTCTGAGTGTCTCAGACAATAAAATTTATCAGCGTACGGGAAATCAACATCCCGTATTGGGCGTTGAATATCAACCAAACAGCACGTCTTTGACCGAGCAATATTTTCAGAAAATGGGCTTACAAGTTCGCTACTTTATGCCTGCCAACAGCGCAGCGCCCTTAGCGTTTTATTTTGTGGGGGATTTGCTGAACGATTACAGCAATCTTGAGCTGATTGGCACCATCAGTACGATGGAAACCTTCCAGAAAATCTACCGTCCAGAAATTTACAACGCCAACGCGGTTGCTGGAAAGCGTTACCAACCGAACTTAAGAAACTCGGATTACTCTCTTACGCAGATTATTTATGACCGTGAAGAACGCAGTCAATTAGCCAGCGAACAAGGCAAATTTGCTGAGCAGCACTTTATAAAACCCTACCAAAGGGTACTTGAGCAGTGGTCTGCTCATTGCGCATAAACGCGATTTTTGATGATTATTTTCCAACATTACATTTAATAGACGGCATTCTTTATTATGAAAACAGTTATTGAAAAAACAGGTACTAATAACACGCTATTACCTACATCAACGGCAGGCAGCTTGCCTAAACCCACATGGCTTGCAGAACCTGAGACACTTTGGTCACCTTGGAAACTGCAAGGCGATGAATTAGTTGACGGCAAACAGGATGCGCTGCGTATTTCACTACAAGAACAACAGCAAGCGGGTATTGATATTGTTAGTGATGGCGAACAAACTCGCCAACACTTCGTTACTACCTTTATTGAACACCTCAGTGGCGTGGATTTTGATAATCGTCAGACGGTGAGAATTCGTGACCGCTATGATGCGAGCGTTCCCACGGTCGTTGGCCCGGTTAGCCGCATCAAGCCCGTTTTTGTTGAGGACGCTAAGTTTTTACGTCAGCAAACCAAGCAACCGATTAAATGGGCATTGCCAGGTCCAATGACCATGATTGATACGCTGTATGATGACCATTACAAAAGCCGCGAAAAGCTCGCGTGGGAATTTGCCAAGATTCTCAACCAAGAGGCCAAAGAGCTAGAAGCGGCGGGTGTGGATATCATTCAATTTGATGAACCTGCGTTTAATGTGTTTTTTGATGAGGTCAATGAATGGGGTATTGCTTGTCTAGAAAGAGCCATTGAAGGCCTTAAATGCGAAACCGCAGTGCATATTTGTTACGGATACGGCATCAAAGCCAATACCGATTGGAAAAAGACGCTTGGGTCTGAATGGCGACAATATGAAGAAGCCTTTCCTAAGCTGCAAAAGTCCAATATCGATATCATTTCTCTCGAATGCCATAACTCACATGTTCCCATGGAGTTGCTTGAGCTGATTCGCGGTAAAAAAGTCATGGTTGGCGCAATTGATGTGGCAAACCATGCTATTGAGACACCTGAAGAAGTGGCCAATACTCTGCGCAAAGCATTGCAGTTTGTCGATGCAGACAAGCTCTACCCTTGTACTAACTGTGGTATGGCTCCGCTGCCTCGTGCGGTAGCAAGAGGCAAGCTACATGCCTTAACGGCAGGTGCAGAGATCATTAGAAAAGAGCTCTCTTTGTAGTATTGATTTGTTTTAATCTATAAAAAAATCCCGCTTCGTGTTCATGCATCGAAACGGGATTTTTAGGAATTGCTAATAATAGAAATTAATAGAGGCTGGCGAACCTAAATATTCGACACAACTTTTAGCATATCAATAAAGGCGTCCACCGATTCCACCGCTGCCGACTCGTGCATGGTGTGGTAACCAATGGTTGGGATTTGAATCGTTGTACCATCAACTAAACCATTTGATGCCGCGATAATACGACCTAATTCCGTACTACCAAGAGAGCTAGGCGGCAAACCTTGTTCAGCACGTTTGGCATTTTCTTTTTCCACGTAGCGGTTTTTATATAAGTAACTGATGTTGTTTTTCACACACAGTTCTTCGAGCAATTGGGTGCTGTCTTGGTTAAACGTCGCGTTGGCGTCTTTTTCCCTGAGTACCAGAAGCTGTTCATTGGCGGCTTCTACGTTGGGAAACGGACTGGTATCGACCACAAACAAACGGTTGGTTGAACCGCCAAAACGACGGAACCATTCCAGCAAATAGCGCCAGCTCTTCCCGGCTTCTTCTTGGGCAGTAAAAAAGGCCGTGCCTTTAAAACCATGATCAAAAAGGTGCACCAAAGCTGCTGCTGAAATCACGTTATCGAGTTGGCCTTCCAAGCGATTGTCGACTATGTGTAATTGGTCTTTAAACGCGATTGGCGTTCCAGCGACAACACCTTCTAATCCTTCGGTTTCAAAAATTAAGTTATTGCGGAATTCACACACGTAAGAGCTTTTAATGGTGCCTTTGCCACGGTAAACGCCAGACCAAGGTTCGTAAGCGTAGATTTCTTCATGGTTGAAGCGCTCGGTGACTTTTGTCATCAGCTCTTCCGAAACCGAATTATTCAAAAGATCGGTGCGATTTGCTGACACAAAGGCCGCGTATTGGAACTCGTTCGGGCCAGTACACACCAAACCGTGACGATCAATGTGCGCTGAAAACATGGTGCTAAAAGGGTCACTGCCTTGAGCAACTAACAAACCTTCGTACCAAGTGACATGGGCCCCTCGTTCCTCCAGTTCACGTTGTAACACGCGGAAAAATGAATGCTCTGCACCCACCACACTGGGCGCGCGAATCAGCAGTTTCAGTACATCAATAAAATCATCACTAGGCATGCAAATAAGTTCCAATAAAGGGGGAATAAATTGAAGCCTTGTTTATAAACTGAATTGGCGGTTTTACATAATGTTTTTTGTGGTGTTCATTTAAAACAACGCCATTTGATCGCCTTCTTTTGGTGGAATGGTAAAGTGACGGCAATCGAGATAGCTCAAGCGATTGTCGCCCAATCCATGTTTGCGTCGTGCGACATGAAATCGTTGATTGATTAAATCTGCAAAGATCCCCTCTCCTGTCATACGTTTACCAAATCGACTGTCGTAAAGTTTACCACCACGCATGTCCATGATGTGTTGTAACACGTGTTCGGCTCGATCTGGGTAGTGCTGATAAAGCCAATCGGCAAACAACGGTGCCACCTCGTGAGGCAAACGCAACATAATATAATTGACGGATTGTGCGCCAACTTCCGCGCAAGCAGCGACGATTTCTTCAAGCTCGTTATCGTTGATAAAAGGAATCACCGGCGCGACAAGAACCGAAACCGGAATGCCTGCTTCTCGTAAGGTTTTAATCACCTGTAAACGTGTTTTTCCAGACGCTGTTCTGGGTTCCAAAATACGCTTTAAATCGTTATTGAGCGTCGTCACACTGATCGCCACATGAATCAGTTTTTTTGCTGCCATTTGAGAGAGCAGATCAATGTCTCTGAGTATCAGCGTGCTTTTGGTAATCAGCGAAATAGGCTGGTTGTGTGCTAAGGCGATTGTTAATAATTGCCGAGTGATCTTGAGCTGCTTTTCAATGGGTTGATAAGCATCTGTATTGATGCCTAATGCAATGGGTTCACAGCGGTAATTAGGATGCGCCAGTTCTTCTTCAAATAAAAACGGAGCGTTCGTTTTGGCAACCAGCTTGGTCTCAAAATCTAACCCTGGCGACAAATCTAAATACGCATGAGTAGGGCGAGCAAAGCAATACACACAGCCATGCTCGCAGCCTTTATAAGGATTCACCGACAGGCGAAAAGGAATATCAGGAGACGAATTGCGACTAATAATGCTTTTGGCGCGTTCATGACGAACCTCAGTCTTAGGCGAAGAGGTTTCCAATAAGGCAATAGCTTCGTCGTTTTCATCTACTTCAACCAATGTAATGGCAAAACGCCCCGCCATATTATTGGCTGTGCCGCGCCCCTTGATAGGATTATTGAAAGGAGATGTCTCGCCTTTTTGATCGCTGTTATAGATAAAAGAAGTAGACATAAAACACCTAAAATACTGTATGTATAAACAGTATTCTGGGTGCTGAAATTCAATAAAGCAAGCTTGTTATTGTGTTTTTTTTAATAGGCTAACAGCATGTGTTGAGATCTGTTTATTCATAGGTACACTCGATTGAATGATCGATGAGTTTCTAGGAGAGCTGCGTGCTGTTTCAAAACAATCATTTACCAAATCGTGTTGTGGCTTACGCACAAGATTATGAACATGGTAAATTTGAGCCTTATCATGCTCATAACTGCGCACAGCTGATTCACACGTTAAGTGGTGTGATACGTGTGGAGACTCGTTTGGGTAGTTGGGTGATTCCTCCAAATCGAGGAATGTGGATTCCAGCTGGAGTGGAACACAGTCTTTCTATGACCGGTTTGGTAAAAGTCAGAACCTTGTTTATTGATCCTCTTGCGCGGGCCGATTTGCCCCATGATTGCTCTGTCATTGATGTCTCTATGTTGTTAAAGGCACTGATTATTGAAGCGTTAGAACTTCCTGATGATATTGTGTCAGGGGGTCGTGATGAGCGAATTGTTGAGCTGATTTTAGACGAATTACGGCGTTTATCGAACGTGTCTTTTTATGTTCCGTCGCCAAGTTCCGATGCTTTGGTTTCTTTGTGTGAGCACATAAGTCAGCGTATTGCACATGATTGGACAAATGCCGATGGTGCTCATATTTTAGGGATCAGTGAGCGTTCTGTTACTCGAAAGTTCCAGCAAGAAATGTCGCTAACATTTGCTGAATGGTTGCGGCGAAAGCGCTTATTATTGGCTTTGGAGTATCTTGCTAGCGGCAAAAGCGTCTTAGATACTGCGATTCTGATTGGTTACGATAGTCCCAGTGCTTTTAGTGCGATGTTTAAAAGTCGAGTCGGCGTATCACCGACTGACTATTTACTGCAATCACAATAGGCGTAATGAAAATTACCGCCTTGCTAAGCTTCTTTGTATAAAGGATGGCAAGCGTTGATTAAGGCTTGTAGCGAGGCTTTAGTTGAGTCTTCGTCAATGGCTACGCCAAAGCTTGGAGTAGCTTGATCGGATTCAATTTGAACATAGCTCACCGCTTTACTTTTCGTTTGTTGTCCTAAGGTGTGTTCATGAAAGTCACTGATGTTTATCTGCCAGTTAAAACGCTTTCTTAACGCATCAAGCATGGCTGATAACAATCCTTTGCCTTCGCCAACCAGTTGCCATGTTTTTTCCTGATAGCGTAATGTAGCGCGAATCTCCTGTAATCCGTTTGAGCTATGGCTGCGATAATCCATTAATTTCATTTGGCCTTTGTCATCTGGGTTCAGCCTGTAGGATTCTCTGAATAAACGCCAAACATCGGCTAGAGGCATTTCGTGACCAGTTTGATCCGTATGATTTTTGACTCTCTTGCTAAAGTCTATTTGTAATTTACGCGGTAAAAACAGCCCGTGATTTTCCTGTAATAACCAAGCGGCTCCACTTTTTCCTGATTGGCTATTTACTCGAATGACTTCTTCATAAGTGCAGCCAATATCTTTCGGGTCTAATGGCAAATAAGGGATTTGCCAAATCATCGACGATGTTGATTTTTGTGCGGCAAAGCCTTTTTTGATCGCATCTTGGTGTGAGCCTGAAAACGCTGTAAAAGCCAATGCGCCAGCATAAGGGTGTCGAGGATGAACAGGAAGTTCATTGGATTCTTCGACCAACTCTACCGTGCGGCGCATGTCAGAAAAATCCAAGTTAGGATAAACGCCTTGGCTATAAAGATTCATCGCCAAGGTGACGAGATCGACATTGCCGGTACGTTCCCCATTACCAAAGAGGCAACCTTCCACTCTCTGCGCGCCGGCGAGTATTGCCATTTCCGCTGTGGCAACGCCAGTCCCTCTGTCATTGTGAGGATGAACACTGATGGTTATGTTCTCTAAGGAAGAAAAAGACGTTATAAAATGCTCAATCTGATCAGCAAATACATTGGGGGTGTTCACTTCCACTGTCGTTGGTAAATTTAAAATCATCGGACGCTCTAGACTCGGTTGCCATGTTTTTGCCGCTGCTTCACATACTTCTAAGGCAAAGTCAGGTTCGGTAAAACAAAAGGTTTCTGGCGAATATTGAAGAGTCCACTGAGTATCTGGATATTGTTCACATAATTGGCGAATGTGTTTAACGCCTTGCACGGCTAATTCAAGGGTTGCTGGTTTGTCTTGGCAAAAAACAATTTCCCGAAATACCGGCGCAGTGGCGTTGTAAATATGCACTATGGCTTTTTTAGCGCCAACGAGAGACTGCATTGTGCGATCAATTAAATCCACACGAGATTGTGTCATCACCTGAATCGTCACATCATCAGGAATATGCTTACCTTCGATAAGCAAGCGAACAAAATCAAAGTCCGTTTGTGACGCCGCAGGAAAAGCGACTTCAATTTCTTTAAAACCACACTCAATTAAATGCTTAAAGAAAGCCATTTTTTTCGCGTGATCCATCGGATTTGCAAGCGCTTGATTGCCGTCGCGTAAGTCAGTTGAGCACCAACGAGGCGGAGCTTTCAACTGCTTTGACGGCCAAGTGCGGGCAGGAAAATCGATAATTTTAGCTGGCTGATATTTTATTGAGGGTTGGGTTAGCATGATGTTTTCTCTTTAGCATTAGAAATCGAATCCTTATGCTAAAGAGAAGTTTTTTGGCTGTCTGAGCTGCACATGACAACTATCGTCGCAAAATGGACAGAACCATCTAGAAAAAGCAGGTTATATCGAAGCGTTGCGTTTTTGGCGCATCAAAAAGACGAAGGCGATACCACCGACTAGGCCTGTAAGTATGCCGATTGGCATGTCTTCAGGAGGCATGATGATTCTGGAAGCGATGTCGGCTGCTACTAGAAACAAGGCACCGACTAAGGCCGATAAAGGCAAGACTTTGCGATAATCGCCACCCACTAATAGACGTACAATGTGTGGCACCATCAGTCCGACAAAGCCAATTACTCCAGAAAAAGCCACCGCCGCGCCAGTCAGTAGGGCGCAGACCACAATGACGATCAGGCGGAAGCGTTCTACTGGAACACCCAAGGTGCTGGCGCTTTCATCGCCTAGTGTCATGGCATTCAAATAACGGGCGTTGTAAATCAGATAGCCAGAGCCAAGTACCAGTGCCACCAATGGAAACCAGAGTTGTCCCCATTGAGCCAAACCCAAACCACCAAGCATCCAGAATATCACCGTATGAGAAGAGCGGTGATCTCCTGTGAAAATGAAAAGGTTGCCTAAAGCCGTCAGCACAAAAGCCACGGCGACCCCCGCCAGAATCAAGCGTCCAGCACTGTGTGCTGAGGAAAAGTTTGCCACTGCCAATACTAAAACCATGGCTAATAAGGCACCAAGAAAGGCAAATACGGGAACGGTTACCACTCCTAAAATCATGCCGGTATGAAGCAAGGCGATGATCGCTCCTAGCGCGGCACCAGAGGACACACCGAGTAAATGTGGGTCGGCCAAAGGATTGCGAGTGACGGATTGCAGCGCCGCGCCCACAATGGCTAAAGCGGCACCCACCATGGCGGCGAGCAAAGTACGTGGTAAACGCACGGCCCAGATAATGTTCTCGCGCCCCATCGACCAGCTTGGAGTGGTGTTGGTGATTGATAATTTGTGGCCTATCACACTCCACACGGTGGATTGTCCAATAGACACAGAGCCAACACCAATCGCCACGCCCATTAACAACAGTAGCAAGATACTTAGCATAATTAATAGCGCTGGTAAGGGAACTCGTCCCATGATGGTTAACTTTTTGTGGGCAGGCTTCATAACGTCGTTCTAAAAGCCTCGGCTAAGCGCTTTATGGCTTTAATATTACGTGGCCCTGGTGTGGCTTCCACATACTCTAAGACCACGAAATGATTGTTTTTCACCGCTGGGATATTTTCGAAAGCGGGATTACTGCGTAAGAAATTAATTTTTTGTTCTGCCGTCACATCACCATAGTTGACGATAATAATCACCTCTGGTGCTCGATCAATAACGGCTTCCCAACCAATTTGAGTCCAGCTTTTCTGCACATCATCGACGATGTTTTTACCGCCAGCAGCTTCGATCAGCGCTGTTGGCATGCCGAAGCGACCAGAGGTAAAGGGTTGTTCTTCACCGGAATCGTAAACAAAGACTTTTGGAGCGGTTTTTAATGGCGCTAGATTAGCTTGGAAATTAGCGAGATCTTCTTGATAGCCTTTTACCAAGCGTTGGGCTTGTTCTTCTTTGCCAAAAATACGGCCTAAGTTGAGCAAGTCTACGTACAGGTCATCCATGGAAACTTTTGCTTTGTCCATGATGTGAATGCAGCTTTCGGTTAACTCGTAAACCTTGATGCCGAGTGGTGCCAAGGTATCAGGGGTAACGCCGCCACCGACGCGCATGCCGTAGTTCCAGCCTGCAAAGTAAAAGTCCGCATCTGCACCTAAAAGCACTTCTTTGCTAGGATATTTTGGTGACAATTCTTTTAATTCGCCGATGCCATTGCGCAGCGTTGGATCAAGGGTTTTCCAGCCTGAAACACCAGTAAATCCAGCCATGTGATCCTGCAAGCCAAGTGCTAACATCATTTCGGTTAAGTTCACATCGTTTGAGACTGCCGCTTTGGGGGCATGATCGAAGGTCACTTGGCGGTCGCAGCTTTGTACCGTCACAGGATAGCCAGATGCGCTGGCTAAACCTGTGTGTAAAATGCCAAATAATGCGCCGCTGATAAGTAATGAAGTTCGCTTGATGGTTGTTTTGACGTTCGCTGTCATGTGTTTATCCTGTTAATCATTCCGTTAATCATTAATAAAAAAAGAAAATCTGGGTCTTTGCGTGATTGGATGCTCATCAATGATGGTTTCCACATCAAATACTTGTTTTATGCGTTGTTTGGTAAACACATGGCTAGGTGGCGCGCAGGCTTGCATTTCACCTTCCAGCATTACTAAAACTCGGTCGGCATACGCTGAAGCAAGTGCTAAATCATGTAAGGACACGATCAGCGTACAAGGCAATTTTGATAATAAGGCAAGTACATCGAGCTGGTGGCGAATGTCTAGATGATTGGTTGGCTCGTCTAGAATCAATATGTCGGGGCGTTGTGCCAAGGCTCTGGCTATCATAACCCGCTGGCGTTCACCGCCGGACAAAGAGTCAAAAGATCGTTCTGCTAAATGCGCCACATCAAGCAAAGCCAATGTGCTTTCAATAATGTGGGTGTCTTCTTCGGAGCGTCCCCAGACTAGAGACTTTGGTGTCAGACCTATTTCCACCATTTCGAAAACGCTTAGACCAAATTCGCCGCCAGTGTCTTGTAAAACCGTCGCGATACGTTGTGCACATTGGCGAGGTGACAACGACCATAGATCTTTACCATCAAGCAAGACAGTGCCGTTGCTCGGTTTATTGGTGCGATAAAGACAGCGTAATAGACTGGTTTTTCCTGAACCATTTGGTCCGACAATCGCAAGAAACTCACCTGGCTGGATATTCACCGTGATTGGTTTGAGTAACGCCTTGTCCCTATAAGGAGACCAAGCGACGTCCTTCAGCTGCATGCCAGCGGGCAGGCAGCCAGAAAAAAACGCGTAAGAAGCATCGTCTTTTTGTTTGTCATTTGGAGAGGTTGAAGGTGTTGCACTAATCAAGGCTAGTCAGGTTCCGTTGAATGTTTGTTACATAATAACATTTTATATTATAAATACAGTAAATCCTTCTTGTTGCGGAGGATAAATAGCATCAAAAAGTTACTCATATTATAAAGCACAGACTATACGGAAGGGCGTTTAGCTCAACAAGGTTTGTTGGCTGGTGAATTTTCATCTTCACATGTGTGAATTGAATACAGTGAAACAAGAGGGTTTGCTCAAATAACTAAGAGGCTATTTTAGCTTTTTGAGCAAACCTCTAAATTGATCATAAGTGAGTCCCAGTGACTGTGCGGCGAGTCGCTGGTTGTGTTTATTTTCATTAAGAGCTTGCTGAATTAAGTGTTGTTGCAGCTGAAAGGTCTGCTCTTTCAAGCTCAAAGAGGAATTAAGGGAAAAGCCAGACGGTTTTGAATCTATTGTATTTGCCTGTGCCTGTGCGGCTTGTTTATTGATGAGGCTGTCGCTTGCTTCTTCATTTGCATGAGTAAAAGGATTAATTACGATTTTCTCAACGGGATCGGCTTGGAAGCCCCATCGATAAACGGAGCGCTCTACAACGTTTTTAAGTTCTCGGATGTTGCCTGGCCAATCATAATTTTTTAATGACGTTAGGGCTTTAGGGCTAAATCCTTGAAAATATTCCCAGCCCAGTTCCGTGCTAAGTTTCATGGCAAAGAAATTAGCCAATTCTTCGATGTCTTCTTTTCTATCTCGTAATGGAGGAACTTGAATGACATCAAAGGTAAGGCGGTCAAGTAGGTCTGCACGAAATTCGCCTTGCTTGCTAAGAGAAGGTAAATTTGCGTTAGTTGCCGCGACAATTCGAACGTTAACTCGTTGAGTTTTAGCACTGCCGAGGCGTTCGAACTCGCCATATTCAATAAGCCGAAGTAGCTTTTCCTGTACCCTAAGAGACATGGTGCCTAGTTCGTCAAGAAATAAGGTGCCGCCGTCTGCACGTTCAAATCTGCCTTGGTAAGTCTTGGTTGCGCCAGTAAAAGCCCCTGCTTCATGACCAAACAATTCACTTTCCATCAAGCTGTCACTAATGGCTGCGCAGTTGATGCTAATAAAAGGCTGATCCCAACGAGGTGATAAATAATGCAATCGCTCTGCGATGAGCTCTTTGCCGCTGCCTCGTTCACCACAGATTAAAATAGGCCGATTAATTTCCGCCAGAATTGAGGCATGATCAAGCGTGTCGGCCAGAGCTTGAGAGCTGCCAATAACTCGTTGGTTATTATTCATAAGCTTAATCTACACCTTTTACTTTGTTGGTAAAAATAACCATATATTGTGGTTAAAAATACTAATAAATGGCTATAAAAACCAATATAAATTTGTTTTTATACTCTTAAAAATTAATAATTTCTTATTAATCATTGGGTTACAGGTTTTGGCACGATTGCTGTAATAGAGTGAGAAGATGTTTATTAGTGGTAAATCAAATAGGAGATAACGCCATGGGTATTTTTTCAAGAATGACGGACATTATTAATAGCAACTTAACTTCGTTGCTGGATAAAGCCGAAGACCCCAAAAAAATGATTCGCATGATGATTCAAGAGATGGAAGAAACATTAGTTGAAGTACGTTCTAGCTCTGCTCGCGTGATTGCCGATCGTAAAACCACAGGACGCCGTTTGGAGCGTATGCGCAGTGAAGCAGCTGAGTGGGAAAGCAAAGCTATGCTGGCAATTAATAAAGGGCGAGAAGACCTCGCTCGAGCCGCTCTTGCAGAAAAACAGCAAATAGAAAAAGAAATAGTAGCCATTGATAAAGAATTGTCTGCTTTGGATGAACACCTTGAGCATTTAAATGAAGAAGTAGGACAGTTACAAATCAAATTGAATGATGCCAAAGCTAAGCAAAAAGCCATGTTGTTGCGTCAATCCAGCGTAGAAAGCCGTATGCGTGTGAAGCGTCAGAATCATAAAGAAGCATTAGACGATGCTTTTGAGAAATTTGAACGTTTTGAGCGCCGTGTTGATAGCTTAGAAGGTCAACTTGAGTCTATGGATATTGGTATGCAGCCAAAAGCCGATTTGAAGTCACAAATTGATGCCTTGGCAGAAGATGATGATATCAATGATGAGTTGGCGCGCTTGAAAGATAAAATGACTAAGGCCAACTAAGCTAATTTGTACTGATAATATTTTATAAAAAAGGAATTTCGCTATGAGTATGGCTGTCTTTTTGTTTGTTCCTACCATCATTTTTATGACGGTGGTGGCACCTATTTGGCTGATATTGCATTACCGAAGTAAGAACCGTGCAGTAAAGGGATTAGATGAAGGTGATAAGCGGGAGTTAGAGTCTTTATTAATGCAGGCTGATAAATTGACCGATCGCGTACAAGCATTAGAAAAAATTTTAGATGTGGAAAGTCCTGATTGGCGTAGAAGAGATAATGATGAATACCGATGATCTTCGAGTAATTGAACAGAAGAAGATGAGTCAGTTCAGAGGAATAAAATGATGAAAGATAAAATAAAAGAAAGTATCAAAGCCAAAAAGTCTCATGGATGGGATTTGAATTTATACCGTAATAAGAAAAAAGGTTATTTGGGGGGAGTATGTGCTGGCTTAGCAGACCATTTTGATGTTGATACATGGGTGGTGCGGCTTTTCACCTTTGGTGGCTTTTTATTTCTTGGTAGCTTTGTGGTTATTGCTTATATCGCGCTTTGGTGGTTTTTGGATGTTCGCCCAAAAGGAGAAGATGGGTACGAATACGAATATGATGAGCGTCAGCAAAGTTATCGACCAAAGAAAATGTTCAAGTATGCGGATAGTGCGAACTCAAGATTACGTCGCGCTAAAGAAAAATTGGATGATGCGGCGAGACGAGTTACTGAGATGGAACGTCATGTCACATCCAAAAAATTTGATCTAGACCGTGAATTCTCAAAAATTAGGGACTAATCTTTAATCTGTGCAAGTAAGGAGGCTGGTAAATGAAGATGAAAACTTCTTTTTTCCTCTTATTATTGGGAAACACCTGCCTATATTTGGATGCCGTATTCGCCTTTGTTTTGGCTGTGACAATGGATTGCCTACTGGTTTTGTTATTGAATATTCCCATTGCTGTTATTTTATACAGCTTGGGACGCTTATTATCAAAACGGTTTTATATTTAAAATAAAAGACCTTGGGAGGTTTGATGAGGGTCAAATGTGCTTATCTTTCATCCCTCGTTGGGCATCTTGCTTTGGGGGCAATATTGCTAGTTTGTACTCCCTACCTATATGCAGGTGATTATATTTGGGCATTGCCTGCATGGATGCCTGCACCTATCGTGCCTGTAGATAATCCAATGAGCGAGGAAAAAGTCACGTTAGGTCAGCGGCTTTTTTACGATGCGAATTTGTCTGGTCCAGGTTACATGTCCTGTTCGACCTGTCATATGCCTGAACATTCATTTTCAGAGCCAAGACCCGTTTCTGTCGGTGTCACAGGGCAGTTTCATAGTCGTAATGCCATGTCGATTGTCAATGTGGCTTATATGAAAACACTGACTTGGGCGAATCCTAACGAGGTACGTTTAGAAGACCAAGCAAATGTGCCTATTTTCGGTACTCATCCTATTGAAATGGATACCAAAGGCCAAGAAGGTAAAGTAATTTTGTTTTTACAGCGTGATCCTATTTATCCAGATTTATTTCAAAAAGCCTTTCCTAATCAAAACCCCCCAATTAGCTTCGATACCATTACTAAAGCGATAGCTTCCTTTGAGCGTACTTTAATAAGCTATCAATCTCCTTACGATGACTACAAGTACAATCATAATGACAGCGCCATGAGCGAGGAGGCGAAACAAGGGGAAGCGTTGTTTATGAGTGACAGAGTTGGGTGTTCCGCTTGTCATTCGGGGGTGCATTTTTCCGACGCAACGCAAGCGCCAGTTTTTCATAATACGGGGCTTTATAATCTAGACGGACAAGGTGCGTATCCAGAAGGTAATCAAGGTTTATATGAACACACAGGAAATGCATTAGATCGAGGACGATTTAGAACGCCAACCTTGCGCAATATCGCGAAAACCGCCCCTTATATGCATGACGGCTCTATCGCAACACTTGAGGAGGTAATAGAGCATTATGCGGCTGGTGGACGTGCTGCTCAGCAAGGGGAAGCGTCTCCTTTGCTTGATGATAAGTTACATCGTTTTGTATTAACAGACGATGAAAAGCAGCAACTCATTGCTTTCTTGACTAGCCTCACAGATACCACTTTTATAGACAATCCACGTTTTACGACGCCATTTAGATAGTATGAGATAGACAAAACCGTCGAAATTGATGGATGATTACGACGGTTTTTTTAGGTTTTAAAAAGTACTTTATTAAACCGTGAAGCGTTTAACCTGAGACGCCAATTCATCGGAATTGGTCAGCGTTTCATGAACGGAATGGCTGATACGTCTCGATATGTTCATCACATCTTTTGACATACTGGCAAGACTGGACAGGTTCTCGTTTATCTCGTCGGTGACCTTACTTTGCTCTTCGGTGGCGCTGGCGGTTTGCGCGGTAAAGTCATAAATGCGTCCCGCAGAGGCTTTTACTACGGCAATGGATTCCATGGTGTTACGAGAAAGAGAGACGCTAGTGCCGGCCATATCGACACTTTGGGTAATGGCGTTGACCGCGTTACTGACGCCAGACTGTAAGTCATTGATCATTTTTTGAATGTCTTCGGTGGAGGCTTGTGTTTTGCTGGCGAGGTTGCGCACTTCGTCCGCTACCACCGCAAAGCCTCGACCTTGTTCACCCGCTCTGGCCGCTTCGATGGCTGCGTTTAAAGCGAGTAAATTGGTTTGCTCTGAAATGCCAAGGATGACATCCAAGACGGACGCAATTTTATCGGATCGTTCAGAAAGCTGATTGATGACCCCGGCCGCACCCTGGATTTGCTCCGCAAGACCATCCAATTGAGAAATCGCCTTGTCTAATTGCTTTACGCCATCGTCTGCCGAGCGGTTTAATGCCTCAACTTCCGCGACGGTATTGGCAGCGTTCTGTGCTACATCGCGGGTAGCTCCTCCCATTTCTTCCACCGCGGTAACCACAAAATCCAATGCTTGGTTTTGACGTTCACTCAGGTTCGCCGATTCCGCGGCAGATTCTCCTAAGTTAAACATTTCTTGACGAATATGTTCACAGCCATTGCGAACTTGTCCAATTAAACTGCCAAGACGGGCGACAAAACTGTCGAGCTCGCGGCTTAACTCCCCTGTTTCATCCGGTTTGGTGCTGTTAATACGACGGGTTAAATCGCCATCGCCAGAGCTGATTTGCTGAACACCAAAAGTAACTTGTTTGATCGCTTTAGAAATATTTCGAGGAGCAAACCATGCCAGTACGACACTTAACAACAAAGCAAAAATAGCAAATACGCCGACAATCATTTTAAATGTATTGGTAAATTCATTGATAGCTTGATTTTCTAGCTCGGAATATTTGCTGATGAGCTCCTCTGAATGGTCGTATAATGAACGCAGTTCGGTAAAATCTGTTTGATTTTCACCAATAAAAAGGATCATGGCCGAATCTGGGTTATCTTTCATTGAGCGGATAATGTCGAGATTACCTGCCGACCATTTTTTATAAAGCACATCAAAGTTCATCAAAAGCTGTGATATTTCATTGATCTCTGCCGTGAGTTTTTGAAATTGGTGCATCCTATCCAACGCCTGTTGAGCGTTAGATAAAATATCTGCTTCTAGTTCCTTGGTGGACTTGTCTTCTTGTTCAAAAACGAGTGTGGCGAGTGCTAACCGTGATTGATATAAGTCTCGATCCGCATTCTGAATTAACGAAGTGCCAGAGGCATATTTACCAATACTATTTTGCAAGTAGCTGACCAGTGTCTCGGTAGAGATTATGACCAGTAAAAATACCAGTGCCAAGCCGCCAAAAATTAGCGTATAGCGCCCTCTTATCGTTTGTAGCATCGTCATAAATTTATCCCTGTATTAGAAATATTGAAAACAAAACTGGAAGATTTTCCTTGCTATACAGCCGTCTTTTTTCTAACTGTTGAGATCAATAGACAATAGCGCCATATTAAAAATGGCACCCGGATCTGAAATGTGCAAGTAATTAGAATTTTATTTAGCGGTGTTTTTTAGTGGCATTTTCGAGGGAAAAATAACCGAGCCCACGAGTGGTCGTTTCGAGTGGGCGAGGCTTTTTTATGTATGACTTGCGATGGTTAAACGGCATTTGTGTCAAAGCCGCATTTATATTGGGTATTAATCTTGTGTAATGGGGATGAACCAATCCAAGGCTTCAATATCTCTAATCCAGCGCTGAATATTCGGGTACTTTGACAATTGATAAGCACCGCCTTCTTCCGCGACATGGGTGTAAGGGAAGAGACAAATATCCGCTAATGTGATGGTATTTCCTACTAAAAATGTCTGTGTTGCTAGGGTCTCTTCCATCTGTTTTAACGCGGCGTGACCTTGTTCTATTCGGTCTGGTAGCATCTGCTTTTTCAGATCCGTCATGGCGTTGTGAGTCAGCCAAAAACGTGGTGAGGCAATATTAGGTTCATGGCTGTATTGTTCCCAGAATAACCATTTATAGACCTTGGCTCTTAGGATGGGATCGGACGGTAACAAGGTGCCTTTATGCTGTTCTGCAAGATATAAGAGCACCGCATTGCTCTCGCTCAAGCATTGTCCATCATCCAATTCCAACACCGGAATTTTACCGTTTGGGTTCATGGTCAAGAAAGACTCTGTGTGAGTTTCGCCTTTGGTGATGTCATATTGTTTCAACGTCACTTTTAAACCCAAATAGGCACATAACAAACGGATTTTATAACCGTTTCCTGAAGGCAAAAAATCGTGCAGAATCATGAGCGTCTCCTTATTAGTTTGAGGTTTGATCATCTGACAAACAGCGCACGGAAAAAAGCCAATTAAATTGATGGCAGGTATAACGGATTTTGATAAATGGAAGAAGGTTAGAGTGTCCAAATTGAAGCGGTGATTGGATGATAATGGCGGATAATGTGTTTTAATGAGAAAAATTCGCCTATACATTGGGCATGTTATTTACAGGAGTATAACGTATGAATGTCGGTATTTATCTTTATGAGAAAGCGGAAGTCTTGGATTTTTCAGGCCCATTTGAAGTGTTTACAACCGCGTCTCGTGTTTGCCAAAACGAGGAGCCTTTTAAGGTGTTTTTGATCGGTGAATCGGGTGAAACCATTGCGGCTAGAGCTGGCTATAAAGCAGTACCGGATTATGGCTTTCATAATCACCCACAGATTGATGTTTTCATTGTTGTGGGTGGTGATCATACTGCAGAAATTCACAAACCTAAGGTGATCAGCTGGATTCATCAACAAGCCCAACAAGCCAGTTTGGTTGCGTCTGTTTGCACAGGGGCATTTTTGTTAGCAAAAGCGCAGGTATTTGAGGATCAACAAGTGACGACACATTGGGAAGATATTGCGGATTTAAGGGCGCAATTTCCAACATTGGATGTGGTGGAAGGAGTGCGCTGGGTTGATGCGGGTGATGTCGTGACGTCAGCGGGTATTTCTGCCGGTATCGACATGAGTTTGCACCTTGTGAGTCGGCTGCATAGTCAAGCACTTGCCGAAAAAACGGCTCGTCAAATGGATTTTGACTGGACAAAAAATCCAGACAAGCTTTGATTTTTGTCTTAACAAAAGGGTGGGAAAATGGGGTTGAGTTTTTGGATGTATTGGGCAGCAAAAAAACAAATTGACTCACTTTCCCCACATTAGCTCCTTATTTTTTCAATCTCTTATAGTTTCGGATCACCTGATTTTATTGTAATAATGTAAATAGAAAAAACGAAATACGGCTGTTGCTTTTGATTTGCGGACGCTCAAGCGAGAGTCGGCGAGAAAAAGCGTTATCACAAATATTATTATGAGGTAATAACATGACAGACATTGATATTGGTATCAGTAAAAAAAATAGATCCGAAATCTCAGAAGGTCTAAAGCATCTTTTAGCGGACACCTATACTTTATATTTGCAGACGCACAATTTTCACTGGAATGTGACAGGTCTTCAATTTCGTGAATTGCATTTAATGTTTGAAGAGCAATATCAAGAATTAGCGTTGGCGGTAGATGATATTGCAGAACGTATTCGTACTTTGGATGTTGCCGCGCCAGGTACTTATAAAGCCTTTGCTGAGTTGAGCTCCATTAAAGAAGTCGATGGTGTGCCAAGCTCGACGGACATGGTTAAGTATTTAACCAAAGGGCATGAGCAGGTTGTCAAAACCGCACGTAAAGTATTGAAAGTAGCGCAAGAGGCTAATGACGAATCTTCTGCGTCCTTGGTCTCTGATCGCATGCGAGTGCATGAAAAAACCGCCTGGATGCTCAGAGCAACTCAAGCTTAGTGGTAATTATTTGATTGAATTGCCCAGTTCAACAGAAAACCAGCTATCGTCATCGGTCGCTGGTTTTTTTATTGAGCAAACTAATGGTCTGTAATCGTATAAAACCGTTCAACATTTTTCGTTACTTCACCCCAATGAGACGTTTTCACTCTGTCTTGATGTTTTTCAAATTCGACTTTGTTGGTGAATTCTTCATAGACATCAAAGCGTTGTGGATTGTTTGAATCTTGAGTCACGGTAAAGGTAATGCAGCCCGCTTCTTGATGCGTCAGTGCGACATGGTTGGGCAGTTCTGTCAATACGGCGTCTAGATCTTCTATTGGGACTTCAATGTGGCCGCTTAATGTGATTTTTGACATGGAAGTTCGTCCTATCGTTGCTGTGTAAATGAAAGTGTCCAATTAAATTTCACCGCGCTCACCGCCAGTAATATCAGTATGACACCAACTATTTGCATTAGGCTAATATGTGTCGAGAAAGCAAAATGGTCGACAAACAAAGCGGTTATCGGGTAAATAAAAGACAGCAAGGCAATTAAGCTGGTGGGCAATTTTTGAAAGCTGTCGTACATGATAATGTACATGAATCCGGTTAGCGCGGCACCGAGAATCAATAGATCGATCCATTGGCTGGTTTGGGTTGGTAAATCGTTGAAATCCGCAAAGGGCAAGAGCATAAAGATGCCAACGATCACCTGTATCAAAGCCACAAAGGTGGAAGGTACTTGGCGGACTTTTTTAGTCACCAATGTGGTCACGGTATAAAGTAGTGCTGCCCCCAAGGCGAGTAACAAGCCAAATAATGCAGAAGAGCCGTCGCTGCTTGCTTCACCGGAAAAGAGTGCACTCATCTCGCTCAGATTCAACTCCACGATCAAAAACAAACCGATGAACGCCAAGGCTAGCCAGAATAACAAACTGGCTGACAGCTTCTCTTTGGTGATTAACGCGCCTGTTAGTACTAAGAATAATGGCTGCATGTGATAGGCCACGGTGGCGATAGAAAAGGGAATGTAATTGAATGAAGCAAACAAAAATATCCAGTTTCCTACCAAGGTTATACCACCCAAAATAATCATCAGCAAGACACTACGCTGAAAATATTCACGACAAATAAGACCCGCATAATAAGCGTAACCGCCTAGAACTGTTGCTCCTATGACGCAACGAAAAAACACCACATTCCAAAACGCTTGATCCGAACTGATAACAAAATAGCCAATGGTGCCAGACAGTATCATGGCTAGAATGAGCTCGATGCTGCCGATTGTGTTGCTGGAACGATTCATTGCAGACTCCTCGTAGTGTCCTCTGATTTAAAGTGCTCTTTAAAGAGGAAGTGTTATATGGTGAATAGGATAAAGCTGAAAGACTGATTTTGGCAGATACAAAAAGAGATAAATACAGCAAAGTACTGTCTATATCGGAGGTAAAAATGCGAAATAACCTTAAAAAAGAAAAATATATTTTAGATGGCATTGATACAAAGTTAATTGAACTGCTTTACGCGAACGCAAGAACACCAGTAAGCGAGTTGGCTCGTACTGTTGGAATGACCGCGCCCAGCGTTAATGAACGACTTAAGCGATTAGAAGAAAGTGGCGTTATTTCTGGCTATCGAGTGGAAGTGAACCCTAAAGTGCTTGGATATAGTCTAATGGCGATTGTGCGTATGCGTCAGCTCCCTGGCAAATTAAAAGCCTTAGAAGCGCTGATCAGCTCGATCCCCGAATTTGTTGAATGCGATAAAGTCACGGGGGAAGATTGCTACGTTGCGCGCCTGTATTTAAAAGACATTAGTGAGCTAGACCCGATTCTCGACCGAGTCTCTGAGCTGGCGGACACGAATACCGCGATTGTGAAATCTACCCCTGTGACTCGACGTTTGTTGGTGTGAGGTGTGTCGTTAAGCCGTGAAAAAGAGTAGAATTCTTAATTATTATTGCTATAACTATTCGTGTTACACACTTAGGACATTATGAATTCTGACGATTTATCCCACATTGATAACCCTTTATTGCTCGATAATCAGTTGTGCTTTGCCCTGTATTCGACGTCTCTTGCCATGACGCAGTTTTATAAAGAACCGCTGTCGGCCATTGGTCTGACGTATCCACAATATACGGTCATGTTGATTTTATGGGAGCAAGACGGCGTGAGTTTGAAACACATTAGTGATGCGCTTGGGCAAAAGTCTGGTGCGTTGACGCCAGTGATAAAGCGTATGGAAGCGGATGGTTTGGTCAAGCGTTTGCGCGGTGTAGACGATGACCGTAGCTTGAGTATTGCTCTGACTGAAAAAGGTAAAACATTGCGTGAACAAGGCTTAGATGTGAACCGCTGCGTTGCCCAAGCCTGTGGAATGAACATGGATGACGCTGTCGCTTTGCGTGAGCAACTGGTGGCTCTTAGAAATAAATTGATAAAATAACTCTTGTGCAATAATTATTATTGCAATAACATAAATTCATTAGCTCAGGTAACTGAGCTTTTATTTTAACATGTAGTTATCGCGATAATCATTATCTAGATAACATAACCATATCTTTTTAGGAGCAATATTATGCAAGCAATTTATAGTGCAACAGCAACGTCTACTGGTGGCCGCGATGGTCGTTCGATTTCATCTGATAACAAATTGGATCTTGCTCTCAGTACGCCAAAAGAGTTGGGCGGCGCTGGCGGTGAAGGGACGAACCCAGAGCAACTTTTTGCAGCAGGTTATTCTGCTTGTTTCATTGGTGCATTGAAATTGGTTGCGTCACAACAGAAAGTAAAAGTGCCTAATGATGTTAATGTCACGGCGACGATTGGCATTGGTGCGAACACCAAAGGCGAAGGCTTTACGATTTGTGCCGATTTAGTCGTGAATGTCCCAGGTGTAGAAAAAAATCTTGTTGAGCAATTGGTTGAAGCGGCTCACAAGGTTTGCCCATACTCAAATGCAACACGCGGCAACATCGATGTGAACTTTACGATTGTCTAAAAAATACGAAAGACAGATATAGATCAGTGTTGGTAAAAATGTACTCAAAATGTCTACAAAACCTACTATGAAGAAGAGGTAAAGTAATGTAATCTGCAAGTAGGTTAGGCTAAGGAAGCATCTGCAAAACGGACTTTTGAGTACATATTCATAACTCATTTCTTAAGAGTATATTTTGATTTCCCTTGTCCAAGTGGAATGTATTCTTGTCCTTGTTGTGTGTTTTTCTCTCTGCCGTAACGCTCCTTTCTTTATGCTGGGCGGCATTTTAATTTTATTGTCACTCTTAACATATAGGCTTTGAATGGCGGACTTTCTGTTATTTTCTCAATGCCAGAAAATACCCCTGAGTTTCTAAAGACAATTTATATATAAGGATATGGTCTATGAAATTTACCTTAAAAAATAGAATTCTGTTTTTTACTTTGTGTCTTATTCTTGTCATTTCAGGGGTGTTAACTTGGAATGGGTACAGCCGATTCAGTTCATTCAATAGCGAATATGCTCTCGAAAACCAAAAAGTAGAAACTATCTTGGTGGCGGCGGCGTTAGAGCAAAATATCAATTCTTACTTTGGAGCCTTGCAAAGCTTCCATGTCGATTTTAACGACGACTTAACTTTTGCCAACGAAAAACAAGTCACTGAAGCATTGGCTTTATTAAAAAGCACCAATCCTGCTATTCAGGCCGCTTTTGTGGCACTAAAAAGTGGTCTTTCTTTTGAAGGTGATCGTTTTTTTCCTGGATTCAATGCCAAAGAGCTGAAAAAAGAATGGTACGTGAGGGCGTTTGCGGGTGAAAAAAACATCATAACGAAAGCCTACTTTGGTGAGGGTGAACAGGCGGATGTGTTTGCTCTGGCTTCGCCAATTTACCGTGATGGCAATGTTATTGCGGTTGTTTGTGTCACTCTTAAGGTATCTGAACTCACTACTTTTATTGAAGGGTTGACGGAGAAAAATCAGCTTTTTGTGTTTGATGAGGGCGGTTATGTTGTTTCGGCTCCGCAAAAAGAGTTATTGGGTAAAAATATTTACCAAATACGTCCTGATTATTCAAAGTTTAATAGCAATAACCCTGTGCTGCACTACAGCATCAATGGTCGTGATGTGACAGCATTTGAGGGAAAGCTACAGAATCGAAACTGGAAAGTGGTGTCTTATAATTTGGATGACGAGATTTCGGCTCCCAGTCAGAGTATGTTAATCGGTTCTATTTCTATCTTTCTTGCTCTGGTTATCGTCTCACTGTGTATTGTGTATTACGGTGTAGTAAATCTGGTTTACAAGCCTATTGGCGGTGAGCCGACAGAAATATCCGATATTATTTCACGTATAGCGAAAGGCGATTTGTCGCAAAGATTACACAATAACGGTAATGAAACGGGAATTTATGCGTCGATTATTACGCTAAATCAGAAGCTTTCAGAGATCATTCGTGGCAGCCTGTCCATTTCTGATAATGTGGCTTCTGCTTCTGAAGAGTTAACCTTGGTCATGAAAAGCACGGCAGATAATTCTGCCGAAGAATTAAAAGAAGTCGAGTCCATCGCCAATGCGGTCAATGAATTGTCCAATGCTTCTGAAGAAGTCAGTGCAAACGCCGTTCAGGCGGAAGACAAAGCGAATAAGGCCATAGAAAGTGTGACAAAGGGCCATCAAGGTCTACAAAAATCCATCGATTTAACTCACAGCATTAATACCACGTTTAATGAAACCGCTAGTATGATCGCCAAATTGCGAGATGAAACGCTGAACATTGGCGAAGTCACTAATGTTATTAGCGCTATTTCTGAACAGACCAATTTATTGGCGCTTAATGCCGCCATTGAGGCAGCTCGTGCTGGAGAGCAGGGTCGAGGCTTTGCTGTGGTGGCAGATGAAGTTCGTAGTCTTGCAGCGAAAACACAAGCGTCTACCGCCACCATTCAGGCAATCATCGCGACCTTGCAAGATCAGTCCAAGAAAGCCAATGACAACATGGTTGAAAATGTAAAAGCGATTCAGGCGTCGGTGGAGTTATCAGAACATGTTAAGCGTTCTTTTGACGAGCTTTCTACTTATGTCCGCGCCATTTCAGATATCAATACACTGGTGGCGGCCGCTTCTCAGGAACAGTTTAATGTCACAGCTGATATCAATAAAAATACTGCCAATACAGTTGATCTAGTCAATCAGAACGTGTCTGCGATCAATCAAACTCAACAGGCCGCAAAGGAGCTTGCTCAGTTGGCGTTAAGCCAAAAAGAGACGCTTTCTTTTTTTAAACATTAATGGCAGCGGCCAGACTAGCTAAATAGTTTTGTGTGATAACACAACGGATTTATTAGGGAGTATAGGGAAATGGAAAGAGTCAATCCAATTGGGTTACTTAAGGAAGAGATGTCAAATTCTCGTCGTGATTTCTTCAAAAAAACGGCGGCGCTGTCTGGTTTTGCACTAGGCAGTTCTGCGTTATCGGGCAAGCTTTTGGCAGAGCCATTGAGCCTGAATTATCCTGATGAGCATGTAGAGATACTCGATGAGAGTTTTTCGAAGTACCGTCTTTTTAATGCCAGTGTTGAGCGATTAGCAACGGGAATGCGCTGGGCAGAAGGCCCTGTTTGGATTGGTGATGGCCGTTATTTATTGGTCAGCGATATTGCCAATAATTGCATTATGCGTTGGGACGAAATCACCAATCAGTTTAATGTTTACCGTCATAAATCCAACTATTCAAATGGCTTATGTCGAGATCTTGAGGGGCGATTGATTGTTTGTGAAGGTTCGACAACAGATACCGAAGGTCGCCGAGTAACAAGAACTGAGCATAACGGCAAAGTGACGGTATTGGCCGATAACTTTCAAGGGAAGCGTTTTAACTCGCCCAATGATGCTGTGGTTAAGCGTGATGGTTCGATCTGGTTTACCGACCCTCCATTCCAAGCAGGCAGTATGTATGAAGGGCATATTATCAAGACGGAACTCCCCGACGCGGTATACCGTATTGATGGTAAAACGGGGGCGTTAACTCAGGTTATTAATAATCTAGCTGGACCAAACGGTCTGTGTTTTTCGCCAGATGAATCCGTTTTATACGTGGTTGAATGCTCTTCACAACCCAGAAAAGTGTGGGCATATGATGTTATGTCTAATGGCAGCCTTGGCCAACGCAAAGCAATTATTTCAGACATTCCTCACGCTGCGTTCGATGGTATTAAATGTGATCAAGACGGTAATCTATGGTGTGGTTGGGGAAGTGATGGTTCGGCAGGGCTAAATCCTCAAGAACTAAATGGCGTTATGGTGTTCAATAATAAAGGCAAGCCTATTGGTCATATTAGGCTGCCTGAATATTGTGCCAATATTTGTTTTGGTGGAACGGAAGGCAATCGGTTATTTATGGCGTGTTCGCACTCTATTTATGCCTTGTACGTTAACACTCGAGGGGCTACCTTCGTTTGATATCAATTTAGTCATCAAGCCGCTAGACTGGTATTTTGTATTTACATAGAGGCGTAAACGCATGGCACATAGAAAACTCGAACCGCATGAGATAGCGCAAGCACTCAACCAATTAAACACAGAAACATCAAACGTGTGGGTGATAGAAGATGAAAAACTCAGTAAGACGTTTACATTCAAAGACTTTCAGCATGCTTTTGGTTTTATGACCCTGTGTGCTCTTTATGCCGAAAAACAAGATCATCACCCTGAATGGTTTAATGTGTACAACAAGGTCAAAGTACAGCTCATAACCCATGACGTGTCGGGCATTTCTAAAAAAGACATTGATCTTGCCGAAAAAATGGAAGTCTTTGCATTGTCGGTGTAACCAATAACACTCGACAATGCGGAGGCTTACGGCTTTGTTTTAATGAGTCAGAATCGCGGCTAATAATTGGCTTGAAGTGGGGACGAGGCCAAGCTTGATATTAAAAGGTTTGAAGACTTTATTGATGATGTCTGCGGTGTAATTGCCTTTATCGTTTTCGATTTCTGATAAGGTTTTACGAGAGACACCAGAGAGCTTGGTAAAGGCGTCTTGTCTTAGGCCTAGTACATCCACTCGTAGCTCTCGCAAGGCTTGTCCTTGAGTCATCTCATCTAATAACAAACGTTTGATGATTTGGTTAATGGCGATCAGCTGTTCTTCTTTGCTCATGGGTTGCAGGTTTTTTGATGCCCGCTGCCTTATCGAGGTATTTGGGGCTTTTTCTTCCTCTGGTTTTGCAACAACAGAGTCAATCTTGTACTGTTTTTTAGGCACATTTTTCGATGAAATTGTGTGTTTAGACGTCGTCTCTTTGTGGTGTTTCTGTTCCTTAACCTCTTTTTTTGTTTCCAGCTTTGACTGTTTCTTTTTTAACTCACTTTTTTTGGCTTTGGTCTTATGCTTCTTTAGTGGCTGAGCACTATCTAACTGTTCTTTCATCTTCATTTTGTCGTCTCTGTAAACTTCAAGAAAAACGAGGTGAACACCGCGAATACCATCAGAGTACAGAGCTAATATGACAGATAAGTAACAATAAATGCTAAAAACCGTTTTGTTTTATGAAACGGTATGCTGAACGTGCTTTATCAGGTCCTCAATCCTGTTTTAGGACGCTTTAACGTGTTTTTTCTTTCACACTGATTTCTTTTTAAGAGCACTTTGAAAGGAGACATCACTATGAAGCGTTTCGCGATTTTTATCCTATTTTCGGCCTGTTGGGTGCCACATGCTTCTGCCTATTTGGTGGGATTTGATCAGGTTCCGTTGTACACAGAAAGCGATAGGCCATTAAAAGCCAGTGTTTGGTATCCTTCACAGACGACATTTCCCGTGGAAAGAATCGCGGAAAATGCGGCGTTTTTGGGAGTCAATATAGTTCGAGTGGGAACGCCAATGCCGGGGCAATTTCCTCTGGTAGTGATTTCTCATGGTTATCGTGGCAATTGGCGCAATCAAAATTGGCTAGCAACAAAACTGGCACAAGAGGGTTATGTTGTGGCATCGCTTGACCATCCTGGAACCACGTCGTTTGATCATTCGCCACAAGCCGCGGTTCAGTGGTGGCAACGCGCTGGAGACTTATCGCGCTTGTTGGATTGGTTGTTGAATGAGTCTTATCTATTGCCAAATATCGATGCTAACAATGTCACCGCTATTGGTCATTCATTGGGCGGCTGGACGGTGATGCTGCTGGCGGGAGCTCAATTTGATCGTGATCAGCTAAAGCAAGAATGCGGTCTGAACGCGAGTCCTCGTGTGTGTGGCTTGATGCCAGAACTTGGTTTGGATCAACCCCAAATCGGCGAACCATCGGGCGGTTTGCAAGATACGCGAATAAAGCGAGTGGTTTCATTGGATTTAGGTTTAGCGCGTAGCTTGTCACGTCAGAGTTTACAAGCACTTACTACCCCGACTTTAATTCTTGCGGCGGGCGTAGATATCGGCGATTTACCGCAAACCGAGGAATCGGGTTTTCTTGCACATTATATTCCCTCCAAAAATCGTCGATACATTGTCTACCCAGACGCCGCGCACTTTAGTTTTATGCAGCTGTGCAAACCCAATGCTATTGCTATGCTAGAAGAGGAAGTGCCGGGGGATGGCATTGTTTGCCAAGACGGTAATGAGCGATCTCGGGATGAACTTCATCAAGTGATGTATCGGGATATTATGCACTTTCTCAAAACGTCTTAACCTTTCATATTAGCGCGCCGAAAGGCGCTCGGTGTTTGTTGCGTTACCCGAGAAAACTCTCGGTGAAAGTTAGACTTTGTCTGAAAGCCAGAGTCCAAATAGATTTGGGTGATGGCTTTATCGGTTGTCAGCAGCAGCGTTTTGGCGCGTTCAATACGGTATTCGTTCACCACTTGTGAAATGTTGCGACCGTAAACTTGATTGATGGCAGCAGAGATTTGACGTGCTGGAATACAGGCTTTGCGTGCCAGTCTATCGAGTGTTAGGTCTGGATCGAGAAACACTTCTTTGGTGCTAAGCAGCACTTCTATTTTGTGTACTATGTCTTTCACTTCATCCTCGCTCAACAGCGGCTGAGCTTTGTCTTTTCCTTTCTCGATGGCGTGTGTTTCTTCTTTACCGTATGGTTCGCTCACGCTCGGAGCCAGGCTCAAGCTCATCATAATCACGGCGATAGAAAGCACAGGCAGTAATACCGCGTGACCAATGGCGAGAATAATCAGCGCATGTTCGCCAGCGAAAAAATAAAAATCGATGGCTAACGCCCCGTCAATAACAGCAGACATCAATAGCATGGCACCTGCAATGCGTTCGGCTTTTAAAGCGTTGTCGATGTCTGATAAGCGTACTTTTTCTGGAAGGTTGGATGTTTTTAATGAGGACCGAATCAGAGCAATACCATAGCCTAGGTACAGGAGTGTTAAGACCGGGTCTAAAGGCGGTCGCCAAAAGGGATAAGTAAAAGACGCCAAAATAACAAAAATAGGAGGCAAAAAGTGCCATACCTTGAGCTTATGAGTTTGGTGGGCACTGGAAAAACAGTACCAAGCGGTAATTGGTATACAGGATGCCAAAATAGGTTGAATAAGGCGAAAGAGGGAATAATCAAAGGTCCAGCGTAACCCCACCACGGTTGTTGTGAGCGCACATAAGGCGATAAAGACAAACGCCGATTGTGTGGAGTCTTCTCGGCGCATAAAGAGCAAAAACGCCAAAATAGACAATAATAGAGCAACCACAAAAGGCAAGGGAATGGCGATCATTTTGACTCCGTTTTTTATCACCCAGGCCTTTATTATGTCCTAGATCCTTATCAAGATCGTCCTTAAACCTGATTTAGGACGCGAATCTTTTCTTTGCAACGTATTTTTAAGCCTTCAATAACCTTTTGGGTTAATTAAAGGAGAAAAGTATGAATGAGTATTTTGATGCGTGGAAGCGTTATGCGCAATTTTCTGGACGAGCATCGCTAAAAGCATTTTGGGTGTTTTTTTGGGTGAACGGTTTTATCTCGGTTGTGTTTGTCGTGTCAGAATTAGCCTTTCCATCGATATGGCGAATAGAGGCGCTTTACAGCGTATTGGTTTTGCTGCCTATGTTGTCTTTGACTGTACGTAGGTTGCGTGACACAAACCGTTCCGCTTGGTGGTTGCTGGTGGTCTTTGTGCCTGCGATAGGCATGCTTATTTTGTTGGTGCTATTGGCCTTACCCAGTGAGCCGAATAAGGATTTTGGTCATTATTCACAAAACAACGCCATGCTATAAACAGGAACTAAATATGAAAGATGTTAATAACTTACCCCACTTATCCACCATGTTATGCGCAATCTTGTTACTTTTATCCGTTTCTGCTTGCAGCAATGAGGTAGATAATACGGATAGAAACCATGTGGTGATTCCTGAGAATATAAAAGCGGTTGTCTACATTAAATCGCCGAAAATTGGGACTTTGCTGCAGCTTCGAGGTATTGCAGGAAAAGGTGTGCTGCTCTCTAAAATGGACGCACAACAAGGAGTGCCAACAAGCTGTGTTTCTTTACCGATCCGATTTGCAGCAGGCGATTTTGGTGGTGAGAGCATTGGTATTCAATCGGTTAAACCGATTCGACTGCTTGTCTACTCCGATAAAGTGGCAAAGAAACTGATGGGCGGCAATGAGATTGTCAGCGACGATTATATCATTACTGACCAGAAGGATGCCGAATTGGGTGACATTAAAATCGAATCCGGTTTAACTCTTAGCTATGGTTTTGTGCTCAATCCTGGAGAATGGTCTTGGTCGTCGGTGTTTGGGTTAGATCCTGTGGATATTGGGTGTGAGCAGCTGAGTTCGCTTTAAATAAGCCTCTGGAAGCGCCTTGTTTCCAGAGGCTGGTCTTTATTTATCTAGGAATGTTTTCTCAAACACGTCTGCTGGAAGCGGTTTGCTGAATAAATAGCCTTGATAAATATCACAGTCTAATCCCTTGAGGATATTGAACTCGATACTATGCTCGACGCCTTCAGCAACCACTTCTAGATTCAGTTTTTTACACAGAGTAATAACACTTTCTACCATGGTAAACAGGCTGTCATCTTTACTCATACTGGCAATAAAGGACTTGTCGATTTTGACCTCGTCAATCGGCAGCTTCCACAGTGAGTTGAGTGATGAAAAGCCTGTCCCGAAGTCATCCAGAGAAATGGTAATTCCGTGTTCTCTTAACGCCGTTAATGTGGTGATGGCGGTCTGATAGTTCTTCATAAAAACCGACTCGGTGATTTCTAAGCGGACCATTTTTGCTGGCACATCGTATTTTTTTAGAATATCCAGTAGGTCTTTTTCAAATTTCGGTTCAATGAGTTGGATAGGGCTAATATTCAACGATAGCGTTCTAAAGTCAGTAGACGTTTTTCGGTTAAACCACTTGGCGAGTTGTTGGCAAGCTTTGTCTATAATTTGCAAACCAAGAGGGTAAATAAGGTTGTTTTTTTCCGCGATCTCAATAAAAACGTCTGGGCTGACAAAGCCAAATTTTTTATGATTCCAGCGAGCCAATACTTCAACGCCAATGACCTGCTGTTGTGCATTTATTTGCGGTTGAAAATGCAGATCCAAACTGTTGTCAGCGATGCAGTTTCTTAAATCCATCGTTAAAATGGTTTTTTTATTGAATAGGTCTTGGTCTTTGTGGTCAAAGATATGAAAACGATTTTTGCCTTTATTTTTTGCGGAGTACATCGCAATATCGGCTTGTTTGAGCGTCTCATTAAAATCCAATATTCTCACGTCTTCCGAGATGATCCCCATGCTTGGCGTGATCACAAGAGTGTGCGCGTTATCCAAAATGGGTTCGCCAATACGCTGGATAATTTTGTCTGCGATGAGCTCAGCTAAGGTGGGGTCCGGTAGGACCTGATGTGTTAAGACAATAACAAATTCGTCCCCACCCAAACGTGCGACTAGATCATTCGCCGTCGCACATTCGTTGAGCCTTTGTGCAATAGTGATTAATAATCTGTCACCTGTTTCATGGCCCATGAAATCATTGACGTCTTTAAAGTTATCCAGATCGATAAAGAGAACAGACACGTGGCTAATGTGTCTTTGTTCTTTCAGCCCCTTGATAAAAGACCGAAGATGTTCCCGGTTAGCCAACCCTGTTAGAGAATCAAAATAGACACTTTGCTCCAGCTGGTTGATGCGCATTTGACTGTGTTTAGTACTAAAAAAGTCTTTGCCCGCATTAAAAATGATGTCTAAAAGATTGATGTCTTGTTCTTGCCAAGGAGAGCTTTCCCCCGCAATATTTTGACGCCATAAGGCAAACGAGCTTCTAGGCTCAAGATATCTTTCGTTATTTTCAACCACAATATTGATGGTTTGTGGAACACCACCCCATTTGATGGTTTTGGCGACTTCTTCTTTGCCTATAAAAACATAAAAATCATTTGGTACTTTTGCTCTGACCATGGCGATCCCGACCATGTTATGAAGGCCGGGAATACTGCCTTTTTCCTGCGGTAATTTTTCGGACTGGAAGTGGGTGGCGTCCTGCGTTGGGAAGAGATTTTTTAATGCCTCAATGGTTTTATCATCTGGACTCAAAAAAGACTGTCCTTCAAGTAGGTAGGACTGTTCTCTATAGATAATACCTATAAAATGATACTGAGTGATGGACTGAATCTTAAGCAGAATAGACTCAAACAGAGCGGCTGAGATATTCGCCATTTTTGCCTGATTAAAGGTGGCTTCTATGTAAGACTGAGCGTTCATTAAGTAAGAGAGCCGTTTAATTTTTTCAGCAGGAATCAAATAAGACGTAATAATCTCACTAAATAGCTCACCTGAAATACGCAATTGCGAAATCAGATTGTTGGTCGGTATTTTAGGGTCGTTATGATGAAAAACCACCATGCCCCACAATGCTTTGCCCTTCTTAATGGACAGCGATAATGAAGAGCCAACTTGCATATTTTTTAGATAACTACGATGTACCGTTGACATACTTCGTAGGATGGACAAGCTTTGATTAAGTGGCAGACCATTTGGTAACAGGGCTGGCTCTAATGGACACGGCTCAGCGTCTATGTCTGCAAAAAGTCGAATAGGGCTTAGCGCATAAAGTTCACGAGCTTGCTTAGGGATATCTTCAGCGGGAAAGCGCATCCCCTCATATTTAATACTTTCACGTTCAGAGATGGCTTCTGCTACAACCTCACCTGACCAGTCTGGTAAAAAGCGATACATCATGACGCGATCGTATCGCGTATATTCCTGTAGCTGTCTTACCAACGTATGAAACAGAGTGGTCTCATCATGAGATGATTTAAGCAATTCGACCATATTATCAATTTGAGATAATACAACGTTGCTGTTGTATTCGGAGCCTGAATTTGGAGAAAACTCTAAGCTGATCCAATTCTCGACCCGATGCGCAAAACACCCCCAGAAAGAGGTTTGAATGATGCCTGTGTCTGTGATCTCAAGCACTACTGATTTTTTAGACGATAAAGCGGCTAAAAACTCGATATTAGTAAATTCAACCCATTGACTAATGTGGCTACCGAGTAATGTCGGGTAGGTATCTATAGACGACGTTTCTGTAAGCCGTTCCAGTGTGTTTGTAGAATATTGAACAATGTGTAACGTGTCGGCATCAAGAACTAATTGAAATCCATGAGGTTGAATGGATCCGATGATTTGAATCGCTTCCGAGGCGCATTGTGCGGCTTCGTCACTTGTTATCTTACGTGTTTCAATTATTTCTTTTGTCATATTCCCTATCTCTTACCGTAAAAATGGTAGATTCTGAAACTACAGCGCATCCTCGTAAAACCAGGGTCGTTGGCGATACCCCTGAGTATGGCTTGTACGTTAATCCTCAGCTGAAATATCAAAAAAAGTCATAATATTTCTATAAATACTCATGTACTTCGTCGTTCTCTGATGAATTTATAATCAATAAATGTCTGTTTATAATAGAAAATTGACGGCTTTTATTAACTTAATCCTCTTGCTTGCCATAATACAACCCCAATTATAAAAAAAACGAATAACACTTGTGTGAATGGTTTTTATTACATTAGAAAAAATGCAAACAGCGCTTCTTTTTTTAAAAATAGGTATTGCCAGTGGAAGTAAAGCGACTATGCGAAGCGAATTCGCCCCAAGCCGTGTCTCTCATATCACCTAATAATGAAGTTTGTAAGCGAGGTGTGTTCTACACACAGTCGGACAGGATACATAGCGAATAGTTCAGGTGTTTAATGCTTTGCTTTATTCTGTAGATCGTCTATCACTCAATCAAATAGACCAATGAGAGGCTTGGTTAAAGCCATCCAGCAGGCTCTTTTTTGCTTGCTCGAAATCATCCGGCCATGCCTTATTGTTATGGTAAACCAGGTAGATAGGATAGGTGAATTCTGCGGCACCTTTTACTTTGTGCAATCGTCCTTCTTTTAGGTATTGAGCAACGACTCGAGTACGAAAGTAGCCATTTCCACCTTTTGCCAGTAGATATTTTAAGGCCATGGGACCAAGAGAAAATTGCATTGCGGCCTGGCGATTAAAGGGGACGCAACGATCAAATTGCACGGTGAAATCTTCGCCCCAATCGATGAATAAATCAGGCGTTTGGCTCAAATCTGAAGCGACATGAATGAGCTTTTCTTCGGCAATCTGTTCGACCACTAAACTGGGTAAATAACGAGGGCTGTGCACAATAATGGCGTCGATTTCTTGCTTTTGTAGAGATTGATACAAAATGAACAACACTTGCTTGAAATGGATGATCTTTATCATGTGCTAGAACAGGAGGACATTTTTATCGACGTCAGTGCAGAAGAGCTTACGCACATTTACAATGCCGCAAGCGAGCACGCGAAAGCGCGACATGAAAGACTTGTATCTACATTGCCGAAGTAGGATCTTAGTATGAAGACGCTATTTAATGAAAAAGGAATAACATGTTTTCGCATATTTATTACGGTGTTAGTGACTTTGAGCGAGCTTATGCTTTTTACAGCAAGCTAATGACTTGTTTAATCATCAAAGAGCGCTTTTATGATAGAGATAAGCCTTGGGCAGGTTGGAACAGTCCTAGTTCAAACGGCCGGCCGTTATTCGTTATCGGCAAACCTTTTAATGGTAAAGTCCATGATCAAGGCAATGGACAAATGATTGCTTTCAATGCAAAAGACAGAGCCACCGTCACGGCAGCTTACAACTTAGCTATTCGAAACGGCGCCACATGCGAAGGTCAGCCCGGATTACGCAGTGAATACCATGAAAGTTACTCTGGTGCTTATTTTAGAGACTTAGACGGTAACAAGGTTTGTGTCGTTTGTCATGAAATTGAGTAAGACAGAGTCAGTTACTTCAGCAAGCTCTGGGAGATTCACTATAAGATGTGTGGGCTATTTGGATGTTATTCTTAGCATCCATTGAGTGTCTTTATGGAAAAAACGCTTGGTGTTGCTGGTGATCAAAAGAGGGTGTCATGAAAAATCTTGAGCTTAAAGTTCCCCCTGTTATTTTAGTCGCGGTCGTTTTTGTCGGTATGTGGGCGGTATCTCGTATTTCGCTGGTTTTACACTTTACCTTTTCCTATATGGAATGGTGGTCGGCTGGTTTGGTCTTTCTTGGCTTCTGTATTGCTATTGCGGGAGTTTTACAGTTTAGAAAAGCTGGAACGACAGTGGACCCTCGAGTACCAGATCAATCAAGCAACTTGGTGGTGAGTGGGATTTATCGCTATAGTCGTAATCCGATGTATTTAGGCTTTTTACTGGCGTTGTGTGGATGGTGTGTATTTTTAGGCAGTATGGTTTCTGTGTTGTTTTTGCCCGCTTTTATTATCTACATGAACCGTTTTCAAATCGTACCAGAAGAGCGGTTTATGCAAGAAAAGTTTGCCGAGTCTTATCGTCAATACAAGGCTAAAGTGCGCCGCTGGATCTAAAGGCAGGGTAGGTAGTCATGATCGGCGGTTGTCATTGCGCTCAGGCGAAGGCTAAAATAACTTATATTACAGTTTAATCTCTTCGGGTAAATTCCCCGCAGCTTGCTGCGGGGATCTTTATTTGCAACGAAACAGCGTATTTTCGTTGTTGGTTAATTTGCCATTGCCCAGTAAAAATACAAGAGCGTTAAGATGACAATTGATATAGACCAGTTAACGGAAGATGAATTAGTTGAGCTGCATCATCGAATTGTGAAGCGGCTCAAATTTTTAGAGTCATTTCATACCCACAATGAAATGATGCAGTTTAACCCCGGAGAGCAAGTGACGTTCGAACCGCCCGGTAGAGAGCGTCAAATTGGCATTCTGATAAAGTTTAATCAGAAAACCGTTACCGTGATGACGGAATCTGGACATAAATGGAATGTCTCCCCACACTTGCTTAGCAAAGTGAAAAAAACACCCGTTCAAAAGATGAAGCCCAACAAAGTCGTCAATTTGCGCAAATCAAAATAACCCATGTACATAAGTGCCATTTTACGGGGATAGTAATCATTAATTCTGAGTCAGAGCAGGATGCTCTGTTCACCAAAATTAAAGGACAAGCAGCGTAGTTAATAGATTCGTATTAGACATATCAACAGTCACTCAACAGGATTTGGAAAATATTTATCAATACATCATACCCAGTGGAAGACATCTAGATGGATATTAGATTTGATCCTATTGCTATCGATACACACTTTTCTCAATGTGTGTGACAACAAGGTTTGTATTTTTTGCCATGAAGCCAAATGAGTATTTCATTAAATTTTAACTATAACCGCCTAATATTAGGCGGTTATAGTCAGTTAATGTTTAGAAGCGTTTTGGTAGTGAAAGTTCATCTGTTAGGTTACATGCCCCTATTCCGCCATCGACAGTAATATCAACTCCTTTAAGCCAATTACTTTGTGATGATGATAGAAACAGTATTACTTCAGCAACTTCCTTCGGCAAACCTGCACGACCAACACGAGCAATATTTTTCAGTGTCTTTTCGCCGAAAGCGTCTTTAAATTCTTGTAAGATCCCTGTTTCAATTGCCGCAGGGCTAACGGAATTTATTCGAATTCCTTTCTTCAATAGTGCTTCACACTCCGCCATGCTCCACACAATGACTGCTTCTTTAGAAAGGTTGTAGGCTCGAACATCATCAATGTTATGGTTGAGACAAAATTGCGTTAGGTCTTCGTTACTAGAAAGAGACATCAATGATTTTACTTGCTCTATATTCTTACTCCACATTGCACCTGCTTTTGATGCCACATTGACTATAGCTGCCCCCGCATTCAGTTTGTCTATCATGGCCTCGGTAAATTCTCGGGTTCCCATGAAATTGACCTTTAGCCCTAAGACAGCATTACCTAATCGAGGCGGTAGTCCTGCTACATTACAAAGGGCATCATATTTCCCTGAAACTTGTTTAAGAGCATTTTGAATACTGTCAGACTTTGATAAATCCAACTCAATGTATTCGTCTACCTCGTAAGCAGGTTTGATAATGTCGAAAACGGTTATTTTTCCACCTTGTGCATGAATTAGCTTAACAAGCTCGCGACCAATGCCTGTAGCACCGCCAGTGACTGCAATTCGCATATAATTCTCCTAAAGAACAAATAGATTATTAATCAATACGAGCCGTGACATTGATCAAATTTGAAAAAAATTCTAATGACTCTCTGCCGCCTTGGGCGCCAATTCCGGAAGCGCCAAGGCCTCCCATTGGCGTACGAATGTCTCTTAACTGCCAATCATTAATCCAAATATTACCTGCTCGAATTTTTGACGAAACTCTATGAGCTTTAGAAAAATTTTGAGTCCAAATAGAGGAGGCTAAGCCATATTTGGTGTTATTCGCGAGCTTGATGACTTCTTCTTCCGTATCAAATGGAGCGACGTGGCAGACTGGGCCAAATACCTCATTACGGACAAAACTTGCTTCTTCAGAAAGGCCTATGGCAACAACGGGTTGAATAAAAGCACCGTCATCCTTCTCATTGTTAAACTGAGGAATGCCTCCACCGGTCACAAATGTGGCACCATCTTTCAAAGCTTCATCTATCATGGACTTCACTTTATCTCTATGGTGATGGGAGACTAATGGCCCCATTTGAACGCCTTCTTCTTCAGGAGCGCCGATTTTCATATTGCCAACAGCTTCACCTAAGCGACGAACAAATTCATCAAATATGGGACGTTCTACATAAACACGCTCAGTCGAATAACAGATTTGACCGCAATTGGTAAATGCCGAACGTACAGTCCCAGCGATAGCCTTGTCTAAATCTGCGTCAGCAAAGATTATCCCTGCATTTTTACCGCCTAATTCAAGGCATACGTTACGTACGCCTTTCGCTGCACTTTGCATAATGATTTCACCTGTACGGCTGTCTCCGGTAAAACCGAAAGCGGCAACATCAGGGTTTTCCGTTAAAAAAGCTCCAGCGGAGTTAGCTCCAAAGCCATGTATTAAATTAAAGACACCAGCGGGAAAGCCTGCTTCTTCAATAATTTCCGCTAACAAGGTCGCTGATTGAGGGGTAACTTCTGAAGGTTTAGCAATCACGCAATTACCCATCGCAAGAGCCGGAGCGACTTTGAATACCAGCAATAACAAAGGAACATTCCATGGAGAAATGGCTCCCACTACTCCTTTTGCTTGTCGCATTGTGTAATGAAGTGCATGACCTCCATTAGGAGGTGTAAATTGATACGACTGTTCATACATTTTAGCTACTTCATCTGCATACATGCGAAAGGCGTAAGCTGAGCGACCTACATTCAGTAAGCGAGCCATAGGGTGTGGCACACCAACATCGGAACTCTCTGCTAACATGAGTTCTTCACTACGATGTTCCATAATATCAGCGACATTCCTTAATAATCGGCATCGCTCTTGTAGCGTGACTTTCCCCCAGTCACCTTCAAAGGCTTCTTTGGCCTTTTGCACCGCAAGGTCTACCATTGTTTTATCTGCTTCATATACGGTAGCTATCTCACGACCGTTTACAGGACTCACCTTGATAAATGGTTTATCAGATTTGAGCCATTCACCATTTATATAATTTAAAAGCTCTTTCATTATTGAGTTTCTCTATAACGTATTCTGTCAGTCAAAAGCACGCTTGAAATTAATTCATATGCTTAGATATTGAGTTCATGTGTCTCTATTAGACGCGTTGGATTAGGCTTTAATCCTTTTAACGGTAGCCTTAAGAGATACCTGTTGACGTTGGGATTTTTCGATCCTGTGGTACATCGTCTTCACTCCAAAATCCTGGCAATATTCCTTGTCGAAGTGACTTGCCAGAATAGGCAGAAAACATCGAGTCACTTACCGCTGCTCGGTTACGTAAATTGGCACTCCAATCGAGTAGTTTTTCCTGCATTTGGTAACGAACAGGCGCATAGCCAGGATCTCGCCCTAAATCGAAAAACTCTTGAGGGTCGTTTTTCACATCAAACAAAATGGGATCAAAACCCAACGCATGAATAAATTTATACTGACCATCAAAAGCCATGGTCATACGAGCGTTATAGGGTGTGCGCTTCAGTATTTTTGCCACAGGTAATCGGCCATAATCATCTTCACAGACGATAATTTCACGCTCAGAATCAAACACTTTTCCATGTAGAATAGGGAGTAAAGATCGGCCTTCTAAACGATGGTAAAGTGGTTCTTGTTTCATGAATTCCATGAAAGTTGGAATCAAATCAATCGCACAGGTTAATTCATCACAGGTCTTACCGCGTGTCGCATCTGCTTCGGGTGAAGGGTCATGAATGATCAAAGGAACTTTAATAGCAGAATCATGAAAAAGGTCTTTTTCCCCCAACCAATGATCACCAAAGTATTCACCATGATCCGCTGTAATAACGATGTTGGTATTTTTATCCAAACCTTTATCTTCAAGGTGTTGAAATAATCGTCCTAACTCATCATCTAGCTGTTTTACTAATCCAAGGTACGCTGGCATAACATGGTTGCGCTTAGCGTCATCTGAAAAAACTTTTGCGACACCTAATTTCATAAATTCGCGATAAATCGGATGTGGGTTTTCTCGTTCTTTTTCAGATTTAATGGCGGGTGGTAAGTCTATGCCTCTATACATATCGTTGTACGGAGCGGATACCACAAATGGCCAATGAGGCTTAATATATGAAAGGTGTATACACCAAGATTTTTCGCCAAGCGTATCAATTGTCTCTATCGCTTTATTTGTTAGATAAGCCGTTTCTGATAATTCATGAGGTATTCTTGCTGGTAAGTGAGCGTGTTGCATAAAAAAACCAGATCGGATTACGCCATCATTATCTTCTACAGCATTAGCCCACTGTAGCCAGGCATTGTCACCTTTGTATCCTTGTTGTTGAACCCACTTGTTATATTCAGGATCAATTTGGTTATAACGACCTAAAGGCCCTTCCGGATGCAACCCATCATCATGTTCACCATTTACAAACCCTGCATTTGAAACATGTTTTCCGATAGGAGAGGTGATATCAATATCAAGTCGTGACATGCCGTCTAAATCGGGTTTCATATGAGTTTTTCCCAATAAAACGATTTCCGTGCCCGATGGTTTTAAGTAATCAGAAAGAGTCCACTCTGCTACATGAAAAGGCCAATCATTCCACGTGGCACCATGTGATCTGACATGTCTCCCCGTGTAATATGAAGCTCGAGAATTACCGCAACTACTGCCTTGAACATAAGCATTTGTGAAGCGTACTCCTTTTGATGCAATCCGATCGATATTGGGTGTTTCAATTACCGATTGTTCATAACAAGACAAACAGTCCCAACGCAATTGATCCATCATAATAAATAAGATGTTGTTCTGTTTTTGATCATTCATAGTTTTTTCCTAACGCATCAAATTCGGTAAGCCCATGGCTATTGATGGGAAATAAAGAATTAAAACAGCGGTTACTATCATGGCCGCGACAAAAGGGGTTACTCCGATGAATACTTCTTTCAAATGTAGGTCGGGCTGTGCGGCTTTGACGGTAAAGACATTAATTCCTAAGGGCGGAGTCACCAGTCCAAGTTCGATCAAAATAATAACAATCACACCAAACCAAATGAGGTCGATTCCTTGTGCTTCTAGCGAAGGTAAAAAGATAGGAATAATCAGTACGAGAATACCGATAACTTCAAATACCATACCTAACATTACGCATAAAATACTGATAGCAATGATTAACTCGAACCCAGATAAATCCCATTGCTCCATGAGGTTAACTAGTTCGTAAGGCATACCACTAATATTGACAAACTGACTGAACACTAACGCACAAGAAGCAATGGCAAAAATAGAGGCAGAAATACCAGCAGAAGCGCCAATAACCTCGCGGTACTCCGTTAACGTCCGCATTTTTCCTCGGTGGAGAGAGAACAAAAATGCACCAAGAGCACCTATGCTGGCCGCTTCGGTTGGTGTAAAAATACCTAAATAAATCCCTCCCAGAATTATCGTAAAAAGTATCAGGAAGCTACGAGCACGGAGTAGCGCTCCGGGTTTTACTTCTAGTTCTTTTTTATCGATAGGCGCGGTCAAATCAGGCTTAAATTTCACCATTAGCATGATGGTTAATATAAATAAGGCCATCATTAATATGCCGGGAACTATCCCAGCCATCCACATTCTTCCTATATCTTCTTGTGCAAAAATGCAGTAAATCACCATAGGAACACTCGGAGGGATCAATATTCCTAGCGTTCCTCCAGCGGCAACAGTGCCCGCTGATAGCGAATCTTTATAACCCAAACGACGCATTGGAGGTAACGCGACTTTTGTCATCGTTGCAGCGGTAGCAATAGAGCTACCACATACAGTAGAAAAGGCGCCGCTGGCAATGACGGTTGCCATCGCAAGGCCGCCTTTAAAACGCCCCATCATATGTTGACCTAGTTCATAAAGTTCATCAGTAATACCTGCGCGACGAACTAATTCACCCATTAAGATAAAAATTGGCACAACGATTAAATTAGGGTTTGCAATGAGCTCTGCAATTTGTTGGCTGGCCATAAATATGGAAGATTCAAGCCCACGAAAATAGGCAAATCCGATTAATCCCACAATTAACGTAGCGAATGCTAAAGGGATACCTAAAAGACTGACGCAAATTAATGCCGCAAAACCAATGAGTGCTTCAAACATTGTCTTGGTACCTTTTTATTGGGTGAAAAATATAAAGGACTGAAATGGCTGAGAACACGCTGGTAATAAAGTAGACTGGAGCAACAGGCCATTCTAGTACGACAGTTGCTTCACTGAATTCCCAAGCTTCATAGGCATAGACACCGACAATACCAGCGAATAATAGCGTGCCAAATATTTCTAGAATCTTCATGAAGTGACGATATTTATCACCAAAGAAACCAATTAAAATATTTTCTAATAAATCTACTTTGATGTGGTTTTTATCTGATGCCGCTACGACCAACCCACCGCCTATAGATAAGGTCAGTAGTATGTTTGTCATTTCGTTTGAACCATAAATAGGACTATTAAATAGCCAGCGCAAAACAACATCTGTTACGGTTAACGAAATTAGCATTGATAAGGCTAATGTACTTAACCACTGACCAGAGTGATACAAGAAGCGATACATGAAGTACCTCACATTTATGAAGTGTTAGATAAGGGAGACTTACCAAAGGATGAGTCTTGTAGAAATGTTTTTAAGCTACTGGTTGATTTCTTTATCGTATTCAGCTTTAAAGTAATCAAGCATGGCTCTACCATCCACTTCAGAGTCGTTTGCGCTTTGAATAAAACTGGTAAATAAAGGCTCTGCTGCTTTTTTTAGATCAGAATAGAGTTCAGGTGAAGATGCCACCACCTTAGTACCAGCGAGCTCCATTTGAGTTAATGCAACCGAAGAGGCTTCTTTGGCAGCAATACCCACTTTACGAGCAAAGGCTTCACCCGATAGTTTTGTTATGATGGCTTTATCGGTATCGCTAATACGAGACCAAGTGCGGTTATTAATAAAGAGTGAAAAGCTAGTTGATGTGCTGCCAAAAGGGAAAAGTACGACATTTTTGGTATAAGGAGCCGCTTTGAAGTCTGTGACTGTTTCAACAGTAATGCCGTAGTATGCATCGACAACACCTTTAGAAACCACTTCGCCAATTTTAACTGCCGGACCAGTTACTGGACTAATATCAAGGTTTTTAAGGTTCTCTGCCGAGTATCCAGGCAGTGCCCAAAGGCGTTTGGATTTAAGTTCCTCAAGCGTCTGAATCGGCTCTTCTTCAAGGCCATATAAATAGCCTCCAGAAAAATTAAATACAGACAATAACTCAACACCTTGTCTTTTGAACGGCTGTTTTTCTGCCAAAAATTTCTCATATGTTTTCCAGCTAGAAACTGACGCTGCTTCTGCATCATTGACTAAAAAAGGCAGAGAGGAAAAATTTAAAGTTGGAACCTGCTTTTGTACAAATATATTAGCCATTATTGCTAAATCGGCAGTACCAGCTTTTACCATTGATAGTTGTTGTGGCGGCGAAGCAAGGCTACCAGAAGGTATTTCAAAGGTTACTCGGCCATCCGTTGCAGCTGCGACGTCCTCTGTCCATTTGGTTATTACGGGATAAATAAAATGAGAAGGAGGAAAAAAGCTATTAAAAACTAACTCCTTTGCTTGAAGTGTTGCAGAGCATGATGCAATGGCTAAACCGACAGAGGCGATTTTTAGGCTTCGTAATAACATATTGGTATTCCTATTTTATTATTGTTCGTGATAGCTCCTAAGGTAGCAAAAGAATACATGAGAACTTAAGATGTATTTTTTGTGCTTGTGATAATATTTTTGCATATGGCAAGAGACACGCTTTACTTACAACGGCTGAGGTTATAGTGAAAATAAAATCAATAGAGGCTTTTTTAGCAACGGTCGAAAGTGGCAGTATTCGGAGTGCAGCGAGACAATTAAATCTATCTCAGCCTGCTGTGTCGAAAGCGCTAAAACAACTAGAGGAAGAAGTTGGAGCTCCGCTTCTCACGCGAGGAACGAAAGGGGTTTATCTTACTGAGTTTGGAAAGGCGTTTTTTGTAAGGGCAACGATTATTTCCCAGGAGAGCACAAAAGCTATTGAAGAAATTCGGCAGATGCGGGGAGAAGTGAATGGCTCTGTGTCCATCATGTTGTCACCTGTTGCTGCAATGCTATTAGCGCCATTGGTTATTAAACAGTTTAGTTATACGCACCCGGGAGTCAAAGTACATATATTTGAAGGTCTACAAGCATCGGCGGTTGATAAGCTGCGTACCGTAGAGATAGACTTTGCCATTGCCGTTGTTACTAAGCCTAATTTACTGTCGAAAAAAGAGTTTGAAATACATCCAATAAGAGAATACCCAATGGTGATTGTTGGGCGCCGAGGTCACCCATTAAAAGATAGAACAAGCTTAGTTGAATTGAGTAGTGCAGATTGGGTTCAAATTGGAGCTGGAGGGCATCTAACAACGTTAATTAATGACTTCTATGAGTCTAAAAACTTGGAACCTCCACACATTGCTGTTGAGTGTCATTCGTTTACCAGTTCCTTGGCGATGATTGAAAGTACCGATATGCTGGGGATGGTGCCCGAAACCTGGTTAGATAATTCAGATTACTCCAATCGTTTCTGTAAGATAGAAGTTCAAGAAGGAATAGTATACAACAAACTACAACTGATTTTTAGAAGGGATAAACCCTTGACTCCAGTTGCGCAGAAATTAGTTACCTACTTTTTGCGATTAGCAGATACCTAATTTAAAGTAAGTTTAGATTAAGAAGCAGGTAACCGATAGCCGATAGGTTAATTCTGACTTCTTAATCTAGTTGTCACTTCAAGTCATAATGACTAAAGCACAGCCCCCATAAACTGTTTAAGCTCATCAGTCTGTGGGTTGGACAAGATGGTTTTTGGATCGCCTTGTTCCCAGACTTTGCCTTGGTGCATGAAGACCACTCGGCTACCAACATCGCGGGCGAAGTTCATTTCATGGGTAACCAAGATTAGTGTGATGCCTTCTTTTGCCAGTTGTTCGAGCACTTTTAATACTTCGCCAACCAGTTCAGGGTCGAGAGCAGATGTAATTTCATCGCACAGTAGGACTTTTGGTGACATGGCTAAAGCGCGGGCAATAGCGACACGTTGTTGCTGTCCACCGGATAGCTTTTCTGGGAAGCTGTCGAACTTCTCAGCCAATCCGACTTTTTCCAGCATGGCGCGAGCGGTGGCTTCGGCCTCGGCTTTGCTTTTCTTCAACACAATCGTCGGCGCAAGCATGACGTTTTCGCCCACCGTCATGTGCGGAAACAAGTTGAAGTTTTGGAAGATCATACCAACGCTCAGTGCTAGGCGACGAACCTGAATGTCTTCTGTAGTGACTTCTTTGCCGTCAACGGTGATACCGCCTTCTTGGTATTGTTCCAAGCCATTAATGCAGCGCAATAGAGTACTTTTACCTGAGCCACTTTTGCCGATGATAGACACCACTTCGCCCGCTTTGATATCGAGATCAATGCCTTTTAGCACATGATGATCGCCATAGTATTTATGGACTTGATGTAAGTTAACGAGAGACATTGAATTTTTTCTCCAGATGCTTGCTGTACAAAGACAGTGGGTAACAGAGCATGAAATAAATCAGTGCGACGAGCGTGAATATTTTGAAGGGCTCAAAAGTGGCATTGTTTAACATGGTGCCCACTTTGGTCAGTTCGACAAAACCAATCACAGAGGCCAGCGCCGTACCTTTAATCACCTGTACTGAAAAGCCGACCGTTGGTGCCGTTGCCACGCGAATGGCTTGTGGCAAGATAATAAAGCGCAAAGTCTGTAAGAAGCTCAAACCCAAACAACGGCTGGCTTCCCATTGGCCTTTTGGCAATGTGTCGATGCAGCCACGCCAGATTTCCACCAAGAAGGCACTGGTAAAAAACGTCAGCGACAAAATGGCGGCGCTCCACGCTGAGATTTCGTAACCCAGCATGGACAAGCCAAAAAAGCATAAGAACATCTGCATCAGCAAGGGCGTGCCTTGAAACAATTCCACATAGATTTTGACGATGCGTTGCATCACTGGATTACGCGTTAAGCGCATAGCCGTTAATGTCAGCGCGACCGTGGTGCCACCGATAAACGCGGCCAGTGACAATAAAATGGTCCATTGTGTCGCAAACAATAGATTGCGCAGAATGTCGTAGTTAGAAAATTCGATCATTGAGTTTCCCTCATTTTACTTATTGAATGCTTTTTAATTGGACGTTCGATAAGCAAATAGGCGTTTTCCTAAGGCGTTAAAAGCAAATCTCAGCAGAATCGATAAGCCAAGATAGAGCAAGGCGGTAACTAAATAGCTTTCAAAAGCACGGAAGTTTCGTGATTGCACAAGGTTGGCTGCGTAAGTTAAGTCTTGCACGGAAATTTGTGAAATCACCGCCGATCCCAGCATAACGATGATGCATTGGCTGGTGAGCGCAGGATAAATTTTTTCAAATGCTGGAATGAAAATCACGCGAGTCAGTGTTTGGCGAAAGTTTAAGCCCAACACCTTTGCCGCTTCCATTTGACCTTTTGAAATACTGGCAAGACCAGCCCGAATGATTTCTGTGCTGTACGCCCCAAGGTTAATCGTCAGAGCGATCATGCTGGCTTGCCATGGTGACAACATCATGCCAATGGCAGGCAGGCCAAAAAAGATAAAGAACAGCTGAACAATAAAGGGTGTATTACGGATAAGTTCCACATACACACTGACGACGCTTTGACCCGCTCGGTTGCCGTATTGGCGTACGGTCGCACAGACCGTACCCAATGCCACTCCCAAGATCGTTGTCAGTACAGTGAGCTCAACAGTGGTTTTTAAACCACTGAAGAACACGTCGCTGTATTGCAATAGATCAGAGAAATACAACATAACGGAACCCTTATGCACCGAAGCCTTCAGGTAATGGAGCTTTTAACCATTTCATGGAAATGTTGTTAAGTTCACCTGATACTAAAGCGGCCTTAATTAACTCATTCACTTTGGCCTGCAGTGCCACTTCACCTTTTGCCATGCCTATGTAGCATGGAGAGTCTTTCAGCATGAACTTATTCTCTGGTGCACGTTGTGGCTGACGATTCGCAATCTCGGCCGCCACTAGATTACCCGTAGCAATCAAGTTTACTTGACCAGATAGGTAAGCGGTTAGCGTGGTGTTGTTGTCTTCAAAGCGACGGACATTGACAGACTTTGGTGCGTTTTTCTCAAGCTCTAAATCTTCTACTGAACCGCGAGTGACGCCGACGGTTTTATCGGCTAGATCGTCTATTTTTGTCACGGCTACGTCTTTAGAGCCGAATACGCCTAAAAAGAAGGGGGCGTAAGGTGTAGAGAAGTCGATGGCTTTTTCGCGTTCTGGGTTTTTGCCAAGACTAGAAATTACCAAATCGACTTTTTGAGTTTGTAGATAAGGAATACGGTTGGCGCTGGTGACAGGAACGATTTCAATTTTCACCCCCATTTCTTTGGCGATGTAATTGGCCATGTCCACATCGATGCCTTGTGGTTTCAGATTCGTACCGATAGAGCCAAACGGAGGGAAGTCTTGAGGGACCGCGATACGAATCAGGTTACGGTCTTTTATGTCCTGCAGTACGTCAGCGCTTGCGCTTAATGCGCTAAAGCCTGCAGCGATGATCAATGTTTTGCTTAGTAGTTTGGTCAATCTTTTCATGGTTGGGGTTCCTGTTTCGTTTTGTGAATGCCTGAAACACAATTTGCAACACCCATGCCAACATGAAACAAAAGTTTCTTAACTGTTGATTTATGTAACAAAACACTTCAAAGATGACTTGAAGCGCCTAGTAATCAAGCTCGATCATAAAAAGGGTTTGCTATGAAATGGGGAGGATTGGCTTTAATTTGTGCGCCAACATAGGGCAATGATGATTTTTTGGTGCGTCATTACTTTTCCTTGTTCGCTTTTTTCTTATGAAAGCGCATAACGAGGCATCAAAGAGAAATCTAAGTTGGCAGCTCAACGATAATCAATTACCGTAGAGCAAAATATCCCCGAATTGAGGTTAACACGTGGCTACAAAGCAGGATGTGCTATCCCTGATCGAGCAGACCTACCCGACTCTGTCTCCATCAGCGCGATCAATAGCGAACTATTTACAACAAAATCCCTTGGCGATTGTGAGTCAAACGTCGGCCGAGATTGCTGAAAATACCAATACGTCAAAAGCGACGGTGAGTCGTTTCTTTCGTCAGCTTGGATACGATTCACAACAAGGTGCGAAGCAAGCGCAATTAGCCTTGCGTGAAAGTGGTGTGCCGATTTTCACCCAAGGCTCGTCTTTGGACCAGACTGCACAAGAGTTAAAAAATCTGTCACTTACCTTTGAAGGCTTGCGACCAGAAACCCTTAACGAGATCAGCGAACGATTAGCCAAAGCAAGCCGAGTGACTCTGATCGGCTTTCGTAATGCTTATCCTTTGGCGTTGCATTTTCGCCAGCAGCTGCAACAAGTGCGTCATTCTGTGCGCTTATTACCGCAGCCTGGGCAAACCCTAGGCGAGGATATTCATGATATTCTCGACGATGAAGTGATTGTCTTGCTCGGCTTTAGACGTCGTACCCGCCAGTTCAAAAAAATCGTGGAAGCACTAGAAGGTCGTACCACTGTGTTGATTACCGATCCAACAGGGCAGGTGTATAACCAACAAGTATCTCATGTGTTGGTGTGTCATCTTGGCAATGAAAGTCCTTTCGACAGCTATGCCGCGCCAATGAGTTTGATCTCCATGTTGTGCAATCGTGTGTTTGGCTTTTTGGGGGACGCGGCCAGTCGTCAGACGCAGGCGATTTCTGCTCTGTATGAGAACTTGGACGAGTTAGAACCATAATTTTTTAAGCGCAACCGCCCCGTACTGTTTGCGACATTTTTGCAGAAAAAAAAGAATTTCTTTTTGTTTCAGTTGACAGGATTGTGAAACGATTGTTTCATATGTGCTAATCAAGCGGAGGACATATGAAACATTTCATGGTACTAGATCCCTTTCTTACATTGGATTCAACATCGAGCCCAACGGCTCGGAATGAGTCGTCATCAGTGGATGCTTCTTTGCCGTTAAGCGGTTTGCGTCTGGCAGTGAAAGACTTGTTTCATATGGCAGGATTGCCGACTTCCGCGGGTAATCCAACTTGGCTTGCCACTCATCCTATCCCAACAAAAACGGCTTCCAGCGTTAGCACGTTGCTAAAAGAAGGGGCTATTTTTTCTGGCAAAACCATTACCGATGAGTTGGCTTACAGTCTAAACGGACAAAATATTCATTATGGAACACCCTCAAACCCGGTGACACCAAATCGTCTCCCAGGCGGGTCGTCATCGGGTTCGGCGGTGGCCGTGGCGTCAGATCTTGCTGACATCGGATTAGGCACAGACACAGGTGGATCGATTCGTGTGCCAGCCAGTTATAACGGTTTATTTGGCCTGCGCCCCACTCATGGGGTGATTCCAGTCGACAATATGGTCGCACTTGCACCTTCTTTCGATACGGTGGGGTGGCTGACCAAAGATTTAGCCACACTGGCAAAAACCGCCAGTGTTTTACTAAAAAGTAAGCCTATTAAAGCCATGTCCCATGTGCTCATCGCAAAGAATCTGGTCGATCAAGTAGCGCATGGAAAAGAAATTAATGCTCAGTTGCAAACTTGGCGTGATCAAGGCTGTCTTGCCAAAGAGTCTTCCATCGTTATCGATACCAAAGCTTGGAAAACCAGTGAAACCTTTCGAACATTGCAGGGCGCTGAAATCTGGCACGAACATGGCAAATGGATTAAGAGTCTAGAAAACCTCGAGGGCGTTGATGTCTCAGCGGTATTTGCGCCGGATATTCAATCTCGTTTTGATTGGTCGAAAAGCATTTCGGCAGCCGATGTGGCGACCGCGCAGCAACAAAGACAGCGATTCGTTGATTGGCTAGAACAGGAAATCGAAGGGGCTGTGTTGATCATCCCGACTACTCCCGGTTTAGCGCCTTTGTTTGATGCGGCGGAAGATGAATTGGCGGCTTATCGCAACCAGTTAATGGACATCACTGCCATTGCTGGATTGGCTGGATTGCCGCAATTGCATTTACCGGTTTGCCACTTAGATGGCGCACCATGTGGTTTGTCTTTGGTGGGTGCTAAAGGCACCGATTTGGCGCTGATTGAATTCGCAAAAACCTTAATGGAGTAGTTTTTCATGAGCATTTTTCAAGAAAATATTGCAGTGAAAAAGAACGATATTGCGTTTACCGCACCGCACTTTAAAGCCACAGAAACAGGGCGAAAAATCCTAGAGCAAGGCGGTACGGCAATAGAGGCCATGGTGGCGGCCGCTGCGACGATTGCCGTGGTGTATCCCCATATGAATGGCTTGGGCGGCGATGGTTTTTGGTTGATTAGCGAACCAGGTAAAACGCCCATTGGCATTGATGCTTCTGGAAAATCAGCTGCATTGGCGACATTGGATTTTTATTGCGGCCATGACAGCATTCCAGCGCGAGGCGGCAAAGCGGCTTTGACTATGGCCGGTGCTGTGGCTGGCTGGCAAGAAGCCTTGGCTGTCAGCCAAACGTGGCAAGCCGTCTCCAACACACAAAACATGCCCTTAAAGGACCTATTAAAAGACGCTATTGAGTTAGCGAAAAACGGCAGTGCAGTCACCCAAACCTACCTTGATGCGAGCAATAAAACCCTTGCCGATTTGGTCAGCGTTCAGGGCTTTGCTTCGACATTTCTAAAGCAGGGTGGCCTATACGAAAAAGGTGACGTTTTGACCTTGCCTGCCCTAGCGCAAACACTAGAGCAGTTGGCAGAAAAAGGGCTGGACGATTTTTATCAGGGCGATATTGCCGAACGCTTAGCGAAAGATTTGGCGACCGCAGGGTCTCCGATTCGTTTAACAGACTTTCATTCTTATCAGGCAAAACGGGTTGAGCCGTTGCAGGTCAGAACCAGTGTTGGCTCGCTTTATAACTTGCCAGCGCCCACGCAAGGTATCGCGTCTTTATTGATTTTGGCCCTGTATGACAAGTTGTATACGCAAGGGAAAAGTGCCACAGACATGGCGCATTTGCTGATTGAATGTACTAAACAAGCCTTTATCGCACGCAATGAATTTGTCACAGACGAATCGCGTTTAGCCATGGATTTATCCTCCTTGCTAGAGAGTGATCAGCTAGAAAAAATGTGCCACGAAATCGCCTTAGAACGAGCGCAACCTTGGCCACATCAAGCCAAACATGGCGACACCATTTGGATGGGCGCGTGTGACAGCGAAGGCCGCATGGTCAGTTACATTCAGAGTTTGTACTGGGAATTCGGCAGTGGTGTGGTCAGTCCTTCTACTGGGATTGTGTGGAACAATCGCGGCTCGTCGTTTTCGTTGCAGAAAGGCTCCTTGCAAGAGCTGGGGCCGAATTTAAAACCCTTTCACACCTTAAATCCAGCGTTTGCTGAGTTGAACGATGGTCGTCGCATGAGTTACGGCACCATGGGGGGCGAAGGTCAGCCACAAACTCAAGCCGTGCTATTCAGCCGTTATGTGTATCATAATCTGCCATTGGATCAATCTATTAGCGAAGGTCGTTGGTTGCTGGGGCGCACTTGGGGGGATGTCAGCCATAATTTGAAAATCGAAAGGGATTTTGCCGATATGGTCGCTGAAGAATTGGTTAGTCGCGGTCACGATTTAGTGGTCGTTGATTCGTGTAATGAATTAATGGGTCATGCCGGTGCTGTGGTGCTTCATCACGAAGGTCACACTGAAGCCGCGACAGATCCACGCAGTGATGGTTTGGCCATCGACAGTCATTTTATTCGTAATAATCTCATTTAGGAGCAAACAGAAACATGTCATTCATAATGGAAAACTATTCCATGATTCTCGCCATGATGGCAACCGGTGTGGTGGGCGGGATTTTAGCCGGTTTGTTAGGCGTTGGCGGCGGTATCGTTATCGTGCCTGTGTTGTATTTCTTGTATCAAGGTTTGGGTGTGAGTGCGGATTCCGCCATGTTGGTGGCGACGGCGACCTCTCTGGCTACCATTATTCCTACTTCAATCAGTTCGATCCGTTCCCATAAGGCCAAAGGCAATGTGGATTTCGACTTGCTGAAACGTTGGGGCTTTTTCATCTTTGCCGGTGTTATGGTGGGCAGTTTTGTGGTGACTCGAGTGGAAGGCGAATGGTTGTCTCTGTTGTTTGGCATCATTGCGACCTTGTCTGCTTTGAATATGTTGTTAGGCAAAAAAGACAGTGTATTCAAATCTTTACCAGGTAATGCTGGGCAAAGTGTTATGGCCACTTGCATTGGTTTTTTCAGCTCTATGGTGGGCATTGGTGGTGGTACGCTGACGGTGCCGACTCTGACCTTCTGTAACTACCCAGCTCATCGCGCCGTGGGCACAGCAGCGGCTGTTGGTCTGATTATTTCATTGCCAGCGGCATTAACCATGCTGGTATTTGGTCAAAGTCCTGTGGACGCGCCTTATGGCACGGTCGGTTTGGTTAACTTGATTGGTGTGGCTTGTATCATTCCATTGACGGTTTTATTTGCTCCCGTTGGCGCAGGGTTAGCGCATCGTTTAGACGCATCTAAATTGAAGAAAGTTTTTGCTGTCGTGTTGATTTTCACTGGCATCAAAATGCTTTATCAGGTTTTAGCTTAGGAGATTAGTATGCAGCCGCTTTCATTACCGCCAAGACTCCTTATGGGGCCTGGCCCAATTAACTGCTATCCACGTGTGTTGTCAGCAATGTCGACTCAGTTAGTGGGGCAATATGACCCAAGCATGACCAGCTACATGAACGAAGTCATGGAATTGTATCGTCGTGTTTTTAATACTCAGAATCAGCAAACTTTTTTAATCGATGGCACGTCTCGTGCGGGTATCGAAGCCGCTTTGGTGTCTTGTTTGGAACCGGGCGACAAAGTATTGATTCCTATTTTTGGTCGTTTCGGTCACTTGTTGGCTGAAATTGCTGAACGCGCCGATGCCGAGGTTCACACTATTGAAGTGCCTTGGGGTGAAGTGTTTGATCCGCAGCAAATTGAAGACGCCATTAAGAAAGTGCAGCCTAAATTATTGGCGATTGTTCAGGGTGACACTTCAACCACCATGTTCCAACCTTTGGAAGAGTTAGGTGATATTTGTCGCGCTCATGATGTGTTGTTTTACACCGATGCCACGGCATCAATTGGTGGCAACCCGTTGGAAGTGGACGCATGGAAAATCGACGCGGTGACAGTGGGTTTGCAAAAATGTCTCGGTGGGCCATCAGGCAGCGCACCGATTACCTTGAGTGACCGCTTTGTGTCTTGCGTACGTAAGCGCGCTCATGTGGAAGCAGGGATTCGTGATGCTCATCATCAAGGATCATCTGGTCTACGCATTCGCTCTAACTATTTTGATTTGCCAATGATCATGGATTATTGGGGCGAGGAGCGTCTGAACCACCATACAGAAGCTGCCACCATGTTGTTTGGCTCCCGTGAGTGTGCGATCCAATTGCTTAGCGAAGGTCAGGACGCGGTGATTAAACGCCATCAATTGGCCGGTAACGCTATGTTGCAAGGTGTGATTGCGATGGGCTTGCAGCCGTTCGGAAATCTTAAATATAAGATGAGCAACGTGGTTGGCGTTAATATTCCAGGGCAAGTAAATGGTGAGCAAGTTCGCCATGATTTACTGAAAATCTTTAATATCGAAATCGGCACCAGCTTTGGTCCATTAAAAGGCAAGGTGTGGCGTATTGGTACCATGGGCTACAACGCTCGCCAAGATGCGGTATTGCATACTTTGCAGTCACTGGAAACCGTGCTTCGTCGCGCTGGCTTTGCGTTACCTGCTGGTGCAGCGGTAGATGCAGCAATGGCTGTCTACAATGGAGATAAATAATGATTGATTGCAACAATCTCGCTCAGCTGGTCATGGACCGCTGTGACGAACTTGGCAAAATCAGTCAAAGCGACGATTGCCTAGATCGTCGTTATCTCACCAAAGAACACAAACAAGCCAATGGACTGGTGGGCGGCTGGATGCAAGAAGCAGGTATGCACACTTGGCAGGACGAAGCCGGTAACCTTTGGGGACGCTGGGAAGCCGCTGATCCACAAGCACCTCGCTTTATCATGGGCAGTCATCTGGATACGGTGCCAAATGGCGGTCAATACGATGGCATGCTGGGGGTTATCACGCCGGTGACCTTGATCGGTGCTATGCAAAAAGCTGGAATCCGTTTGCCATTTCATCTTGATGTGGTCGGATTTGGGGATGAGGAAGGCACGCGTTTTAGCTCTACTTTGTTGGGCAGTCGTGCCTTGACGGGTCAATGGCCTGAGAGTTGGGCGGATTTGACGGACAGTGATGGCATGAGTTTGTCACAAGCCCTTAAAGACTTTGGTTCGGACTTTGCGAACATTCCCAATGCCGCCATTTCGACAGACAACTTGCTTGGTTACCTTGAATTGCACATTGAACAAGGGCCAGTATTAGAAAGTTTGGATTTACCCGTCGGTGTCGTGAGCGCCATCGCAGGGGCGAAACGCTTCGAGTTTAATGTTACTGGTATGGCGGGACACGCTGGTACTGTGCCGATGAATTTACGCCAAGATGCCCTTTGTGCCAGCAGTGAAATGATATTGGCGATAGAGAAAGTCGCACAGCAGCATGGTATTGTGGCGACGGTAGGCCGTATTCAGAATCGTCCAAATGGTGTGAACGTGATTTCGGGTAACACGGGATTTTCTCTTGATATTCGTAGCGAATTCGATGACAAACGCGATGTGGCTCTGGATGACATTTTGCAGCAATTAGAGACCATTGCGGCTCGCCGGAATGTCCGTATTGAACGCAAAGCCACTCATGCCGCCAATGCGGTTCATTGCGACGAAAAACTGCAAAGCAAACTGCGCAACGCCATTGAAGCGCAAAATATGGCTGTTCATACCTTGTTCTCAGGAGCGGGTCATGATGCCATGGCGATTGCGGATATTTGCCCTGTGGCAATGCTGTTTATGCGTTGCGATAAAGGCATTAGTCATCATCCAGCAGAAGCCATTGATACGCCAGATGTGGCGGTGACCTTGGCGGTGTTGAACCACACATTACAGAATTTGGCCTAAAGGTTTTGTGGTTAGCTACTCAGCATAACGCCTCGCTCCTTTTGTTCTTCACCCAGCATCACGCCTCGCTCCCCGAGCAGGCTCGAAGAATCGCTCTGGCGTGATTCTGGGTTCAGCGAGTAGGCGGTTGAAGAATCGTTTTCACGTTATTCTGGGGAGCTAGCCTTCTTCGGTTAAAGGCGTCCATGCGTTTAATTGGCGCTGACGTGTCGAGGAACGAGACAATACGCAAGCCAATTGAATTGCGTGGACGGCGGCGATGGCGGCAAACGAGCCGGCTCGTGGCGTTGCATTCGATGAAAGAAATATGAACACGCAAGCTAATTAAATTGCGTGGACGCTTATGATTACGGAAAGTAGAGAGGGTATTGATGAAATTTACGCGCATTTTTAACGACGATCAAGGTAAAAGCCATTTTGGCGAGGTAGAGCTGGAAGTTCGCGATGGTGGTGCCATTGGTTTTTTGTCTGAGCGTTTTCCAGCGGGTGAGATGATTTTTCGTGAAACCCCAAGCGACTACGACTTCAAATGGCATCCAGCGCCACAGCGTCAGTTTCTCTTCATCATCAAGGGGCGTTGTGAGTTTAAGGTGTCGTCTGGTGAAACCCGTGAATTTGGCGCAGGGGATGTGGTCTTGCTAGAAGATACAGAAGGCGAGGGCCATTGCAGTAAAGCCCTGTTTAACGAAGTTAGACACTCGATTTTTGTTACTGTGCCAGATGATGTGGTGTTTTAAAGACAGGTGAAAAAGCAAAGGGCGTAGTGCCCTTTGCTTATAAATGAGATAATAAGTACTTTTGTGATTCCTGTAATCGTTGATATATCCCATGGATGTGGTTTGTCATATCCATTTGTAACAGGGCTAATTTTTCAATGTCGCTAGGGCTGGTTTGCACCATGGTCTGTGCCAATGCATCGAGATGCTCAAAATCATTTTTTATGTTGATAAAGTTGGGCGTGTTTCTAAAATCAAACTCGTTATCTGTGCCATTGAAGTACCAGTCAGCGACGGTCGTTTCGCGCACCCTCCTCATGGCCTCCTTACTTTGTATGGTGTTGATTAGACAATCAGTCTGCCAGTTGTTCAATTCCAACAATGCCGATGAAATGTGAGAATATGTCATGGATTTATAACCCACTTCCATGAGGGTTTGTGTGCTGTTGGCGGTTTTTTTGAAGGAACGATCTAGGTCTTCACAGGTTTTGCTAACGCGTAATGTATTTTCATGCAGCTTTTCGATCTGCTGGCTAACCTTGATTGTGCGATTATCGATGCGGCTCACTAAGGCAGAAATCTGCTCGCTGGAATCCTTGGCTTTGGTTGCCAAGGTTCTCACTTCGTCTGCGACGACTGCAAACCCACGACCATGCTCACCTGCCCGTGCGGCTTCAATAGCGGCATTTAATGCCAATAGGTTGGTTTGTTCCGAGATACTCTGAATAGTATCGGTAAAACCTTTGATTTCATTGGCAATATCTTTTAGTCCGTTTACATCTTCTAGGCTGAGTTGTGTTTGGCTGGCAATGTTATTTAATGCAGTAGATAGTTGATTAATATCTGCTTTGTTTTTCTCAATGTCCTCGTTACTGCCTTCTGCTGCGCTCATGGGTTCGAATAATAATTCTAAGACCTGATTGATGGCGTCAAAGGCTTGTTGGTTGAGTTTTTTTTGTGGCAAGAAAAAACGTTTATCGAGTTGAGTGGTAGGTGTATTTGACGATGCGTTTCTGAGTGATTCAATGGTCGCGGTCAGCTCAGATACGTCGGTTTCAAGTGCCTGCTTTTCAGCGGTTACTTTAGCTAAATCATTTTCCAAAATTTGGAAACGCTTTTTGTTCAACCACATAGACTGTCCTTTTTAGGAGCGTTGAGAATGAATAATTTATTCAGCAAAAAAAATACCAATTGTAAAAAACAACGCCGTTTAGGGCGGCGTTGGTTGATCAAAATGATGATCTATTTATTTTGAGTCAGGCTCAAATAAACCTCGCTTCATGACGAACTTCACCCATATCGCGCCAATCACACACAGTACCAGCAAGATACCGCCAGTGATGCTGTACACCATCTCGGTCATTTCAGGCGAAGGTGAATTGTTCAAAGCAACATATAACATGGCCGCAATGCCCAATATTTGTGGTAAAGGATAGAAGGGCGTGCGGTATGGGCGAGGGTGGTTCGGCATACGCTTGCGCAATACGATGACATTGATATGAGCTACGATGTAAGCCAATAGCCAGCTGGTGGTGGCGGCAATAACTAACGTAATCAATGAATCAATTCCTAAGGCGAAGTAGGGAATAGTGGTTAATCCAGTGATCATGATGATGCCAATCCAAGGTGCATCAAAGCGGTTTTTGGCCTTTAATTGGGGGAAAGCTTGACCTTGTTCTGCCATGCCTTGCAGCATTCTTGGAACAGCAGCCAGAATGGTATTCATCGTGCTACATGTCGCGGCCAATGCCATGATGGTAGCAATAACCAAACCACTCTGGCCAAATACAGCGCTGGCATAATCCAAAAATGGAAGAGGTGCACCAACTAATTCTTCGGTATTTAAGTAAAGGCTCGCCCCATACACAAAGGCGCTGAATATTAAAAAAATCATTAATAAGGACAGATGCATAGCGCGTGGAATGTTTTTTGTTGGAGAGTTAACCTCTTTGATTAGCGGGCAGATAAACTCGACACCGACCATAGTCCATAATGCCAAGCCAACTAAACCAATAAAGCTACCATCCATCACGCCACCAAAACTCCAATCTACCGTCGTTCCGCTTAATTCAGGATGGGGTTCGTTTGCTCCAGTAATGGCTACTGCACCAATGATGATTAAGGCACTGACCAAAATGAACGCTAGCAAGTTTTGAATTCGCGCAAATACGTCAGTACCAATGAGGTTGGTAATGGCGAAAACAAATAGGATGAGTAAGGGTATTACCTTTTCAGGCAGCATTCCTGGAAACAGTTCTCCCAGCATGGCGTCGACCAAAAACATTTCCACTGGCAGCGCAAGTACGGCTACGACAACGTAGCCTGCAAACACTGAAACGATAGCAGGGAAGTGTCCGATGGCTTTTTGAGTATAGGTTGCTAATGTTCCTTCCTCTGGAAACATCAATGATAACTCAGCGAAGCTCATGGCGTTAAATTGAGCCAGAATGAGTGCTGTAACCATAGCGGCAATAAAACTCATGCCACCAATTCCTATGCCTTGCAGAGCCGATATCATCGCACCTTGCACAATGACTAAGCCGATACAAATTGCCATCATGGTTGGCAATCTCATTTTTGATTTTTTGGAATTTGTCGCTGATAAGTCAGCTGTCGTTATCGTTCCTGAACTTGTGATACTGCTCATTTTTTTGTTCCTTTTGTTAATAGGGAACCATCTTGTAGACGTTAGAACCGATCGAATCGATAGGGACTTGGGTCAACGATGGGGGGGACATTCGAAACAATATCTGCAGCAAGTTGCCCTGCCGCAGGACCAGTACCAAAACCATGACCAGAAAAGCCAGTGGCTACCGTCAGTCCAGGTATTGTGTTGATACGGTCGATCACCGGCGTTGAGTCCGGTGTGATATCAATTAAACCTGCCCACGATTCTTCTATTTTTGTATTTTTAAACATGGGCCAGGCACTGATGGTGTTATTCATCGCATCGTTAAGGAGGCCATGATTCACCTGCGGTTCGCACACGCGAACGTGTTCGAATGGGGTTTTGCTATTAGCATGCCAGGATCTGGGCATGGCTAAGTCACGAAGGAAGGTGCCGTTCAGAGCAATATTCAACGAGTCTTTACCATGCTTTAGTTGGTCTCTAAATTTTAGACCGATTTTTAGGTGATCTAGGGTGATTGGCGCATCCACTTTGCCGCGCTGCATGATGATAAAACCACCATCTTTGTGTTTGCGGAATGAAAAGTTTGGGCCGCCAACAGCGATCTCAGTTGGGCCTTCGACAGGCGCTGTTCTTAATACGGACGCAATGACGGGGAGGGTCGGCAAGGACACTCCAAGGTTTCCGAGAAAACGGCGCGACCATGCACCTCCCGCGAGCAAGACCTGCTCACAGCGAATTTCCCCTTTTTCGGTGACCACTGCGCTGACTTTCCCCGCTGTGGTTGATAATGTTCGCACGGCACATTGCTGAACGATAATGGCGCCTTTTTTTATGGCTGCTTTGGCGATTGCACTGGTGGCAATTGTGGGCTCTGCGCGTCCATCTGAAGGCGTATAAATAGCCCCTACCCATTTTCCTTGACCATGTGGAACATGTTTGTCGATTTCTTTCGGGCTAAGGAGTTGTGAGCCTAGAGCAAGCGGTTGAACTGACTTTGACCATGCTTCGTAAAGGGCCATTTGCTCGTCTGTTTTGGCTAAAAACATAATGCCTGATTGTTTATAACCAACTGACTGCCCAATCCGCTCTGGCATTTCAGCCCACAGACGGTCTGCAACCTGTGCCAGTGGTACATCATTGGCGTGGCGGCTGGTTTTACGGATCCAACCTAGGTTGCGAGATGATTGCTCACCCGCAATGTGACCTTTTTCTAATAACACGACGGGAATATTTCGTTCTGCTAGCGTCAGTGCCGCCGTGATACCCACAATGCCCCCACCGATAATAACGACGCTGGTTGAGTCCGGTAATTCATTGGTGGTGTGAACGGCATCAAGCATTTTAGTCATGATTTACTTCCTAAAAATCTCATCAAGCCCGATGACAACCATCGGGCCTTTTTCGTTATTTCGCGGTGTTGGTATGGATTATTTCTACTTCTGCGCTAGATGCGCCACGAAAGGCGGTGACTTCCAGTTCCATTTTGTAGATGGTTGAGCCAAGCGGTGGACAGGTCACTGTGGTCGCAGGATCTACGCCACGGAACTTCTCTCCCACTAATGCCATTACAGTGTGGGTATCCTCTGGGTTTTGAATAAACACGCGTGACATCACCACATCAGCAAGGCTTGAACCGACGGCCTTCAAGGCGGCTTCAACATTGCTGAATACCTGATGTGTTTGCTCTAACAAATCTTCTGGGATTTCTTTGGTTTCTGGATTTCGACCCGCGGTATTGGAAACAAAGATCCAATTGTCGACGCATACTAGGCGTGAGTAGCTGCTGATTTCTTCGAGTTTTGAGCCGGTTTTTACTTTCACTATCTTGGTCATGGTTGTCTTCTTAAAATCTAATATTCGAAATAAAAGGCGGTGATTATCGTAAAACTGGTGTTTCCCAAAGGTTAAGTTTCACGCCAATATTTTGTTCTATTGCATTGCGATACACCTTGGTTGCCCATGCCACGTCTTCTACTGGCATGCCGCCGACTGACATGATGATTATCTCTTCATCATTTATTCGGCCAGGAGCATCACCTGCGGTGATTTTTCCGATGTCTTCTAGATCATCTAATGTGATTTTGCCTTCGGCGATCATGTCCATGAATCGTACGCCCGGCAGAGGGATGTAGTTGTGAGCTGGCTTTGGCACTTCTTCGTACCATGCTTGGTAAAGACCTGTGTTGTCGAGCACTTTACGAACATCGTCTTGTTCCATGCCATCGTCTAGGCTGCAATAAGCTGGCATAACAAGGAAGGTTCCTGGTTTTACCCATTCGCGTTTTACAATTGGGTAAGTAGACGGATCACCGGTTACGCCAGAGTTGCAGTAGGTCACTATGTCTGAACCGCGAACGACTTCTTCTAAGGTGTCGACAATCTGAACATGGGTGATTTGTGGGAAGGTCTCATTGACCCATTCAATAAAGACATCAAGGCTTTTTTGTCCGCGGCCTTTCACTTTAATCGTATCGATTTCAGGGCAAACTGCCATGAAGGCTGCAACTGCTGTTTTACCCATAACGCCTGGTCCAAGTAGACCGATGACTTTAGAGTCTTTACGAGCAAGGTAGCGAGCACCAACGCCTGGAACCGCACCAGTACGGTAAGCAGAAAGTAGGTTTGCTGACATGTAAGCCAATGGTGCGCCTGTGTCCGTGTCACTTAAGATGAACATCAGGATTGAACGTGGTAAGCCTTTTTCGCGGTTCGCAATGTTCGATCCATACCATTTCACACCAGACGTTTGAAAGCTTCCCCCAAGGTAAGCAGGCATCGCCATCAAGCGACGGTCTGCGGTGGGTTTGGGCATGGTAGGAAAAGGTGATTCATCTGGGAAGGTGATCATAGCACCGTGGGAATCGCTGTTTGGTCCTGCCATACGGTAGTCACCGGTGTACAACAGGGTGAACATCTCATCCATGGTGTCTACGCACTGAGGCATATTCATTACACCTGCTTTAATCATGTCTTGTTCAGAGAGATAGATAAAATCAATATTCGTGTTTTCGGTCGTCGTTACAGACATAACATCACCTTAAAAAGTTGGAAAAAATTGTGTTTTTCCGTGCTTGGCTCGAGTTGTTGTTTCGCTGATGGAGAGCCTTCTTGGGCAGCGGATGATTTTGATCCTAGAGGCTTGTTTTTTTCCCGTATTGAACTTTTGCGACACGATGAAATAGATATTTATCACCATAGAATTGGCATCTGGTTTGCAAAATTAAAAGATCATTTTGGTAAGCTGGTGCGGGTCATGTTAAAAGATTCTGTGTACGATCGAGTTTCAGGAATTCACTCCAAACAACCTTGGTTTGTACTGGGTGCAGCTCGGGATTTTTTGCTCTATCACTCTGATATTCCAGAAATTTCTCATTTCTACAGTTTTGAAGCAGACCCATATACTGAACAAGTGTTGGCCATTCCAGATGGATGTGTGGATATTTTGTTTGACTGTGATGAGTGTCGACCAACAGCGAAAGTGTGCGGTACGACATTAGAAGCGACTAATGCGGAATTTATTCATAACCATCGATATTTTGGGGTGAGATTTGCGCCTGGTTTGACTCCCGATTTCTTACAGGCTTCGGCCAATGAATTGATCGAACATCAGCTCAACCTTTTAGATGTAGCACCTATTGCATCGATCATATTTGAGCAAATCATACGTTGTTCAGTGTTTGCTGATCAGGTCGCTATTTTTGAAAAATTCTATGCAAACCAATGTGCTAGAAAGTCTTCAACGCTAACTTTGTTTGCGGTGAATGAAATCTTTGTTCATAAAGGAAATATACAAATTCAGGATTTAGCCGAATCAACGGGTTGCAGCACTCGCACCATTCAGCGTCAGTTTCTTGCGGATATGGGCATGTCACCAAAAGCCTTTAGCCGCATCATTCGTTGTCAATCTGCGGTCTATGACCTTAATCACAGTATAAATGTGACATTTGCTGATTTGGCTTTTGATCTTGGTTTCAGTGATCAATCGCATTTTCTAAGAGAGTTTAAGAAACTTGTTAGTGTGACGCCATTGGACTATTTGCATCGAGTGAAGCAAGAGGCTTACGTCGCGCGATTGCGCTATTTTTGAGCCGAGTTGGTCTATTTTCCATGGTATTGCACCCAAGCTGTGCAGTATCTCTCTCGCTATATCTACGCTTTTTTAAACCTTATCCTCTTTTTATTAGAGTGCTCCCCGTTATTGTTGCTATCTAGTTGATGATTTACATCATTTTAGTCAAGGGTAATGTCTATGAGGATGATAATTGTTATTATAACGTTTTGTTAAAATAACAATGAAGGAAGTCCCTCAAGATGCAGGTAAATCGAGTAAGAAAATGGGCGCTTTTGTTGGCGGCACTGCTACTGTCTGTTGTTCAGGTAGATCAGGTGATGGCGTCAGAAACAAAGACGATTATTCATGCGATGGGCAGCACTGAGGTGCCCAAAAAAGTCTTACGTGTGGTGACCTTGTTTCAAGGGGCAACCGATTCTGTGGTGGCGTTGGGTGTGACGCCTGTTGGCGTGGTGGATTCTTGGGCGCAGCAGCCAACGTATGACTATTTGCGAGAGGCTTTAGCGAATGTTGCTCATGTTGGGTTGGAAACTCAACCTAACCTTGAAGCTATTATGGCGTTGAAGCCGGATGTGATCATTGGTACGAAATCGCGTCATGAAAAAATTTATCGTCAATTGTCACAGATAGCGCCTACTGTGATGGCTGAAAATGTCTATGACTTTAAAACCACTTTAGATTTAACCGCTGAGGCGCTTAATAAACCAGAAAAAGGCAAGCAGGTTTGGGATGATTTTCAGCAACGCATTACGGTCTTTCGCAAGGCGATTAAGCAACGCGAAGCAAAGTGGCCTTTGACGGCAGCGGTATTAAACGTTCGGGCCGACCATTTGCGTCTGTATTTGAATCAAAGTTTTTCTGGTGTGGTGCTAAAAGAGATTGGTTTTCAATTTCCATTGCCGAATGAAAATGGCTGGGGCGTTAAACTGAAAACGAAGGAAGCCTTGCCGAGTGTGAACGCGGATGTGTTCTTTATTATCCTGCAGTCTGATGACGCGGCGGTGAGGCAAAATTACGACGCTTGGCGAGCGCATCCGTTGTGGCAAATGCTAACAGCGCCTAAAAATAAGCAAGTGTATGAAGTGGATAATGTGGCTTGGTTGTTGTCTGGTGGCATTCTGGGGGCGGAACAAATCCTTGATCAGCTGTATCACATTTATCAATTTCCTCAGACTGAGCGCTAGAGCTTATGCGCTTACAAAACCGCCACATTTTTAAATTCAGCCTTCTTGCTCTGTCTCTTTTGTGCCTGATGCTCGCTTTGTTGGCGAGTATTGCCTATGGGCAATATGTCATTTCAGCGAAATCGGTTTGGACGGCGTTTTGGGCATTTGACCCTCAGTCGATTGATCACGTTATTATCCGTACCACGCGTTTATCCCGCGCTCTTGTTGCTTGTTTGGTTGGCTCAGCGTTGGCTGTGGCGGGTGTTTTAATGCAAGCCTTAACACGTAATCCGCTGGCGTCACCGTCTATTTTTGGCGTCAATGCGGGCGCTGTATTTGCCATTGTGTTGTTCTCGACTTTCTTTTCCGTTACATCCTTGAATACTTTTTTATGGCTGGCTTTTTTGGGCGCGAGCGTGGCTGGGGCCTTAGTGTATGGGCTGGGCAGTTTAGGCAAAGACGGATTATCTCCGGTTCGTATCGTGCTGTCTGGTGCGGCGATCTCGGCGCTGTTTATGGCTTTTACTCAAGGCATATTGGTGATTGGTCAAGAAGGTTTAGACAGTGTGTTGTTTTGGGTAGCTGGATCCGTATCTGGTCGTGATGTGTCTATGGTAGTGCCGTTAGCGCCCGCTTTTGTTGTCGGTATGGTGTTGGCGATACTGGCCGCGCCCCAGATTAATATTTTGCTGTCTGGCGATGATGTTGCTAAGGGGTTAGGGCAGAACACACTGCTTATTAAAGTGGTGTTGAGTTTGCTGATTATTGGCTTGGCGGGTGGCTCTGTTGCGCTGGGCGGCAGTATTGGCTTTATTGGTTTGATGGTGCCGCATATGGTGCGTTCCGTGGTGGGTTATGACCATAAATGGCTGATTCCGCTAAGTGCTTTGTGGGGTGCTATTTTGCTGCTGTGTGCGGATGTAATTAGTCGTTTTGTGATCATGCCAGAAGAGGTGCCGATTGGTGTCACAACGGCGATTTTGGGTGCGCCTTTCTTTATTTATTTGGCACGTAAAGGAGGCAAGCGTGAGTAAGTCTTTTAGCGTTCGTCACCGTTTATTTTCCTTTTCGACCCCCGTTCGTTCTTTGTGGTCGCTGCTGGCTCTCTTGGTTTGTTTTCTTGCCGTGATGGTTTTTTCCCTGTGTTTAGGCGAAGAGCCGATTACGTTGCTGGATGTGTTTCGGTCACTGCTTGGGCAGGCGGATCAAGGCACACAATTTGTCGTGGAAACCTTGCGTTTGCCAAGGGCTTTGATGGCGGCCATGGTGGGGGCGGCATTGGCATCGTCTGGGTTGGTGCTGCAATCCATGATACGCAACCCATTGGCCTCTCCAGATATTATTGGTATTACGGGCGGGGCTTCCGCTGCCGCTGTGTGTTTTCTGTCTTTTTTTGCGACCGCAATGGGGATGGTTTGGTTGCCTGTATTTGCCATTATGGGCGCTTTTTTGGCGGCGCTGTTGATCTATGCGCTCGCTTGGAACCATGGTGTAACCCCGATGCGGCTGGTATTGATCGGTATTGGTATTTCCTCGGCAATGGGCGCGGCAACGACCTTTGTGATCGCCGCGAGTCCACTTTCGACCAGCATTACAGCGTATATCTGGCTGACAGGCAGTGTGTATGGCGCGAGTTGGGTTGAGGTAAACGCATTATTACCTTGGTTGTTGGTTTCATGGCCGTTGGCGTTTTATTTAGCACGTCGCGTGAATACGCAAGAACTTGGTGATCACCTGGCGACGGGGTTGGGGGTGTCTGTACAGCGTTTGCGTTTGGTGTTGCTATTTTTGAGTGTGATTATGGCCGCGCCCGCGATTGCTTATGCCGGAGCGGTGGGCTTTGTCGGTTTGATCGCACCGCATATTGCTAGGCGTCTTGTGGCGCGCAGTTTTGCGCTTTTATTGCCAACTTCTGCATTGGTGGGCGCATGTTTGGTGATGCTGGCGGATTTATGTGGGCGGCTGTTGTTTCAGCCGTTGGATGTTCCCGCAGGTGTGTTTGTGTCGGCGATTGGTGCGCCATTCTTTATTTATTTGCTCTATCGACAGCGTTTTTAAGTCGATTAGCCATATTGGGGTTTTGAATCATGAGCTTGTCTGAAGAGGCTTTAGTAGACCGTCATTTAGGAAACAGTCATTTAGGAAATAGTAACCCATTAGAAAGTGTCGCGCTGTCACTGGGTTATGAGAAAAAAACCATTATCCAGTCGTTGGATTTGGTGATTGAGCCTAAGCAAATTACCGTGTTGGTCGGCGGCAATGGTTGTGGTAAATCTACCTTGCTTAAGTCATTTGCGCGGTTATTAAAGCCGTCTACAGGGCAGATCCTTTTAAATGGTGCTGATATTCATTCCTTGTCTGGAAAAGACGTGGCTCGGAAATTGGCTATTCTTCCTCAAGGGCCTGTTGCGCCAGAAGGGTTAACGGTGGAGCAGCTGGTTCGCCAAGGTCGTTATCCTCATCAAAATTGGCTGCAAAGCTGGACGGAAGACGATGAGCGTTTAGTGCGTAAAGCCTTGCAAGACACCAATATGACTGAGTTTGCCAATCGCTCTATTGATGCCTTATCTGGTGGTCAGAGACAGCGGGCTTGGATCGCCATGGCGCTGGCGCAGAATACCGATATTTTGTTACTAGACGAGCCGACAACTTACCTGGACTTAACTCATCAGATAGAGATTCTCGATTTATTATTTGAGTTAAATATCACACAGAAAACGACCATCTTAATGGTGTTGCATGATTTGAATCTGGCGGCTCGTTACGCCCATAAAATGATTGCCATTAAAGATGGCACGGTTTTTTGCCAAGGCGCCCCCGAGGCGATTTTAAATCATGATATGGTAAAAGCCGTGTTTGATATGGAATGCCATATTAGCGCCGATCCCCTGTTTGGTACGCCAATGTGCATTCCATATGGGAAAGGCCGCAAGCTCGACTCTCAGGCAGCTAAGCATGTTTAAACAAGACAATAAGCATGAGCTTCTTACTGAAGAGTGGGAAGTGTTGGCCGCATTCGGACTTAAGGCTTACCAAGCGGATGAGCCACTTGCCATCGATTCTAGCAAGTTATTGGATGATGCTTTGTGCTTGGAAACGCTACATAAAATCATGCCGGAACTCGGAGCGCCGAACCTGAAAGTCACGGCGTCATTGGTGATAAAGCGTGTGGCGTTTCTTACGTTGGCACCTGTCTTATGCGCCATGTCTGGGTTTGATAAAGGTCTTGATGCATCAATAGAAAACAGTGTCTTTGAATATCCATTAGATAACAGAATTTGGCAATCCAAGATGCCATTAAAAAATACATCGGTGTCAGTGTTAGACAATTCGGATAAAGAAGATCGAGCGGCATGGCGGCATGAGATCTTGAGCAAGGTATTTTCGGGACATTTAACCTTGTTGGTTGAGCAATTTTACCGCTTAACAAAAGTCTCTCGACGCATTCTTTGGGAAAATGTCGCGGTACGGGTGTTTAGTATCTATGAACAACGTATTTTAGCGAGTGTGATAGAAGAGAAAAGAGCGACAGCGGAAGCAGATTATGCGTATTTGCTTGATAAAAATACGACGCAATTGTTTGGCTTAAATGAAAACCCGCTGACGGTGTTTTATCGAGACAAGCAGTTAACGGCACTATCGGAAACCCCTGTTCGTGTTAGACGGACCTGTTGTTTTTACTACCAAGCCACTGAGCCGCCAGTGTATTGTGGTTCTTGTCCTTTGCCTTTGAAGAAAAAGAAAACAACCCCACCTTAATCCTCCCCTTGAAGATAAGGGGAGGAGGCTGTTCTCGTTCTTAGGGGGTTAAAAATCCAAACCATAAGCCAGTGTCAGGGTACGACCACGGCCTTTGAAATAGAAGCTATCATCCGCATAAGCTGCTTGCGAATAGTAAGTGAAATAATCTTCGTTCAATAGATTTGCAACCGACACGCTCATTTTACCAACGGGCAGTTTATAACCGACAGAAGCATCGACAAGGGTATAGCCGTCAAAGTTTAAATCCTCGTCATCAAAGCTTCGGCTGAACGCATGGCTGACTTGTATTAGGGAAGACAGTTTTTCATCCCAACGCGCGTTCCATGATGTCACTAAGCGATTCGGTGGAATATCGGCACCGGTTAATTTGGTGTCGACTTGTCCATCGCCATCCGTGTCAGATTTGCCTTGAATGAAAGAGTAGCTGGCTTGTAGCCTGTGTTCTTTGTTGAGTTGAAAACCTAACGAAGCTTCGGCACCTTGAATTTCTTTTTTCTCACGTTTGACCACATAGAGTCCATTCTGGTTTTCAATGCGGCTGCCCAAATCGGAGTTTGATTCGTAGTAGCTTAATTCGAAGTCGTATGGATGACGGTTTACACGCAAGCCAACTTCATAGTTATCCGTCAGAATGGGAGAAAGATCAATAAGTGTGTCAACGTCTTGATTCGCGGTGGATACGCCTCTTAGTATGCGTCCAACGTCAGGCATACCAAAGCCTTGTGAGTAGTTGGCAAACACGCTTACAGTAGGGGTGATCTTAAACACCGCGCCAGCATTGTAAACCGTATCGCTAAAGCTGGGAGAGCCGCCATTCACTGAAACCGATGTGTTTTTATTGGTTGCCACTGTCTGGTAAGTGTCCACATCTAATTTTGCGTGTTCATTACGGGCACCTGCTTGCAGAATCAACCGATCAGTGGGTTTATATTCAAATTGCAAGAATGGTGCGTAATTAGTGTATTCCGTTTCTGGGACATAAGTACGGTTGGTCAATATTAGCGTCTGACTGGTGGTGTCTTGCAGCAAATCTAAGCCTGCCGTGACACTTAAATCGTTATCTAACAGGTCAGCTTTGGTTAAGCTGAATTTGGCACCAATTTTTTCAGATTGGTTTTGGCTTTGGTCGTAGAGCGTACCGATGGGGGCTAAGCTTACGTCCTGAAAGCTATTTGAGTTTGACGCGCCATAACGGCCTTCGAAGTCTTGGTGGAAGACTTGTGCTTTAAGCTCCATGCCATCAAGATCACTGTCCGTATAAGAAAGGCTGGTGGTTTGTACATCATTGTAAGGCGCTACGCCGTTTGGCGGGGTGCCTTTGATAGAACTGGTTGCGATACCATTGTCTCTGTCGCCATCAACGCCAGTAAAGTTCATCCGGCTTTTTAAACGATATTTGTTGAGTTCAAGTTCCAGTCTTTTGTCGTCAGTCAGCCAGTAACCCAGTTTAACAAAGGCGTCGTGGCTTTTAGAGTCCATGATGTCACCACGAACCGTTGCCGCTCCAACATAGTTGCCGTCAGCGTCAAGATAGACACCTTGTATTTCGTTGGTCAAACCCACAAGGTAATCAAAATTGCCAGCAGACCCTTCTACTTGATAACCAATTTTATAACCTAACGTGTCGCTGTTAACCTTATCTGTCGGTGTGGTTAGCTGTACATCGACATGTTGCTTCACTTCGTTTGAACGATTGGATTTGGTGATAAAGTTAATAATGCCGCCTGTTGCCCCTAAGCCATGAATTGCGCTTGCCCCATGGATAACTTCAATACGGTCAACCATAGATAAGTCAATGGTGTGGGCGGATCGGCTACCTTCTCGAATAGGGTTAGATTGCGGTACGCCGTCGACCATGTATAAAACAGAACGGCCACGGAAGGTTTGGCTGCTGTTATTTAATTTTTGTGTATTGGGCGAGTAAGCAGGTAGAAGATTAGAAAGCGCTTGTGAGCTATCGGTTGAAATAGACAGTTGCTCTTCAATTTGCTTCCGATTGATCACTGTGATGACCTGAGGGCTGTCTTCTTTTTTGGTATTAGAGCGGCTGGTTTGGATAATCAATGTATTTAGATTAATAGTTTGATTGTCCTCTGTAAGGCCTTGGTGACTCTTTGTTAAGCTGTAAGTGCCGTCTTGATTAGCAATCACCACCAAACCTTTGTTAGAGAGTAACTGCTCAATGAGTTCTATTGGACTGCTGTTACCTGAAATGCCCTCGCTTTTCAGGTTTTGTGTTAAGGCCGGATTAAACGATAGAGCGATATTGTGACGAGCGGAAAACTCAGTGAGAACGCTCCCAAGGTCACCAGCTTCAATGCGTAATGACTCGCGGATCGTTTGCTTTGTGGCATCTTGCGCAACAACAAATGGACTAAGACTCGCCGCGATGATTAACCCACTACAGGTCAATGTTGTACCGATAGTCTTCTGAAATTGCGTTTTTAGACCAATTTTTTTACGGGTAGTCACAGCCACCTCCTTCTTTACAATGATGGTGCTTATTAGTGGTTTACCCTGTAAGCCACTTGAAAAGAAAAAAAGTGTCAGCTGAAATAAAAAATATTTCGTTTTTTTAGGCGGATTCTATGGTGACCCAATAATGTCCAAGATGACTGTTTATTTTGATCGGATAGGTGTGCGATAACATATTGAGAATCATGTTGAGATCTTGGACAGGATAAGCTCCTGAAATAGCCATATTGGCAATCGCAGGAGAAACCCGTAATAAGCCGTTATGGTAACGGGAAATCTCCTGAGCAAACTGACTTAATGGCATCTTGTGCACAGCAAGCATTTTGTTTAACCAAGAGGTCGTATTGGATTCGAGTGCTTTACGAGACAAAAATGCCTGACGTGATAATTCGACTTGGTAACCGGCGCTAATAGCATGGTCTGGCATAGCTTGTGCCAGTTTAGGTGATGCTTTGACAAGGCCTTCAATCACGCCCAAGCGTGTTAAATCACGATACTGACGCACGGTGAAGTTGGCCTCTAAAGGCGATAAAACCGCGTCCCGTGTTGTTACGACAAAAGGGGTCGGCAAGTGAGCATTGGCGGTGGCCGTATTAACTTGGATTTCGCCTTCTCTTAATGACAATAAACGAGCTTGGTGATCAAACGAAATATCAAATGCTGTTGCGGTATTCAGCTTAACTTGGGTTCCATCTGGTAGCGTAACTTGCTTTTGCTGGCCCTTCGCGGTGCGATAATCAGCGCTCCATTGCTGACTGTCGACCGCTTTATAACTTCCCCATATTAAGGGGCCAGAGGCTAACAGAAGCGCCAGTTTGCCAATATGCAAACGGCGTGTTGCATCGTCCGGTCGGTTCAGTACCGCGTAAGCTACTTCCTTCGGTAGTGTGTCGACTTTATTGATAAAATGTTGCGCACGCTGCCATGCGCACTGGTTGTCTTTGCTTGATTGTAACCATTGCTGCAGCTGTTCTTGCTCGCTATTCGTGAGCGGTTTTTCTTGTTGTCTGATGAGCCAATCCGCGGCTTCGTGTAGACTTTTTTTCGAGAGCTTATTCAAACACATCGTCTCCCATCAAGATGAGGCATTTTACATAAGCTTGTTTCATGTATCGCTTCACGGTGGCAAGAGAAAGCTGCATTTCATCGGCTATTTGCTGATATTTTTTGCCTTCTATTTGCGACAGCAAAAAGACCTGTTTCACCTGTTCGGGAAGGGCATTAAGCAGCCTGTCTACTTCTTCTAACGTTTGTAAAATAATGAATTCATGTTCAGGTGAAATAACGAAGGACTCAGGCTGTGTGGCTAACAGTTCCAGATACGCCTGCTCTAAGGATCTACGTCTATAGAAATGGCACACAAGGCCTTTGGCGATGGTGGCTAAATAGGCTTTGGGTTCTTTAATGGTGGCCGCATTCTGCTTTGCGTGAACGCGCAAGAAAGTATCCTGAGTCAAATCAGCGGCATCGTATTGGCTGTCTAATCGTTTTCGAATCCATGTGTACAGCCAATTATGATGATTGGCATATAAAGAGTGCATTACATCATGTTGCACACTGTGGCTCGCATTGTGCGGCATGAAACCGAACCTTATAAAAAGTATAAATGATAATTACTATCATTAAAAAGCTTTGTGCTTGCCTTGTCAAGATAGGGTTGTTATGAGGGTGATTTTTGCTTTGCAAAAAGAAAGAAAAGCGCCAGGATAAGACTGACTGGCGCTTCTATTTTTGAGTTTAGTTTTGAGTTAGTCCAACGCCAGATCATTTTGGCGGATGATTTTCTATCCAGTGATCTGCTATTTCTTCGCGGCGAGCAATCCAGACGTGTTCGTGGGATTGCACATAGTCTAGGAATTTCTTTAATGCCATGAAGCGGCTGGGTTTGCCGAGTGTTCGACAATGCATACCGATGGACATCATTTTCGGTGCGGTGGCGCCTTCTTCATACAAACAATCAAAGTTGTCTTTCAAGTATTGGAAAAATTCTTCACCATGATTAAAACCGTATGGCGAAGAAAACTTCATGTCGTTGCAGTCTAGTGTATACGGCACGATAAGGTGCGGTTTGCTGCCGCCCTCTGGTGTATCGACTTTTACCCAATACGGTAGGTCGTCGCCGTAGTTGTCCGAATCGTATTTTAGTTGCGTATGTTCTGCGACTAAAGCTCGAGTGTTTGGCGAGTCGCGTCCGGTGTACCAGCCAACGGGTTTAACGCCAGTAACTTCTTCGATCAAGGCGAGCGCTTGTTGCATGTGCTCGCGCTCTTGCTCGATGGGCATTTCTTGGTAATGAATCCATTTTAAACCGTGGCAGACAATCTCGTGTTTTCCTTCCACAAAGGCTTTTGCCACCTCTGGGTTGCGTTGTAATGCGGTAGCAATGGCAAAAACAGTCAGCGGTAAGCCACGCTTTTCGAATTCGTTGAGAATGCGCCACACACCAGTGCGAGAACCGTATTCGTAAAGGGACTCCATGCTCATGTGACGATCTTTGAAGGGTTGGGCGCCAAATATTTCTGATAAAAAGGTCTCGGCGTGTTCATCCCCGTGCAAGACGCAGTTCTCACCGCCTTCCTCGAAGTTTAAAACAAACTGGACAGCAACTCGGGCATTGTTTGGCCATTTTACGTTTGGCAACCCTTGTCGACCGTAACCGGCATAATCGCGTTCTAAATAGTGTTTCATGGTGTGCGTTCCATTTTTTGTTAGGTAGTGTGGAAGCCGTTATAAGCTCCAGTGCGCATAGCGCCCAGTAAAGGCTTTGCTAACACGCTGTCCGTATTGACCTTTTTTAGAGGTGTGTAGTCCTAACTGATGCAATGATTCTGCCAGTTTTACCGCGGCGACAACGCCGTCAATGATAGGGACAGGCAGTTCTGCAGATAACTTTTCCACCAAACTCGACATGCCAGCACAGCCTAAGACAATGGCTTCCGCACCATCTTGCTCTATCGCGGCTAGGCATTCTGCTTTAAGCAACTGATAGGCCGCAGGGTCGATATTTTCTAAGGCCAAAACGGGAATGTCGGTGGCTCTGACACCACTGCATTTATGTAGATAACCGTATTTTTGAAGTAAGTGTTCACTCGCTGGTAAGGTTCTGGATAACGTGGTGACGACACCAAAGCGATGGGCAATTAAACTGGCCATTTGAAACCCCGCCTCGGCAATGCCAATCACGGGGGCATTGGCTAATTCCCGCGCGGCGTCCAACGCTGGGTCGCCAAAGCAGGCGATAATGTGAGCATCGACACCTTGTTGTTTGCCTTGTTCGATCAGATCGAGCAGGGCGGCACTGGCAATGACTTCATCAAAAGCGCATTCGATGCTTTTCGGGCCGTGTTCTGGTGTGCAGGCGATGATTTGCGTGTTGTCTAGCGCAACCGTTTGTGCACTTAAGGCCATTGCGTGAGTCATGTCGGCGCTGGTATTTGGGTTAATGAGCTGAATTCGCATGGTGCTCCTAGCGGCCAAAAAGTTTTTGAAAATCAATGTTTTCTTCGGGTTTACTATCAAGGATAAGCGAAGATTTGATGTGTTTAAGGTGATGGCCCATCCAGTCTTGCGCCTTATCTGCGTGCCCTTGATCAAGCAGATCCAGTAGCTCCGAGTGATCTCCACATTCGCAACCGACACTGCCGCGAGTACCGTAAGCGGCGAGAATCAGAGAGGAGCGATAGCAGAGTTGTTGGACAAAGTTCGCCAGTACTTTATTGCCTGCTAGCGTCGCCAATTCATAATGGAAACGAGCGGTGAGCTGGATGGAGTCGGCTAATTGATTGCTTTCTTCTGCGCGCTTTTCTTCCGTGACCATAACACGAAAACGCTCAGACTGTTCCGCATTCCAATGAGTAAGCAGGTCAGGAATGAGTTGTGGCTCAATCAATAGGCGGCTGTCTAGTACTTCTAATGCTTCCGCTTTGCTTGGGTGGTTTACTTGTGCGCCTTTGTTTTTTTCAATGACCACAAAGTGCTCCAGAGCAAGCCGTTGCAAGACTTTGCGTATGCCCGTTCGGCTCACACCAAAGGCTTCTGACAAGCGGTCTTCTGGTAAACGTGCTCCGGGTGGCAGCTGATGTTCGACAATGGCGTTTAGCATTTGTCGGTAAATGTTTTCGTCATTCGACATAAATCTTCTCTATTTATTGTATACAATAATTAATTAAATCGTCGTTTATAAGACAATATAACACGGCTATTTGTTTCATACATCCTAAACAAAAAAAGTAATTTTTGTGCACAATCATGGTGACTATTGGACTGTTTTGGCTTTTATTGGTGCGTTTTGCCGTGTTCAAGACCGCGTTTTATTTCATTTGATGCGGGAAATGCTCGGTTTATGTTTTTGGCACAGTAATTGTATTTATGATTGTATACAATTAAAAAGGAACGTAATCATGAAACAAACATTTGAACAAAGTCCTAAGCTGGCAAACAGCGATCTTCTCCCAGAGAAAGAGCAAAAATGGGGCTGGTATAGTATTTTCGCATTTTGGATGTCAGACGTGCACAGTGTGGGTGGTTATGTGTTTGCGGCCAGTTTGTTTGCGTTGGGTCTAAATGGTATTCAGGTGTTTATCAGTTTGCTGTTGGGTATCTCAATCGTGTTGTTGTTTGCTAACTTGATGGGGAAACCGGGACAGAAAGCGGGTATTCCTTTTCCTGTGGTAGCGCGCATGTCTTTTGGTGTGTTCGGCGCTAATATTCCCGCTATTATTCGTGGCTTAATCGCTGTGGTTTGGTACGGTATTCAAACCTTTCTAGCGTCGAGTTCTTTCATTATCTTGCTGCTGTACTTCTTCCCTGGCATGGCGTCCCTTGCTGATCAGTCATTCATTGGGCTGTCTTATCTAGGTTGGATTGGCTTTTCTGCGATGTGGCTTGTGCAAGCGATCGTCTTTATGTTCGGTATGGACATGATACGTAAAGTGATCGATTGGTCTGGCCCGGCTATATATATCGCCATGTTTGCGCTTTGTATTTACATGGTCGATCGTGCAGGTTGGGAAAACATCAGTTTCAGCTTGAGCTCAAACAATCTTACGGGTATGGATGTGATTGTGCAGATGTTTATTGCCATCGCTTTGGTGGCTGGCTATTTCGCGGGACCAACCTTGAACTTCAGTGACTTCTCTCGTTACTGCGGCAGCTACAAAAAATTGAAATTGGGTAACCTATTGGGCTTGCCCGTTAACTTTGTGCTGTTTTCTTTGTTCAGTGTGGTGATTGTATCGGCCTCTATTCCTGTGTTTGGCGAGATGATTACGGATCCTGTAGAAACGGTGAAACGTCTTGATTCTGGCTTTATCACGGTATTGGGCGCATTGACGTTTATCTTTGCCACTGTGGGCATCAATATCGTAGCGAACTTTGTCGCACCAGCGTTTGATTTCTCTAACGTATCGCCACAGAAAATCAGCTTTAAAGTAGGTGGTTTTATTGCCGCGTTTGGTTCTGTGTTGCTAACACCTTGGAACTTGTTTAATAACCCAGAAGTAATTCACTACACGGTAGATGTATTGGGTGCAATGATTGGGCCTTTGTACGGCATTATTATTGTCGATTATTTCTTCATCAAAAAAGGCCAAATTGACGTGGCCGCGTTGTACACAGAGTCTCCTAAAGGGGCTTATTGGTATGAAAACGGTGTGAATAAGAAGAGTGTCTATGCTCTGATTATTGCGGGTTTAGTATCTATCTTAGCGACCTTCGTGTTTAGCGCCTTGGCAAATTACGCCATCTTTATTGGTGGCATCGTGGCGGCCTTGTCTTATCGCTACATGATGGAGCCAGAGCGTGTGGCTTTGCAAAGCATGAATCTTGCTAAGTCGTAAACGCGTTTAACATTAGCGTCAATAGAACTAAAAAGCCCCGCATTCCCTCGGAAAGGAATGCGGGGCTTTGTTGTATTTACTCAGTGAAAAGGGTTGTTAAGCCGTTGCAGCAAGGTCGGCTTCGGCCGCCGCCAGCATGTCGAACTCTTCTTCTGGTGTTTTCGCCACTAGGCGGTTTTTGCTGTACAAGAAGTAGTAAGCCGCACCGATAGCAAACAAGACCAGCGTGTAGAAAAACGCACGTGGGTCGTAAGCGTAAACGCCAGTGAGTGCTAAAAGAGACAAAACAAAGGCGATGGAGGAGGTAACGATACCGCCTGGTGTTTTATATGGACGCTCCATATTTGGCTGTTTGATGCGAAGCAAAATGTGGCTAAGCGCCATCAAAGCATAAGACACTGTTGCGCCAACCACGGCCATTGCCAACATTAGATCGCCTTCGCCCGTCAAAGACGCAAAGAAGCCCAAAATGCCAGGTACGATCAAAGCACGAGCAGGCACTTTACGTTTGTCTGTCACAGATAAACTTTTTGGAATGTAACCAGCGCGAGACAAGGCAAATACTAAGCGGCTGTAACCGTAGATGATAGAGAAGAAAGACGCGATCAAACCAGCAAGACCTAAGACGTTTACCGCTGTTGCCAAAGAGCTGTGACCCGCAAAATTTAAGGCATCGACCAAAGGCACTGCGCTCTTGCCCATCGCATCTGCACCAGCGGCACCGGCCAACAAGAATACAACCAACACCGCCGTGAAAAGTAAAAAGATCATCGCGCCGATAATGCCTTTTGGCACATCTTTCGCTGGATCTTTGGCTTCTTCTGCGGCTAGAGGCACACCTTCAACCGCCAAGAACAACCACATGCCAAATGGCAATGCCGCCCAAATACCATACCAGCCCATCGGCATAAACTCAGACGCGCCAGCGGCATCGGTGACTGCCACATCAAATAAACGGCTGCTATCAAAATCGCCAATCAATGCCACTGCTGTCGCTAGAATGGCAATCACGGCCAAGCCACTGATGACCATCATGACTTTGAGCGCTTCGCCTGCACCGGCTAAGTGAATGCCGATAAAGACCAAATAAAACGCGGCATAGACCCAAGGTCCATTAAAGCCCAATAGGGCTTCTACCGCAGAACCGATAAATATCACAATGGCGGCAGGCGCCAAAGCGTATTCAATTAACACCGCTAGGCCGGTTAAATAACCACCAGTAGGCCCCATTGCTTGACGCGCAAAGCTGTAACCGCCGCCCGCCGCAGGGATAGCGGCAGACATTTCTGCCAAGGATAAAACCAAGGTGAAATACATTACCGCCATCAGCGCTGCGGCAATGGCAAACCCGCCCCAGCCTGCTTCGGCAATACCAAAGTTCCAGCCTGCGAAGTCACCAGAGATAACGTAAGATACGCCCAAACCCGCGAGCAGAATCCAGCCCGCGGAGCCTCGTTTTAGCTGGCGTTTCGCCAGATATTCTTTATTGATTTGATCAGACATTTTAGTTTCCTTTTGTTCCAGTTGTGCTCTATATGTTGAGTTTTAAACCGTCATTTTTTGCCCTGTGGGCTTATGGTTTTCTTGCTTTTCTGTTTGTACGTCTTCGTGCGTTTTGTGTTTCCTTATCTTTCTTTCTCTTATCTTTTTCCTCGTATTAGGAAATGAGGAAGTTTTTTGACTCCTTTGAGGTGTCTACGATTAAATCATCGTCCGATCTGTCTTTGAGTTTGACGCCAGAGAGTTTCAGCGTTCGTGCTTCATTTAATAGATAAAAGGCTTTGCGTGCGGCTTCTTGATAGACCAAGCCCGCCGGGCGAACGTTTGATATGCAGTTTCTGTAGGCATCGGTATAACCCACTTTTCCGCCCCAAGTGAGATACAAGCCTAAACTGTCTGGCGAGCTCAGCCCCGGACGTTCACCGATTAATACCAAGACACATTTGGCGTTTAGGCGCTCACACACATCGTCACCAATGGCAACGCGGCCTTGTTCAACAAAGCAAACGGGCGCGATGTTCCAGCTTTTGATATAGCCAGACAGGGCTTGCAAAAAGGGCAAGGTGTTTTGCTCTACTGCCAGCGACGACAAACCATCCACCACGACAATGGCAAGGTCATAGTTTTGCGAGGTGGAACCTCTGTGTTCGTCCAGTATTTTGGCCGAGGCGTCATCCAATCTACGGCCATAATCTGGACGCTGTAAATAGGTTGCGCGATCCGTCGCGCGACTGTGCAAGAGTAGGGGGGCACAGTGCTTTGTCCAATCTTTTGCCCAATCTTGTTCCATCAGAACCTTCGACAAAGTATGGGTGTCGAGTTGCGTGTGTACCGCATCAATAGCCTGAGCATGGGCCAGCTGAAAAGCCAACAAATGCTTGGTTGGGACGCTGATACCAGAACGGCCCAAACCCACTCGCGCATCGGTAAAGGCATTGAGTTTGCGCCACGCGTTCTCTGTTACTGGCTCTGCATGCGGGTGTGTTGGGAAAGACTTGTCTGAATGAGTGGTGTCTTGGCTCATGACCTGCCTCCAATCATTTTATGCAGTGATTTATGAAAGGCGTCAGGCAGCTGATGATTAAGAACAAATTGCTCGTTGTTTTTGAAGATTTCCATCTTAGCCAACCAAAGGTCGAACTCTGGTGACGGTTTTAACCCTAGCACTCGGCGAGCGTACAAGGCGTCATGAAACGAGGTGGTCTGGTAGTTCAACATGATGTCGTCGGAACCTGGGATGCCCATCACAAAAGTACAGCCCGCGACACCTAACAGTGTCAGTAAATTATCCATGTCGTTCTGGTCGGCTTCCGCGTGATTGGTGTAGCAAACATCACACCCCATAGGTAAGCCAAGTAGCTTTCCACAGAAGTGGTCTTCTAACCCTGCACGAGTGATTTCTTTGCCGTCGTACAAATATTCAGGGCCGATAAAACCGACCACGGTATTCACCAGTAACGGATTAAACTTACGCGCTACCGCGTAAGCGCGAGCCTCGCAGGTTTGCTGATCTAAGCCGTGATTGGCGTTGGCGGATAAAGCGCTGCCTTGGCCTGTCTCAAAGTACATGACGTTATTGCCAACCGTGCCGCGATTCAGGGACAAGGCGGCCGCTTGGGCTTCGGCCAGCGTGGCGAGGTTAAAACCAAAGCTGTCGTTGGTCGCTTGGGTGCCACCGATGGACTGGAATACCAAATCCACTGGCGCGCCTTGTTCAATGCATTCAATGGTGTTGGTTACGTGGGTGAGCACACAGGATTGGGTGGGAATCTCATAATGCTGGATGACTTCGTCCATCATCTTGATCAAGCGTGTGGCTTGCTGCACGTTGTCAGTAGCAGGGTTAATACCAATCACCGCGTCGCCATTGGCGTAGAGCAAACCGTCCAACATGCTGGCCGCGATGCCGGTTAAATCGTCCGTTGGGTGGTTCGGTTGCAAACGCGTCGACAAATGCCCCGGCAAACCAATGGTGTTACGAAACGCGGTTTTGACATGGCACTTTTTCGCGACCAAGATCAAATCCTGATTGCGCATAATCTTACTGACCGCCGCCGCCATTTCCGGTGTTACACCGGGTCGAATCTTCGTCAGGACCTCGCTGGTGGCTAAATCGCTCAGTAACCAATCACGAAAGCCGCCCACCGTTAGATGAGAAATCACAGAAAAGGCGTTTTTGTCATGATCGTCTAATATTAGTCGGGTAATTTCGTCTTCTTCGTAGGGAACAAGCGCGTGTTCAAGGAAAACTTTTAGCGGTACATCGGCCAGTGTCATCTGCGCGATGGCGCGTTCTTCGGCGCTTTGGGCCGCAACACCGGCTAAACGATCACCTGAACGCGCGGGCGTGGCCTTGGCCATTAAGTCGGCAAGATCGACAAAGCCGAAGGTACGTTCTCCTACTACGTGGCGAAATTGAAAAGCGGAATGTGGGTTATGCATCATATTTACTCACGCTTTAGATCGGATATGGACTCAAAAACACCGCCTCAAGAGTAAGAGGCATACATTTTGCAGTCTTTATCTGAGTCTATGTTTCTAGTCCATGGTTTGAGAAATAACATAAGTTAACAGTACGGAAATCCATAAATGGGTGTTATCGAATAATGGCAAGATTTAAAAAATTTATATATTTCAAATGGTTAGGTTTTTAGTTCCTCATATTCCGTAAGAAAAACAAACACAGACAGGTGTGGTTATGTTGAATTTAATGATGGATGCACCAAAACAGGGCTTTTTCTCCAATGTATCGAACGCTGATATATCGAAAGTGAGACTGTCGGAAGCGCACGACGCCGATTTGCATGCCAGTAATTTGACCAACTGGCAGCAAGAGTACGACCAAACCAGCCGTGGCAGTTTTTACGGTCGTATTGTCGAACTGCCTTTTGATGGTTTGCAGGTGTTTTGTGAACACACCAGCCAAGCCTTGCAGCAAAAGTGCGTGGTGTGGCCGGATTCGGTTTGGTTGGGGATTCCGCTTGCCGACCAAGAAGAGAGCCGCATCAATGGTTTAACCATCCATTCAAACAACATTATGTGCCGTCCAGGTGATTGTGATTTTCAGCTTTCTACTCCACAAGATTATGATTTATATGGCTTAGTCGTGGACCGTTCAAAGCTGATCAAAATGGCCGCGATTCACGGGGTGGATCTCAATTGGAAAGAACTCACCGAATGTGGCCGTCTTGGCGTACCCGATAAAACCTTAGAGGAAGTGCGCTTTGTGCTGGCACGTTTGTTGTCATTGCAAAACAACACCACACCGCCACGCCTGCAGCAAGACATCGTGATGATGGCCTTGCTTGAAGTACTCAAAGTAGAAACCCCACAGCCCGCCAAAACACAAAGCTATTACCACCGTAAAAAAGTGGTCGATTGTGCCCGTCAGTTTTTGGATTATCACCTTGATGAGCCCGTTACCGTGACGCAATTGTGTGAAATAACCAACGTTAGCCGTCGTACCTTGCAATACAGTTTTGAAAGCATCCTCGGCGTCAGCCCGATTCAATACCTACGCATCAGCCGACTAAACGGCGTGCGTCGTTCTCTAGTACAAGCAAAAAGTGATCAATCCGTCAGCGACATTGCCGCGCAATGGGGATTTTGGCACTTAAGCCAATTTGCCAAAGACTACAAACAACTGTTTGGGGAAACGCCTTCAAAAACCCTTACAGGGTTGAATTGTTGAGAGTCATGTAGAGCATTCTTAGAAAAATGCTTTCTGAGCGAAGGTTGTTTTTATATGATGTGGATGCTCATGCGCATTATTAAAATGTTCAGCTACATAAATATCACTGCAAATATGAAGGTGGCGAAATGAATACAAAGCAACTAATCGAAGAGGCAGTGTCACTGCCAGTAGAAGAACGTGCCATCGTTGTGGACTCACTGCTTCGCAGTTTAAATCAGCCAGAGTCAGAGATAGACAAACAATGGGCAAATGAGGCGAAACGTCGTCTTTCTGAACTCAGATCGGGCCATATTGAAGCAATTCCAGGAAATGACGTGTTTAGCAAGGTGTGGGATAGGTTTGAAAAATGAATTTTTCATTCCATCCGGAAGCGGTGAAGGAACTCAACGAGGCCATTGATTATTATGAGAATCTTGAACCCGGTTTGGGGTATGACTTTGCTCTAGAGACCCATTCTGCCGTTAAGCGAGCAATTGCGTTTCCTAGGGCTTGGCCTGAGATCGATGGCGATATAAGAAGATCATTGGTAAGGCGGTTTCCATACGGAATTCTGTATTCTGAAGAGCAAGATAGAATATTCATCATTGCTGTAATGAACCTGCATCGGGAACCAAATTATTGGAAGTCGAGAACGTGATCAAAAGCTGAATAAGGCGCTCAGCATTTGTAGGTGTTACAAACCTGTAAAACAGAATGCATAAAAACAAAGTCATTGTTGCATTAGCAAATAAATTGGTAAGAGTCGTTTGGGCGATACTGGCACGAGATCAAAAATATCAGGCTCAAACGATCTAAATTTTAAAGAGTGATACACCAAGTTTTGCTTAGTAAAAAAGAGTGATGACAAGATAGGTAAGACCGTGACTTGGAAATTCTGGGACTAACATCGTTTCTTTGAAAACGCCAAAATGATTAGAACCAAGTCAGCGTTGTTTTTCGCAGGAATAGCGTCAGGGATAAAAGCCAAAAGAGCTTTAACAAAAATCCGAATAGATGGCTGCAAAACGACTCTTGTTAGATCTTTATTTTGCTTGCAAAAAACGGGGTGTCCACAGGTGTTAGGCAAGGAGTGCTCGTGAATCGAGATTATCGAATTGAACAATTTAACGGAATTAATGAACTAGGTGTATTTAAGAAGAGTGAATGGGTCTCTGAGGGAGATAGTCTCAAAAACTCTTCGAAAGCTCTCAATGAACTAAGTCAGTCCACCAAAAGCGAGCTTGATTTTCTGGTAAGTAAAAGAAAAGAGGGTAGAAAGAATTCTAATAGTAAAAATATAGTTGATTTGATAAAAACAGTTGAATCTTACAAAAAGTCTAGCATTCTGTTACTCGGCTATTCTATCGAGATGTACCTTAAAGCAGGTTTGGTTTGCCTTCACCAATACACGGTAAGAGATGATTTTGTAGAATTGCTACGTAAAAAATACAGCCATAACTTGTCTCTGGTGGCCCAATTGCTCGGAATCTCCCTTTCTTCTAAAGAGATTGAAAGTCTTGATAGGCTCAAAGACTTGGTTCTAGATGAAGGTCGTTACCCTATCACTCCGTTGAGTGAGGATGAATACATTAGTCAAGTTAATAAATTGAACCAAGAAATATGGTCAGTAAAGCAATATAAGACTTGGGAAGAATTAGCGTCGAAAATAGAGGATTCTGTCAGAAAAATCGATAGTGATAGCTCTAATCCAGTTAGTTTTACTAGATATCAGATCGATGATGATGGTTATTGTGTATTCAGGTTCGGTGGCAATCTACCAGCGTACTTACTCGCGAAATATAGTACAGAACAAAAAGAGAACGGAGGCAATAACCCAAATGGCCTAATTGATCTCCTCATCGAGAAATTGCCTGAAAGTATCACTAAAAGTGTTATAAGTCTGTATCGCAATGAGATTACGGTCATCAATCTAGGTAAGCGGAAATGATATCCTAATAAGGCACTGCTACGGAAAATTTCCGCAGAGCGCAGCGTTATGTTTTTTGAGGAAAGTTGTAAGTGTTTAAAAATCCGACGGATTTAGAGTTGCTTGAATGCATTTATAACCACTATAGGGCGGAGTTCGCATTGTATGATTCAGATGAAAAAATTAGGGCTGGAAAAGTATATGTGCCCATAGACTGCAAGCTCATTGCTGGGAAGCTGGGTGCCGATCCAGAATTGGTATTTGGTCGATTGTACTACCACTTAGCTAATGTCTATAAATATCAGCAATCTAAAGGCGTTGAGGTTAAGTTGTTTGAGTTTGAAGTAGATAAACAGCCTCACTGTATACAGTTTCCTGTTTTGGCGTCAGCCGTAGCCAACCTAAAAGCTGAACACCAACGTTATAAACACACGCTCATAGCTTCAATATTTGCGGTAGTAGTAGCTGTCGGCGCCGCAGCAATAACGGCATACGATGTATTTGGCTCCAAAATATAACAAGCAATTAAACAGAGATTAAAAACAGTGGGCTCTTCGCTTCGCTCGATTTTAGCTCACTATTTTTAACCCGTTAATCGAGCGTTAAGTGCCAAGGAGATATCGTGTACAAATTAGAGTTTGAAAAGGCAGTAGATAGAACAAAAGCTTTCAAGTTGGAGTGTCCGGAAATTGTATTTTCCGATGGAGCGTTGCTAACTGCCGAGGAAATGCATAAATTCCCTTATTTATTAAGAGATGCAGTTGGAGAAATTGGTGTTGAAGAAGTGGTGGCGCAATGTCTATCAATTCACTATCGGTTATCCGATGTGGTAGCTGAATTATTTGATACCCCATGTTATTTCACAATTGGGCATGTAGAAACGGTTGATCGCTTAATGTTCTATCAAAGCGAGCAAGATCTTAGCGAAATATTGCATTCAGGTATCAATGGTTCATCTTTGAATATACATGCTTGGTTAACATTGCCAACAATGGAGATTATGGATTTTTCATTACCTACTAGCTATGCCATCCTTAATGAAATGAAAGAAGGTATTGGCGGTCTAATTGCGACTCACGCTGATTGCCTCACAGGCGGTATGAAATACCATCCCATGTTGATTGGCGAGGATTTTCTGCGAAAATCTGGTGGGCTAGTTGAGTTCGGCATTTAATAAGCGCATGTTGTCGGACTGGTTTTCCGTTACGCTCCAAATCAGCCGTAAATGTGGGCGTTAAATGCCAATCTATATATGGAGTTCAAATGAAAAAATTAGCTTTATTCACATTTTCGGTACTTGCGTTAGCAGGGTGTAATCAACAATCTCAAATAGATCAATCCAAAATGTGTATTGTCAGCACTGATAGCGAGGCGAAGAAGTGCACCTCTGGTGAAATGATTTTGTTTAAACCGAGTCGATGGGGTAGTGAGCAGTTGCCATTAAATATTGCTGCAGCGTATTGTGATTTCAATTATCAAGTTATGTATAACAACTCTGGTGTAATCTGTGTATTTACAGATAAAAGACTATCACTGGTTAATTAGAGAAATGTATCTAACAATCGCTATCAAAAACGCGCCCATTGGGCGCTCAACTCGCAACAAGTGGTGGACGTTAGGGCAAAGGAGAATTTGGTGCCAGTAAAAAGTTTTGATTTGGCTACTCTTGAGTCGTTGTCAAAGATTTTAGGAGATACTTCCTCAGGGCTTACCGGTACTGAAATATCCAAGTTCCTTTCGGAGTGCAGTATTGAGGATCCAGGTCTTAACTCTGCAAAGTGGAAGCGACTTTACGATTCGCTCTCGCAAAAGCAGCAGAATGATTGCTGTGCGAATAATATTATTTTTTTTATTCAGCATGTAATGAGACCTTCCAGACATTTTGATAAAAATGAATGGTTTGAAGACACCAGATCTAAGTTAAATAAGGTTTTGTCTTTTGAGGGACTTGAGCTTGAAGAAACAGGAAATATAAAGCCGATTCTAAAAACAAAAACGATATCTGAGTCAGAGGCTAGAGCATCTAAACTCAAGCAAAATTTATTGTCCAGGCGTGTTCATCCAGACGTACTGTACTTTTGCAAATCCGAATTGTTAGTAGATAACTACTTCCACTCCGTATTTGAGGCCACAAAGAGTATTGCTGAGAAGATACGTTACAAAACGGGATTAAATTCAGATGGGGCGGTTTTAGTTGACGATGCCTTTTCTTTTAAAAACAAGATCCCACATTTAGCTTTGAACTCTTTGCAAACTGAGAGTGAGCAGAGCGAGCAGAAAGGCTTTGCTAATTTGTTAAAAGGTATATTTGGCACCTTTCGGAATACTACGGCTCATGCACCGAAAGTAACTTGGGTGATTGAGGAGCTAGATGCACTGGATATACTTTCAACTGTTTCATTAATTCATAGGCGACTAGATAGCGCAATTGAAGCTCAAAAAATGTACCAAGGTCAGCCCTAACAAGCGCATGTTGTCAGATTGGTTTTACGCAGCGCTCCAAACCAGCTGTGATGTCAAACCCTAACAATTAGGGTTAGATAAAAATTAAACTTGCTTCACACCCTAATACTTTAGATTTTAGCTTGGCAGGATTAGGCTATGGACTTTAGAACTAAAACCATAAACGCAGAGTTTTGGTTTACGCAGGCTAGCCAAATGTTAGCTGCGGCCGAAGCATTATTTTGTACTATGTCGTCAAGAAACTCTGAAATGGAGACGTCTGTCGGGTGTCATAAAGGTTCGATGTTTCTGCTCGGCATCGCTCTTGAAAATGCTTTTAAGGGTGTCGTTGCATCGCAAGGAAAACTTATTATCGATGGGGGAAGAATCGATACCAAGAAATCGTTCCCCAGATGCAAAAATCATAAGTTGCCCGATCTTGCTAAATTAATTGGCTTAGAAACAAATCAGACAGAAAAAGAATTGTTGCAACGGTTAAGCATTTATACTGTCTGGGCTGGAAAATATGGTACGCCCCTAAGTGAGAGTGAATATACTGACGCGCAAGGGAATCAATATCAGAGCTCCCAAGATTTTGATATAGCAAAGAACTTAATATATAAGCTAAGGGCTAATACTGATTTTGATGAACGATTTGGTTGGCCTGACCCTAATAACTAGCATTCCTATAAATTACTCGCTACGCTCCATATTTGCCGCAGAGCGTGTCGTTATGCCCCAAACATTGGATCCACATCCATACTCTTATGTAAGATCCTGATAATTTTAATATTCTGACTACCAATTTGTTGATAAAAAATAACATGGCTTCCTTGCGGACACTTTCGGTAGCCATCTCTGATTTCATCACATGCTTTGCCAATGTCAGGGTTTTCAGCGAGTAGCCAAAATGATTCATCGAATTGTTTGAGATAAATATTTCGCTGCTCTCGCCCCCACCGACGGGAGGTAAACAAGGCAATATCTTTGAAATCGGATTTTGCCTTGATGGTAAGTTGGAAGGGGTTCATTTTTTATCTTCGTTATCGAGTTCATTGATCAACGAATCGAGGTCATAATCTGCTATACCACTTTCTTCACCTTCAACGAGCAGTTGTCGTAAGGTGTTCATTTTCGTTTCTTGTGTTTCAAGTAAACGTAAAGCGGAACGAATCACTTCACTTGCTGAACCATAGCGTCCACTTTGGATCTGGCTACTGATAAAGCTATCAAAATGTTCACCAAGCGTAATGCTAGTATTTTTCGCCATTGCGATCTCCTTAATACCAAATAATACCTAATTATGGTATTTGGTTGGTTTTATCGCAAGTGGAGGATGACAAACAATGTAAGCCTATTCGTTACGAGTGGACGTCGTTAATCCTTGTCTTTCCACCGCCCCGAAAATTATTTTTTAAAAAAATATCCTTTATCTGAAACCTTTTTTTAAAAGGTGAGTATCTCTGTATGAGCCACCCAATTGGGTGACACCTGGTTTACTAATACAACTCATATAGGATGATTATGATGAAAAAGACGATTATTGCTGCCACGACTGCTTTCGCTGTTTCTGCTTGTTCAACTGGCTTTTACGGAACATCTGACCAAGCTAGCCCTGTCGCTGGGTACGCGCTTGCTAATAATGGAACGACTTTGATCACAATGGGGTCTATCGCGTCTCCCTCGAAAATGGACACTTTTACCCTGAGCAATAAGCTGGATGCCGTGGCTTATCGTCCCGTCACTGGCGAGCTGTTGGGCTATTCCAACGGCGCGGTTTATGCTGTGAATACTAAGACGGGCAAGCTAACCGATCTTGGGGCTACCTTCACAAATGGCGCTATGATTTCCAAGGATGCGTCAGCCACCGCGATGGATTTTAATAACGCCATCGATGCGGTTCGTATGGTGGGTTCTGACGGGACAAACTTGGTGTATTTCCCAGTCGGTTTTGGTGACCAAGATAAGCGTGCTAATTCCGTATTGAAATTCACCTCTACCTTTTATGTAAAAGGCGACAGCAACGAAGGCATGACGCCTGAAATTTTTGCCAACGCTTATACAAACGCCATTGCCGGTGCAAAAGCGTCGAGCACTTTCCAGTTTGCGTTAGATAGCAAAACAGATTCATTGGTCAGCCTTGCTAATAATGCCGGCGAATTAAAAACCGTCGCTAAGATCACCGTTAATGGTAAGGCTGTTGACCTATCACCAATGGGTGGCTTCGATATTGTGTCTGCCGAAGAAGGTTCTGACGCGGCTTATGCCATATTACAGCTTGAAGGGACATCAAAAGCTGGCCTTTACTCTATAGACCTGACGACAGGCGCGGCAACCTTAATGGCCGACCTACCAATGGGTGGCTTTAGTGGTTTTGCTGTCTCTGGCGGCAAATAATGTCAAAAGGGGTTGCTACATTAACCGTTATTCAATGGCAGGTAGGATCAAGGTGAAATCTTCACCTTGATCATTAACTGGTAACCCCTGTTTCTAAAGCTACGAATCGGGTTTTCGTTGCCTGTTTTTAGCTTATTTCGTAAGCGAGAAATAAGTACTTCAATACGGTTCTTATCAAATATACTGAAATCTTCATGGCAGGCTTCGGAAATCATTCGCGGAGAGATGATTTTATTCGGATGTTGGATAAATAGCTGAATGACAATGTTTTCTTTTTCCGTGATCTCCAGCTCAAGGTTATCGGGAGAACGAATGAGACTTTGTGACGGCATGAGAAGCCAAGTGTTGGGTTCTTGCGTAATTTCTTGATTATTAGACCTACGTAATAAAGCGCGAATAGTGGCTAGCAACTCACGATAATCGAAGGGCTTTGTAATATAAGCATCCGCTTCTCCAAGACCTGCTAGCTTGTCATCGATAGAATTTCGCGAGGTGACAAAAATAATTAATATTTTTTCGGTTTCCGGTGTGCCTCTTAATCTTGTGGCGATTGAAAGTCCATCTTCGTAGGGTAAATTCCAATCCAAAATAATTAAATCTGGCGTGTCGTTATCCATCAACGTTGATAGTTCTCTGACCGAAGTTGCGCCATGGGCTTCGTAACCTTCATTTTTTAGCCACAAGAGACCATTGTTTAATAAAAGCGGGTTGTCTTCGACAAAATAAATTCGTGTCATGATGTTGTTAACTCCTGATCTTTTTTCGGAGCGGGGAACCACAAATCAAAAGTGATTTTCCAAAGATTGTTTTCCCTTTCTACATGACATTCAATGTGCCCAGAGTGTGCCTCGGTGACCGCTTTAACCAGATATAAGCCTAAACCAAAACCTTGAATGTTTGGCGTGTCCATTTGCCGATGATATTTCTTAAACCAAAACTCTGTGTTTGGCTCCTCTTCTGCTTCAAAGTAGTTAGAAAATAAAATTGATGTCCCTTCTTTGTAGCCTTTTATCGCTTTTTTTGCGACTATGGATATTTTTGAATCTGAAGTTTTATATTTTTTGGCATTAACAAGTAGGTTTCCAACCATTAAGCAAAATAAGGCTGGATCTACACTGATGAAATAATCTTTCGGCGTGTTAATTTCATATTCATTTTTCTCTATAGATGTTTTTTTAATCGCAGTTTCAATGAAATCATAAAAACTCACTCTTTCATGCTTTGCGGAGAAGGGTTTTATTTCTAAACCTTCTGCAATCAACGTCTTGTTGATTAAAGAATTTAACTCTTCTAGATGCGTTCTGATGATGTCATGTCGCTCTGAAATCTCTTGGCTTACCGCTATTTTTTCAATTTTAAGTGTTTGTAATACACTATCGATTATCGTGATAGGTGTTTTTAACTCATGGGTGACCAAAGTCATAAAGTTAGACTGGTCTATGCGACGTTGCTTTTCTAACTCTATGGTTTTATTGGCTAAACTCATTCTGTGATCGAATTCAATTTTTTCATTAACCACTTGTTTTTTATGCTCATAAAGCCCTTGGTACATCATGATAATAAAAATAAAAGAAGTGATTTCTGGCATGTTAGCAAAAAAAGGTAACAGCGAAATATCAGGATTTACTCCCATTTTATCAATGCTGTTGGTAATTAAGAATAATACGTGTCCCCAAAATAAAGATCGGCTTCCGGATATATTTAATTTAATGCCTTTCCAACATATATAGAAAACAACAAAAAATACCACATGAGAGGCTTGGTACATAATAGGTGCAAATAAAACAAACTGATCAAAAAATAGGCTTGAAAATGTGATTAGTATGATTACTAAATCAAGTATTAATATCCAATGTAGATATTTAAAGTTATTTTTTGTGTCGAAAAAAGCGATAAAAAATATAATAATCCCTGAAAATGTTAAGCTAACGCTTATTGGTGCTAGCAAATCTACTAAATAGGGCGTATTGGGGAAAATATATAATGCAAATACTCCTGATGTGACTAAACAATTTAGAATGTTACCCATTACATAGATACAACTTACAGCATAGACCTTTTTCTTCGTAAGCCAGCTCATGACGCAACCATAAAAACAGAGGACCAACCAAGCTCCAATCGCTATGCCAGACAGTAGTTTATGTTTTGTCTCTGCATAAGCTTCTGCCTGTGGTGTCCGTAATGTTAGATCCAAGGAAGTGAGGCTTTTTGTTTGTAAGCGAATATAAAACGTATGAGGCTTATCATCTGCTAATAAGATTGGCAGAGAGAATGGCGAGGATAATGGCTGAATTCTTTGATTTGTCGGGAGCAAATCACCAACTTCAGACACGCTGTAACCTTGATCATTTTGTATGGAATACAGTCTAACACTGTCTAAAAAAGTGGGTTTGATCGCCAAAAGCCAATCTTGTCCACTGGCTGCACTTCGCTCTAAGGTAAAGCGAAACCAATGAATATTTTCTGAAAATCCATCCGCAAAAGGAAACTTAATCGATCTAAACTCATTATTCTTTGCCAATATGTCTTCCAGTGTCAGATCTCCCCTCTCATCAACAAAATACTCTATGTTCTGAGTCAGATTAAAGGTGCTAGTTCCCTCTTCAATCGAGGTAGGAGCAGAGTGAGCTAACCATGAAAAAGTTATAGTCAGTAGTATGAAGACAGAGCGGCAGAGATTAAGCATGAATTCCATAGTTAGGTTTGGTAAATGGCAAGTATCAGTCGCAAGAGAAGCCTGATTTGCAGCAATTTATGATTAATTGGTAATACAAAGTGCGCAGATTCTACACCAAAAAGCACCGTATTCTACGTTAAGCCTGATGGATAGAATTTATTAACTGAATAGACTTTGGGTATAAGTAAAGTACACAAAAGCATAAGCATCATAGAGTTAGCGCTTATAACGTTGTCTTTTTCCTAACCGTGACATTATTTTTCTTCTGAATGTATTTACATTTTTTCCATATTTTTTGCACCTATAAAGCTAGCCCTGCAAGCTTTCGTCAGTTTCAGCCCTGTTTTTATTGTTAGTTTGGACGTTTTGGATAATGGTCGCTTAATTTGCGTCCAAATGGCGACTGTGTGCGTCTTACATCCTAGTGGGTTTTTAGTTATACGGATTAAGGTGAGAGAGTAATGAATCGTTCGTTTCGGTTGGTATGGAATGCGGTAATGGGTTTGTGGGTCGTGGCCAGTGAAGCCGCCAAGGGCAAAAGTAAACCAAGGTCAAAAGTGACGGGAGTTGCAAAAAGTCCCTTGTCGAACCTCGCCCGTGTGGCCTTGTTGGCTGGAATGGGGGCGGTGGCCTTGCCTGCACAGGCGGATTCTACTAGGTGGATAGGAGAAGACGGCAATTGGGAGGATGCTACTAAGTGGAATGCAGGCGTGCCTACTGCCAGTGATGATGCTTATATTGGGTCCGGAGAAGTTACCTTAGATACACAGGGGGCTGTCGTCGACAGAGTAACAGTTGATGATTTGCTCATGATTAATGGCAATGGTCAATTGAAAGCAGCCAGAGTTTATTTGGGTAGCAATAACCCTGGAGAGATGGAAGTGAGTGGGAAAAATGCATCTTTGTACGTTTCTGATCAGATTTTCGTCGATTACGGGAGAGTTTTGGTTAACCAAGGAGCGACTATTATAGCTAACGACTCCTTTCTTACTCACTCCGTTGAAGGTACAGAGGTAAGTGGGGTGGGGTCACGCTGGATAAACTCTGGTGATATGAATATTAGTCATGGTGGTAAATTAATCGTCAATGATGGTGGCAGTGTTTCGGCTTCTCGCTTTCTACTTTCAGGGGACATTTTTCCGAATACTACGTTGATTAATATCGGTGCCGCCGAGGGCGAAGCCGCGACCGCTGCGGGGCAAATATCGGGGGACATAGAGTTCGGCGACTTCGGTTCCGGATCTGGTGCTCTGGTATTGAACCACACGGATACGGATTATGTTCTGACTTCTAACATTAGTACAAGCAATGATTATGCAGGTAATGGCAAGATTGACTTGCTTAATGGCACCACCCGTTTTTCCGGAGACTTGTCTGACTATAAAGGTGAGATGAATGTAAAAGGTGGAACACTGAACATAGCAGCAAGTGATGCCTTGACGCTGGGAGATGCTTACAACCAAACCGCGGACGGTGTATTGCAGGTGGAGGTGAACAGTGCTGCTGACTCTGGCAAACTTGTCGTGGCAGGTACGGCAACCTTTGCCACGGATTCAAAAATTCATGTCAATGCCGCTGAAGAAAAAGGCTTAACCGTTGGCGCGAATTTGGGCAATATCATTGAAGCGGGCTCGCTAGTATCTGATGGTTTTGTGGTTACCGATAATTCCGCTTTATTCGACTTTGAAGTGAGTGTTGATGACGACAATAACAGTGTGAGTCTAAGCACTAAACAAGGCACGGATGAATCAGGCGAAGCGGTTTCCTTATTGAAGTATGTGCAAAAGCAGCAATTCACTACGGGTCTGGGTGCGGCCAATGTGTTAAATGACTTTGTTAATGGTACCGCCACCGG